>Ga0265342_10000778_pt1 | contig 32411 bp, 28 predicted proteins | sample 4CB327metaG_FD_203125 | JGI IMG/M metagenome (GOLD analysis project Ga0265342, IMG submission 203125) | Rhizosphere microbial communities from Carex aquatilis grown in University of Washington, Seatle, WA, United States - 4-CB3-27 metaG | ecosystem: Host-associated > Plants > Roots >... | reverse complement strand
CTTTGCCCCCGATAGGCACCTGCGCCGTAGGCGCAATGCATGTTAGCCCCGCGCTTCAGCGTGGGGAACGCAAAACAGATAACTGTCCGGAGTCCCGTAGGGACAGCGCTAGCAAATTCGACATCAAGTCGGGCGGTGGCCTCATCCTGCAGTTCTCCCTATGATGAGGGTGCGCCACCTGGATTCGCTAGGATGGGGTAGCACGAACTCCAACTTCAAAATGTCATCCTGAGCGGAGCTCGCCGAGGCGACCGAAGTCGAGAGCCTCCCCTGAGCGAGGATCGCGAAAGCGATCGGAGTCATACGGTGACCCGCGTTTGTCTTTCGCGCCCTCCACCTCGCGCAACAAATGGGGTGCCCCGGGTCTCGCTCTTGAGACCCGGGAAAGCACGAACCCCAATCAACGAGCCTTGTATCAGGGCTTGGCTTCAGCCAAAACCCAAAACCTGGGGACAAAAACCCGGGAAAACCTGGGGACAGACGGGATGTTCCCAGAACCTTTTAAAAAACCTGGGGACAGACGGGATGTTCCCAGAACCTTTGGTCAGTAACTGCAAGCCGGCTTTTAGCCACTCAACGCCGCCAACCTGACATCTCCTCCCCGCTGTCAAGAGTGCTGGCCCCTCCGCCACCACGCATCCCTCTGATTCCATACAGAATATAAATCCGCCCAAGTTTGCCGATTATTTCCGCAAAATCTCTGCACTTGAACTTGTATGGGGATTCATTCGGAACAATTCGAATCGGCCGCCGCGCCGCGGCCCGCGCAACCTTCGCCAACTCTGCTAATACCGCGCGCTAACTGCGCTGATTTCGGCAGATCCGCCGGCTCCGCTCACTGGCCAACTCCGCTGTCTTTTCAGAGGCCAAAAATAATTAAAGAAAAAAATTGGAGTGATTCGCTAAATATTCGCCATTTAACTCGTTTAGAATCAATAAATCGTCTTCAAAAATCTCGGAAAATACCGCCTGATTACAGAGCAATTAAACCAAACAACTCTTTTAGAATCAACACACGACATGCTCATTGACAACGTGCGCGCACACCCCTTAACTGCCTCATTCCATGAGTTTTGTTTCGATCAAGACTCGCGCCTCACCGTCAACGGGCCGCCGTCTGCTTTCGTCCGCCCGCCGCTGCGAACGATGAACTGTGAATTGCGAACTGTCTTCCGTTACACCCGCCAGTTGTCAGGCCGCCAGCTCTTGATCCGCTCTTTGATCTGCTTGCGGCTCAAATTATGCTCCAGCGCTTGCTTGGCCAGTTCCACCACTTCATCGTCGGCCGCAAAGCGCAGCGCGATCAGTTGATCCTCTGTCAGACGGTAGATCTGCGTATGCCACTCTGCCGGCGCCAGTGCCTGCAGCCGCAACCGCTCTTCAAGGCGGATCACGCGGTCCTGTACCTTCAGCGGGTACTGCCGCATGCGAAAGAGCGCAACAACCGAAGCCAGGGCCACCACGACCAGCCACACCGAGTTGAAGCAGAAGTGGTGTACGCAATAGATGATCGCGATGATGACGCTGGCGATCGAAACGATGGTTAGGAAGAAATGATACGGAGGATCGAACTTTGCATGGTTCTTGAAACTTTGCGGCTCACTCATCTGTTGCGCTCGTTCCTTGCAGGGCTGGATTGGCGCTCGTAGCTGTAGGCGTTGCGGCTACAGCACCCGGAGCCTGGTCTCCTGCACTGGCCGAATTCTCTTGGGTCAAGCTTGGCGCTGTCAACGCTGTTAAGTTGTCTGGTCCCAGAACCGTCAGTTCTTTGGGAATCAAATGATAGCGGCCGCGAATCAGATAATCCACAAACAGCCCGCCCGCGATATAAGGGTTCATCAATGCGATCGGGATCGCATAGATCGTCGTCACAAACGACTCGTCAATGGTCTTGGCGGAGTGGCTTCCATGCCGGTAACCAGGAATCTGCGGAATCATGAAAACCGCCAACTCTATCGCCGGATTCTTGCGCCCAAACCGCACCAGCTTGTATGTGATTTGCTTCGGCGTCGTCATGCCCGCATCGGGGAAGATGCTGCGCCTGAAGGTGTGGGGAAAGTATTCGTTCAGCGTGATACGCGCGAAATCCGCGCAGTTGTTGAAGAGCAGATTGAACCGCGTCCGGTTCGGCGCGGCATTCAGTTTCTCGATCAGCGCATCGTCATGCGCCTCTGTCGTCTCGAATCGAAAAACATAGATGCGCCGCTCATAGGCCGTGCCCAGCAGTTGCGTCCAACCCCCGTGCACCAGGTTGCCCGGCGACAGTTTCGCTCCGAGTTCCTGCAAATGCTCCTCACGATAGTGATTGCGCAACTGCACAACCGTGTCGTGGTCCACGCGCGCGGGCACCTCGGCGGCATCTTCCACCGAATAGAGGTAAGGAATCAGTGGAATGGCCACCCAGTCGTATCCGGCGATGCCCTGGTAGCGCGCAATCACCGCACCCAGCTCTCCGGGCACGCAGCGGCGTAGCTTCACCGGAGTCTCGGCGCAGATCCGCTCGAAATAAATCGCGTTATGCCCGGTAGGGTTGAGCGCGCCGAAGAAGCCGTAGGGCTCCTCCATCAGCAGAGCCGCCTGCGCGTGCGCGCGCGCGCAAAAGGTACCCGCTGCCAGAACAAGCGACAAAAACGCGATCTTCCGAAAATTCGAGAGCATCGGCTTCCCTTTGGGGTAAGAGTTCCTGGTTCTCTCTCATTCAGTATGCACTAATCCCAATGAAGGTTCGATAAATAGGGCTCTCTCGGTTAGATGCGCTTTCCGGCCGACTGTTGCGGTGCGGCCGCTTGGGCGGCGGCGCTTAAGAACATCCGCCATCAACCGCGGCCCGGGCTATTGATGGGGAGGAACGATGATTGTGGTCTCCTGCACCTCGATCAAACCGGACCCGATTCGCTTCTCCAGCTCAGCCAGGACCGAGTCCACTTTTTCCCGCGTTTCTATGAACTCGATCTTGATCGGAAGATGGTCAGAGATCTCAAGAATGTGCGCGGAATGCATGCGGTGTCTCGCTCCAAAGCCTGCGACACCCTTCACGACCGTGGCTCCGGCGATTCCGCTGTTAAAGAGAAAGTCCAGAATCGTCGTGTAGACCGGAACGTGGTGGTGCTTGGCTCCATCGCTCAGGTAGAGCGTCACTTTAACCGCCTTGCCCGTCGTTAACATGCACTCCCCCTTCTCCATCGACCGTTGCGCCCGCCTTTGCTCGTTCCCATGCCGCCGGACTCGCGGACAACGAAGCATTGAAGCACCTTCGCTGCAGAACATGCAACTCCGCCATACCGTCCATCGGCCGTCTAGAGCAGATCAGCCAGCGCCGTTCCGCACCAGGTAGCGGCAAGGCCCACGGCCAGGCTGCCCAGCGCGTAGAGCGCCGCCAACAAAAACGCTCCCGACCGCATGGTCGACAGTGTCTCCCACTCATAAGTCGAGAACGTGCTATACGCGCCGATGAAGCCGATAGCGACGAGAAATCTCCAAGCTGCACTCAAATCGGCACGTTTTCCGAAATAGGTCAGGGTAAAGCCGATGACCAAACAGGCTGTAATGTTGATGACCAGAGTGCCGAAGGGGAACCTCGTTCCCGTCCGGCTCGAGATTGTGGATCCAACCCAGTATCGGGCCACGGAACCAAGTGCGCCGCCCACAGCAATCAACAGGTATTTCGGCAATGCCATTCTCCTTGAATAAGAGTCTGCCGCGGTCAGCGCCGGCGTCCGTGCAATCTGCTGAAATCGCAAACGAGACGCAGCAATTCGCCATCGGCTCTGCACACGGTGTATTCAGGGATCAGGCCGCGACATGACTCCGCAACAGGATTCCCTGTCAGGAGTCATCATCTGTCCGGCCAATCGGGAAGGACAGCGGTTAAGGGTGAACTCCTTCACCACTGCTTTCATTTCAACTCGCCACGAGGGTGTATGTCAATGCACAAATTCGCGGCCAGACTGATCGCACAATTCCCGGTTGCGTGGGAATCCGTATCAGCGCTCGTCTCGCTCCGACTTCTCTTTGCGCGATTCGGTCATCGCCACGCGCGTGGAGCGTGTAGCGCCGGCAGCGGCCAAAAGGAAGTTTCGCATCTGCGGCGTGAACTCCCTGCGCGCTGCTTCCTTCTGCGCGAAACTAACAGCCCAATACAGCAGGCAGCAGAAATAGCTCGCGGCTGCGATCCGCTCGTACTGCTGATACTGCGCCTCAGCTGTCTGATGCGTCTGCAAAACTGCCACTGTGAGTCCGACGATGGCGTAAAGGCCAAAACCCGTTGCAACTTGGAGCTCACGGTCACGCCAGCCGATCGAAAGAAGCTGGCTCGCGCCGGCAAGGACCAGGAAAACAAGGATGCGGACAATCCATGTGGTCTGCTGGAGTTGAAGGAACATGAGTCCCTCCCGCGTCGTGGCGTGCGCCATACCAGGAAGGGCAGCGAACGGCCAGATTGCTGCGCCGGCCACCAAAATCAATACTCCCAGCAGAACCATTGCGCTACGAGGTAAAGATGCTCGTACCGGACGCAACACTGACCATGCGAGTTCTACGAGAACACAGAAGATGAGAGCGGAATCGATGATCGCCCGGGCGAAATAAACATGAAAGAAAACGCTGTCGTCAAGATGCCCGTTCGCGAAATAGAGTCCCAGGTTACTCACTAAATCCCAAACACAGTACACACAGAAAATCGGCAGAACGCGCCAGATGTGGCGAAAGAAAAGCATTGCGATCACCGCCCCGGAAGCCACGAGACACGCAATCCAGATGACGGTATCGAGATTATTTATGATCATCTGCCCAACTCTCCCCCACTCACCATGACCCGCACAAACTCGGAGAGACCTCGAGGGCAAGAGCCCTAGGACAGTTTACGAGCTTTACCAACTTGAGGGAACGCAAAAAGGCCTGCCTCTTAAAGGCAGGCCCATTTTGATAAACAGAACTCCTCAGATCTAAGCGGAAGGCGGCTAGCGTCTTTACGCTACCTGCGGAGGCGGAAGCTTCGTCGGGCCCCAAGGCGCCAGAGCTGCTACGCGCGGAGGCGGCAACTTCGTCGGGCCCCAAGGTGCCATCTCGGCTACCTGCGGAGGCGGAAGCTTCGTCGGGCCCCAAGGTGCCATCTCGGCTACCTGCGGAGGCGGAAGCTTCGTCGGGCCCCAAGGCGCCAAAACTGCTATGCGTGGAGGCGGAAGCTTCGTCGGACCCCATGGTGCTGCGCTGGCAACACACACAGAACTCAGAAGAAGAACAACAACGCCGAACTTCAAGGCTATCAACTTACGCGTACTCATTTAACCCTCTCCCCGGCGGTAGACAGCACCGCCTTGGAACTTTGCTTTGTCAGAGTAACGCAAATGATGCAGGGGCGCTACAACAAAAGTGCTATGAGAGAAGTTTTTTGACAGAAGTACTCATTTGTAATGAGCGTAAGTAACAAACCAATGGTTACTCGAGCTTTAGTTTTGTCTTTTCTTCGCTTTATGGGGTCGATTTTCGTCACCGCCGTGGCCTTGATAGGGCAAGCCATCGGTCAAATCTGCCCCACTTGAAGATTCGACTTTGCCTCGTCACAGCGGCCCAACCGAGATGACGAGAGATCCTCGAGGTCTGGCAGCGCCAACCCGAACCAGCGGCTCAAAGGATCCCTGAATGCAAGAGTTACCGCTCTTCCACTGCCGCATCCTCGCACGGTTACTAGACCGAAAACTTTGGTGCCGTGGGCCAAATCAGAAAAACTGGGTACAGTGACAGTTAAGTCATTCTCGTTGGGGCACGATCATCTATGAACCTTCTCAACCCAGAATCGCCGCTGTCATCTGGTGGGCAATCGACTGTTCACGGTCGCCAGGAAGTTCGCTGCGCCGTGCGTTTTCCTCTTTCTCTCCCAGTGGTCCTCTCAGCCGGCCAAAATGAGATTGCGGGCCTCACTCGGAACATCTCTGCGAGCGGCGTTCTCTTCGCTCTTGGCGAGGATTTACCGGTTGGATCGAATGTCAACTTCTCCATGCGGATGCCGCGTGCCGTTCTGGGCGCCCCTCAGGATGTTCTAGTCCATTGCAAGGGACGTGTGGTACGCTGCTCCTCAAGCCACAATGAGCACCTCGCTGCAGCCACAATTGATGACTATCGATTCGCTGAGCATTGAGGTTGCGGTTGGATTGACGGCAGCCGACTATGGAAATCCTCGACGATAACTCTGAAGGTGAAAGCGTTGATACTCCGGTTAAGCCGGGTACCATTCGCGTAATACTCGCGGATTCCCAGGCGATTTACCGAGTTGGGATTCGGAAGGTCTTCGCTCTTGAAGATGACATCCGGGTCGTCGCTCAAGCTGACTCGTTGGAAAATCTGCGCGCGGCAATCGAGCGTTACCCAACCGACATTGTGCTTTTGGAGGGTGGCATGCTGGCCGGCACGGCCAATGCAATTCCCGAAATCCTTCGTCTCGCCCCGGATGTAAAACTCATCGTTCAGGCCGTTGCGGCCGACGAAAATCACACGGTTGAGCTCTACAGGCGCGGCGTTCGCGGCATTGTTTCCCGCTCCATCTCGCCAGATCTGTTGGTTCGTTGCGTGCGCCGTATTGCTGCCGGCGAAACGTGGATTGACAACCAGTCAGTCAACTGGGTGATCGATGCCTATCGGGCTCAGGCCGCCGCGCTCGTCAGCCCGCGCAACCAGCCCCGCCTTTCGCCCAAGGAGATGTCGATCATCACCTGCATCACTCAAGGCAAGCGAAACAAGGAAATCGCCTTCCAATTGGGCACCACCGAACAAGTCATCAAGAATTACCTGCGCAAGATCTACGACAAGCTCGGGGTATCGGACCGGCTGGAACTTGCTCTTTATTGCTTGCACAACAAGATCATCCAGTCCGACATGGATGAGGTGGCTGTAGCTCAGAAGATTGTCGCCACGTAGCGGCAGCCCTTTTCTTCTCAAGAATCCTCAGAATCTCAAGCTTTGCGGCGTTATTCGTGCGGCTCCGCCTCTGCGCAGCTTTGGCGCGCGCTCTCGAGCAACCGGATCATCTCCGCCAGTTCTCCGCGGCCAATATGACCCAGCAATTCCAGTGGGATCCTCTGAATGACCGGGTCCATGGCGTGCAGCAATTCCAACCCCGCTTCGGAGATTTGAGTCCAAACCACGCGGCGATCCTGGCGGTCGCGGTTTTGGCGGATCAGCTTCAGGACCTTCAGCCTTCGAAGTAATCGCGTAATGTCGGGTTCCTTGGCGATCATTCGCTCGCCGATAGCCGCGCAGGGCAGCCCATCAGGCCGTGCCCCGCGCAGAATCCGCAGGACGTTGTACTGCGTTTGAGTAAGACCCCATTCGCGGGTCTTGCGCTGAAACGCCCTCTGCAGGCAATCCGATGTGCGCATCACATTCAGAATCGCCTCTTCCTCTGGGCTTGAAAACGGCGTTGCCTGTGCGATCTCGTTCTTCAGACTTGCCATTCAAAACCCTCCGCGCCCCGCTCCCCTGCCGGATCAAGGAAGCACAATTGCCTGCATCTTAAGATGCTTTGAGCAAGATAGTCGTTGCAACAGATAATAGCCCGGGCTCTCGGCATTCGGATCGTTCGCCTGTAAATCATTCGCGCTTGCGACGCATCTCGGGGTTGGGAGCGTCGAACCCGGGCCCTTGATCTCCCTTCCGGTCTGCTATGCTCCCGCCTGTGTCTGTACTCGGCCCGTTCCGGCAGCTCACCGGCTCTCAGCGCCACGTGTTTCTGGCCGCATTTCTTGGCTGGACGCTCGACAGCCTGGATTTTTTTCTGCTCGTCTTTTGCGTCAATGCGATCGCCGGAGAGTTTCGCGCCAAGCCCTCTACGGTTCTGGGTGCAGTATTCCTCACCCAGGCCTTTCGTCCCGTCGGCGCACTGCTTTTCGGCATGTTGGCAGATCGATATGGCCGCCGTCCGGTGCTCATGGCCAATATCCTGGGCTTCTCCGTGATCGAGCTGGCTTGCGCATTTGCTCCCACGCTCAATGTTCTGCTGGCACTGAGAGCGCTGTTTGGGATTGCCATGGGTGGCGAATGGGGCGTCGGCGCTGCGTTGGTCTTCGAATCCCTCCCCAGGGAAGGCCGCGGCACATTCTCCGGCATTCTCCAGGAAGGCTACGCATTCGGATCGATCCTGGCGTCAGCGGCCTTCGGCCTGCTGTTTGCAGGCTTCCATTGGCATGGAATGTCTGTCCCTGCAATCGGCTGGAGGGGATTGTTCATCCTCGGAGCAACGCCCGCGTTGCTTGTGTTCTATATCCAGGCTCGCGTGCCTGAATCGCCGGTCTGGCTCGCCGGAGCCCGCAAGCGAATGGAGCGGGCAGTCGTTCGTGCCGGCCCCTCATGGCCGCGGGAACTACTCAACTTCACGCCCACATTTCTCTTCCTGGTTGTTCTCATGACAGCCTTCATGAGCTTCTCCCATGGAACGCAGGACGTTTATCCCACTTTCCTGGCCATACAGATGAAACTCTCTCCGCAGACGATCGGCCTCATCGGCGTTCTCTATGGCATAGGCTCCATCGGTGGCGGAGTTTTCTTCGGCTCGCTCTCTGAAAAATGGGGCCGCAAGCGAGCCATTGTGACTGCCGCGCTGTTGGCCATTCCCGTCATCCCTCTCTACGCCTTCGGCCATTCAGCCTTTACGCTTGGCGTCGGTGCGGTGTTGATGCAATTCATGGTGCAGGGAGCATGGGGTGTCGTTCCGGCTTATCTCACCGAGTTGTCGCCCGCGCCGGTGCGTGCCACGGCGCCCGGTTTGGCGTATCAACTCGGAGGCCTCATCACGTCGTGGAATGGCAAAGGGCAGGCCCTGGCGGCCGAGCGCTGGGGTAGCTATCGAGCCGTGCTTGCCATCACCGTAGTCGTGGTCGCGCTTTCACTCGCAGCTTTGGCGGCCATGGGACGCGAAGCCCGGGGCCGTGAAATGAGCGGCGCATAAGTCCCGAAAAAGCCGCTCGTGTAATCCGCCTTTCTCAATCCCTCTCGGCGATGGCTTTCCTGGCTGCAGCCGTTCGGCGGCACTCAGAGTCCTCTCCACCTCCCGCGACCAAGGTAATCTCTCGCCGTTACTAACTTGCAGAGGAAACAGGGTGTCTAAGGGCGCATCGCCCGCCTCTGCAAGTCCCACCTTTGCGGCATTGTTCTAAAAGTTTCAACCAGATAGCTTCGATACCACAGACCTCGGCTCAAATGAACCTCCAGGCCGGCTGCAGCGCAACAGAAGACTGCTTCAACTGTGGGGCGCGACGAATGCGGCGGCAAAATCGCGGTTCATCGCCAGGCGGGAATGCGGATGCACGCAAATCGTTGACGTTTCAATTCATGCCTCCACTCTGCAAAGCGGGCCACGCATCGCCACTGCTCATAAACAGGTCTTTGGGAAATGGCAGCCGACGCGAATTGAATTTCAGAACCTTCTGCGGGATTCCGAGTTAGCAATCGCTGGAGGCTCATTGAGCCAGACTGTCCCACAATTCGTTCCGGCAAACTCGCCCCGGCAGCCTATCGGCATTTCCGGGAACTTCGTCGTGGCGCCTCGTTTCAATCAGACCGGCGAGACTGCGCGGTCGATCCTCCGCCTCGAAATTCGTCGCAGCTTGCAAGTGCACCGCCGTCTCGCGATTGGGCTGGCCTTGATCGGACTGGCACTCGCCCTGATTTACCTGCTCAACTCCTGGTCCATTCGCACGGCTCAAGGTCTGAACCAGTTCCAGCCTGTGCGTTCCACCTTCATCGAATTTTTATCGCCCAAACGGATTTCCAAAACGAGCCCCTCGCCCGAACTACGGCAAACGGAAACAGTCGCGCGATATATGGGCCGCGATGCCCTTTCAGGCCGGCATTTCCGGAGTCTTGTCCGCGTTGGAAACGGCACCGGACTTCCTGGTCTGGCCGCCGCCGTTGTTACTCCCTGGTATTCGGCTGATTCTGGCGTCATTCGCAATGCCCTCTTGCTCCTTCTCAGCTTCGTGTTTTTGGGAGGCGCGATTGCGATCGTCGCTCACAAGGCAGACCCGCGGGTTTACATCGCCGCTGATGTTGAACAAGTTCTGGGCTTTTCGCCCATGGCCCAATTGCCTGACTTCTCCGAAGTCGCCAAAGAGATTACCGACGAGCATTTTCTCCGGCTGGCCTCCGGGATTGACCTCGGATTCAGAGACCGCGGCTTCATGCGTTGTGTCTTCACGGGCACTGGCCCTGAAGTCGGCGTCACAGCGGTCGCAACTCGCTTGAAGAAGTTACTCGAGACCATGGGAAGAGCAACCGTGGTTGCGGATGCCGCGGGGAGTTTGAATTTGACGGAAGACACGCACGGCGACATGGTATTCGTCGATGCTGCGCCTCTCGCTGACTCGGAAGAAACGGAGCGGCTTGTGCAGTCCGCTCACTGCACCATCGTCGTGGTTGAGTCCGGTGTCACAACGCGCGCGCAGTTGCGGACCGTGGCCAACGTTCTCCAGCGCATCAAGGCGCCTGCTGTTGGGTTCGTCCTCAACCGCGTGCGTTTGGCAACCGCCGACCCTGAGTTCCGGCGTTCTGTCAGGGAAATGGGGAAGCAACTCCGCAAGCAAGGTCAGCCCGTGGATCGGCAAATGCTTCAGACGCTCGAGCAGGCAATCGAAGAGGGCCGCGCCAGTCTTGACCTTGACGTCGCGGCCTCGCCGAATCAACCGGCTGCAGGATCGCTGCGAAAAACCGCAACAATCGCTCCGCTGTTCGACGGATCCTTTCAGGCTGGCAGGCTTGCGCCCACAAATCAGGCTGTGCCCACCGAACCGGCTGCGGCCCACGGTATTCAACTCGTTCCACGCAGCTCGCTTCCCGAGCCTGCTGAACAGACGCGCGAGGAGATTCCATCGCCGCTGGCCGAGATCGCGTCGCAATTCGATCAGGCACCCCTGGAGCCGAAGCCTGAGTACAACCAAGCGCTGCATGCGGGCCCCGGCAGCTCAAACGGCAACGGGACAAACTATGAGCCGGCGAACCCGGCGCCGGAAAAGACGCCACGCGTCTTGCTGCCTCGGCTGAGCGATTTAAGGGGCATGCGCTTTTCGCAGGCGCTCAGAGAGCTGGACCTCACAAGGCATCCCGCATCCACAAGTGCCGGTATTGAAGTGCTGATGAGCGCGATTGCGCCCTTTGAGCCGATGTTCACGCGCATCGAGCCCGGGCTCGTCAAAAACGATGATTCATCCAAGGAGGTGCCCGCCGAATTCGATCTGCCGGCATCGCTAAAGGCCTTCATTCCGAATTCCGAATCGGAGGTTTCGCCTGAGGCAAAGGACGAAGTCGACTCGGAGCGCACCGCCGCAAATGGGAGTCATTCGCATTCGAATTCGATTTCGCCCGTGCACGGGCCGCACTTGAAAAGCATGGGACGCCGCGGGGATGACGGCGAATTATCGCCGCCCGAACACGAAAGCGCAACACAAAAACTTGGCGGCCCTTTTGAGCAGGTGCAGATCTTGCCTTCGCGACGCGGGCAATACAAGAAAAAGAGCTGAGGGCCGCGAAACCAATGGACATTGGACAAACTTTGTATACCGGTTTTCTTTCAGTAAGTCATAGCATCAATAGGTCTTAACGGGATATATTATCAATAACTTAAAGCTTCGAGGCCCAGCCTCTTGCCTGCTTTCATCGGGCGGGGGCTGGGTTTTTTACTTGCTTTACCGCATCGTCAATTTGAGGCTTTTGAGTGCAACGAGCCATCGATGATCGAATGTCTATCGGAAGCGGCGGTCAATTCTCCGTCCGATTCCCGCTGCGCTTGCGATAGACGATTTTGAGTTCGCGGCGCCAATGTTCGCTGAGAGCGATGAATTCCCACTCGATCTCGGCCGAAAAATAGCGCAGCACCGTTTCGTTCGCAGGGTGGATGCGAAGAGCGGGCGCTGCGAGGATCAAGCGCGGAGGAAGCGTCGAAACTTCGGCGCCCGCAAAGTAGCCATTTCGCTCGAATGCCGAAAGCGGCGCGCTGGCCGGTGGAGAGGTCTGGCGATCCGCGTTGAGTGCTCTCACGCGAATCCAGTAGTCGAGCGCTTGCAAAGGCAAATGCAGGTCCTCACTGGCCTTTAGTTCCAAGACAACTAGCCGTCCGTTGCGGTCCAGTGTGAGCAAATCGAGCATGCCGCGGTCGCCAGTAGAGAGTGCGGGGACCTGTGTGTAGATCTGATCGCCGCGCAACTCCGGCAAAAGCTCGGCAATGCCCGACCGCAGGCGCGACTCAAGCCACCGCTCAGGCGCCATTCGAAAGAGGGGATCGGTATGTGCGCCATCAGCGTGTCGGCTCAGGAAAAGACGCTCAAAGAGATTTTGGCAGAGCGGCTCATTTTCTGCGCTAAGCGGCGTCTCATTTGCGCCCGCGCCAAAGGTCACTTCATCCTCGCGCGCAAACGAATGTGCCGATGCGCCATGGCGTACCCGGGCAAACTCAAGGCCGTGGACGAGCAGTCCGACCTCGGTCGCGGAATGGGGACAGATCTCAACCCGTTCGCGCGCCGCGCCTGGAACGAGCGCGAGCAGGCGGTCGATACCGGATTGGCAGCGCTCGAGCGCAGCTGATGAAGAAAATGCATGGACGAGCCGCGAATCGAAGTTGCCGGTATCGCGAATGTCGACCACCCCCAGCTCTTCGTTGCGTTCGTCGAGGGTGAACAATTGAAAGTCCGCGGTGGAGTGATTGAGCCACGCCATGCGCTCGGCAGTCGTGCGCCACATTCCCGCGGGAACCACAACTTTCAGGCCGCCGAAGTGGCGGCGCGCGTCGCCGTGATTGCGGCAGTAATCGAGCCACAATATTCCCAGGGTGAGAATGCCGTCGATCGTCGACGCGGATTCGGCGTCGCCAACACCGATGACCGCGTCAGCCGCGCTCCCTTTCAGCAAGCGGCCGCGCGAATAGGCTGGGCCAAAGCTGTGCTCAAGGTCCATGGCCGTTCGCATGCCGTCGACCTTGGCGCCGATGAAGTGTCGAGAAAGCACGCGCTCCAGCAGGCGCATGTAGTTTCGGCGCGCGGTGTCGCGGGCCGTGGGAGTACGCCGATCGCTGGTAGGCACAAGCTCCAGCGTTTGCGGCCTTGCTGCTCCCATTCGGCGCGTGACTAGGCGCAGGCATTGTGCGCGTTCCTTTACTTCCACAACGGTGCGCACCAGGTTGCGCTCTTCGCTCCACACTTCCAGGAGGCAGCGGCCATGCGACTCACCGGCAGAGTAGTGAGCGGTGCGCATATCAAAAGCGGCGCGGCCGTCCTCGAGCAGCGCAGCCGCCGGGTGATCCGCAAGGTAGGATTCGATGATCTGTGCCAGCCGCGCAGGCGGCGCGGGTCCGGCCTCAGAGCCTCCAACAGAGGCCTTTTGCCTGTGGGGTGACGCGCCGGCGCCCACGAGCGTCTCTACCAGCCCTTGCGGGCGCGGAGGAGGGTAATGTGGGCCGTGTGGTGACGCGAGTGCCAGTCGTAGATCGCCAGGTTGGTTGCGAGGGTGACGCGCCCTCGTTCAGGGTGGCTGAAACCGCGCCCGAAATCCCCTTCCGACATGGATTCCAGGAGCGCAACCATGCGCTGATGCAAACCCGTGATCAAGACCAGAGAAGGCTCAATCGCCTGTTTCGAGTCCGGCAAGCGCGCCCACGCCGCTTCGTCGTAGGGCTTGATCGTGGGCCAATCCTCGGTGAGGGCGAGCTTGAATCGAACGTAGCTGTTGGCATGGCTGTCGGCAAAGTGATGAACCACTTGGCGCACGGTCCATCCGCCGTCGCGATACGGCGTGTCGAGCTGAGAGTCGTTCAGCCCGGCCACCGCCGCGCGTAACCGCTCCGGCAGCAAACGCAGCGTCTCAATTTGCGCGGCGCGAATGGCTTCTGTGTTTTCTGCTGGCGCACGGAACTTTCCAATCGGGTACCGCGGATCTTCCTCGTCGGCCATGGCAAGAATCTTAATGGATGGGGCCACAAACTGGAACTGGAGGAAGGAGAATGCCGAGCTGATCTCGGTTTCAGGCCGGTGACCGCGAACACTTGAGGAGTGGTTAGGCCGAGTGGTGACTATGAGACTTCTGGTGGTGGGCGTGGTGTTGCGCTTTGTAATGTTTCGGAGCGTGGTAGCGGTAATCAACATGCTGGTGAGCGGCATGTTGGTGCTTGGCCGCGTACGCGGGGCTTGCAAACACCGCCAAAAACAGTGCCACTGCGAAAAACTTGCCCATGCGCGAATCCTAACACGGACACGACCGCTGGACGCGAAACCTTAGTGACTCTGGTACCCAGTAAGAAACCGGGCGGTTGCGAGGGGGCGCTTCAACCCGGACCGCAACCTACGCGGGGTGGTGGTGATGGTGGTGATGGTGGTGCTGCCCGTATGCGAACGCCGGACTTGCGAACGTCATCAGTAACAGAGCTGCCGCAAGAAATCTTTTCATGGCTCGGATCCTAGCATGGTTTCAGTTGAATGCGGTGGCGTTCATAGGGCCGACGTACCTGGAATCGAACGGCAGGCGTACGGTGTAACCGCCACGCTGCGAGCATCGCTAAGTGAGACGCAACAAGGGTACACTTGGATTACGATGACGCATTCGGAAGCTTCCCCAAGTTCGAGCCATCGGCGCTACTTTTTTGAGAAATTCGGCCTCACTGAGCGGCTGCTTGAACGCTGCCTCGGTCAGGCTCTGAGCGCCGGCGGAGACTACGCAGACCTTTACTTCGAGTCGGTTACGGCCACTTCGCTGGGCGTCGACGAGCAGATTGTGAAGTCGGCCAGCCAGGGCACCAGCGCCGGTTGCGGGATCCGCGTCCTGAGCGGCGAGCGCACCGGGTATGCCTACACCGACAATCTGAGCCCGGAGCGCCTGCTGCATGCGGCGCGAACGGCAGCACTGATTGCGTCCGGTCCAGCGAAACAACCCGTGCAGGGATTTACTGAAACGCGCGGAGCCGATCTCTATCCCGTGCCTCTGGGCGGTTTCGATCTCGACCTGGCCGCACGGCTTGAGCTGATTCTTCGCGCCGATCGTGCCGCGCGTGCGTTCGATCCTCGCATCGTGCAGGTACGAACCGGCTACAGCGAGGAACTGCGCCGGATTCTCATCGCCGCGTCGGACGGTGCGTTCGCCAGCGACACGCAACCGTTGTGCAGGCTGAATGTATGGGTTATCGCAAAAGAGGGTGCGGTCACCACGAAGGGTGCGGCAGGCGGCGGAGGCAGAGCCGGCCTCGATCAATTCACCGAATCCAAGAGCCCGGAAAACCTGGCACGCGAGGCTGCGCGCGGTGCAATCCTCCAGTTGGGCGCGGTGCCCGCGCCCGCGGGCGAGATGCAGGTGGTGCTTGGCCCAGGGTGGCCGGGAATCCTGCTGCATGAAGCAGTGGGCCACGGACTCGAAGCTGACTTCAACCGCAAAAAGACGTCGGCTTTTACGGGATTGATCGGCCAGTCTGTCGCGAGTTCGAAAGTCACTGTCGTGGACAATGGCAAAATGGCCGGCCGTCGCGGTTCGCTCAACGTGGACGACGAGGGATCGGCGACCCAGGAAACGGTCCTGATCGAAAACGGCGTCCTGAAAGGATATTTATCTGACAAGCTCTCAGCGCGCCTAATGGGCATGGCCAATACTGGGTCGGGCCGTCGCGAAAGCTACCAGTCAATTCCCATGCCTCGCATGACCAACACCTACATGTTGGCCGGCGATGACGCGCCCGAAGACATTCTGCGCAGTGTGAAGCGCGGACTGTACGCGGTGAACTTCGGCGGCGGCCAGGTCGACATCACCAACGGAAAGTTTGTCTTCTCGGCGTCCGAGGCCTACCTCATCGAAGACGGCAAGGTAACCGCCCCCGTGCGCGACGCGACGCTGATCGGCAATGGACCGGAGGCGCTGAAGTACGTCTCGATGGTTGGCAACGACCTGAAACTCGACGAAGGCATAGGCACCTGTGGCAAAGATGGCCAGAGCGTGCCCGTCGGCGTGGGCATGCCGACCATCAAGCTCGACAAAATGACCGTCGGCGGCACGGGGCGGTGATTCTCCCAACGTATAGCCCGGCACAGTGAGCTTCGCCCTCCGATAAACTAATTGATAAGGAGGACGCGCCATGACATAGGTACGCAATTGCGACCTGGAGTTTGTCATGAGCCGTTCAATTCGCCGCCCATTTGCGGCGATCACGGGCACCGCCAGCGCGAAAAATGACAAGCGCATGGCCCATCGTGGTGTCCGCCGCAAGCAGAATCTCGCCTTAAAGTCCTGCGCCGACTACGAAACTCTGCTCATTCCTCATGAGCTCGAATGCGCATGGAACAACAACTATTGCTGGGGCCGCGATGGCACACAGACGGATCGCAGCCATCTGCGCCATTCGCCTGACGAATCGAGCCAGATGTACTTTCGCAAGTTGCTGCGCAAGTAGCGGCTCGATCAGCATCTGCCCGTAACAAGGCGGGATTGGTGTATTCTCGCGCCTACGTGTGCCGGTTGTACTCCGGTGAGCCGGCTATGACCATGCCGCTCTTTTGGTGGCCATGGATATACCAGCAGCACCACCCGGTCTCATACGGCTGCTTGTCTGCCGGCGCGCGCAAATCCACATAAGTGATCTCGCCGTAGAGAAAGACCTTGGCTTCCCACTGCTCCACGCGGCGCAGTTCATCCGGGGTTTCGCAAACCGACTTCACATCCTCGCGGCTGAAAGTTTTCAGTTCTGTCGATTCTCCCGGCAGCAGGATGATCTGGACGCGCGGGGGTTTTGGTTCGCCTTGAAAAACCGGGGCGGGCGGCAGGTCAGCCTCGTCCCGCGCGATCACGATCGTATCAATGAGAGTGACGATTCGCGTGGGATTGCGCCCTCGATTTGTGGCCACGACCGTAAATCTGTTGTTGGGTCCCGGCTCGGGCTCCGCGCTCACCACGAGCCAGGGCCGTTGGGCCTGCGCCTGGGACTCGGCATACATCAGCGCCGCCTTGGCGCTATCGGCAGCCGCTTGTGCGGTGACTTCGACATATTTCATCTGCCGGGCAATCTTGCGCAGTGCAGGAATACCAAGCATCGCTCCCACATAAATAATCAGAACGAGAATCAGGTTGGCTGCCCAGGTGATCCGATCCTGCAACGGCCACGGGGCGGGCGCGGGCGCTGGTGTCGCAATCGTGATGTGGGCCGGCGGAGCATCGCACCCGCTGCCCTGGCAATCGCTGTGTGGGCCGGGATTTGCCGCGGAAGGCGCCGTTGCCGGTGAAGGGGCCGGTGCGCCCGCGGTCGGCGACGAAGGATTGCCAGTCTGTGCGGTACCTGCCCCGGGAGAAAACGCAAAGCAACACAAAATGGCCGCGATCGCCAGATTTTTCAACACCATGGCGCCAATGTAGCACAGGATTTACGCTGCCGCTTGGGCACCTGGCACACTGGTAACCTTCTCGCGAACGCACCTTATTGGGCTAGACGCCGACCGGGAACGGTTTAGGGCTGGATTCGTCGGTGTTGACGCCGGTGCGCCAGCGCTCAAAGCGGCCCTGAAGCAGGCTCATCAAGCCGGTGTACCAGTACCCGACGACAAAGAGGATCAGAAACGGCGCGGTGAAGAAGTTGTTGTTTGTAAACGTGTAGTAGATGGCTGCGGCGAAATAGCACCCCATCAGAAGCTCGATCCATGGAGCCAGCTTCAGGCGTTTGCGGTATTTGGCGGCCTGCGACTTTTCTCCCTTACGCGCCACGCGGTACTTCGGGGTGCGAACAAACGCGCTCTTAATGCCGAAGATCGCCTCCATCACCGCCTTGGTGTTCGTGATCGTCAGACCGATGCCGAGCGCCATCAGAAAAGGCAGATAGTAAAAAGTCTTCTTCCAGGTCTTGGGGAAGATCTCTCGCTCGCTCATCACATAGAAGACAGCAATCGAAAAGCTCGAAGCGGTAAAGAGCGGCACATCGATGAGCAGCATCTGGAACCAGCCCTGGTAAAAGCGGCAGATCATGGCCGGGATGAGCAGCGCCGACATGATCACCATCAGCGGGTAGCTGAGATTGGCTGTGAGGTGATAGACGGCCTCGATCTTGTTCTTGCGGGGAGCGCTCGAGCGGAAGACCCTGGGCAGAATCTTGATGCTGGTCTGGATCAGCCCTTTGGCCCATCGCGCCTGCTGGGTCTTGAAGGCAGTCATCTCGATCGGCAGCTCGGAGGGGCACTCGACGTCGGGCAGGTATTTGAACTTCCAACCGGCCATTTGAGAGCGGTAGCTGAGGTCCGTGTCTTCCGTGAGCGTGTCGTGTTGCCAGCCGCCGCCATCGTGAATGGCGTTTTGGCGCCACATGCCGGCCGTGCCGTTGAAATTGAAAAACTCACCGGAGCGGGCGCGAGCGCCGTGCTCGAGAACAAAGTGGCCGTCGAGCAGAATGGCCTCAATTTGTGTCAGGATGCTGTAGTCGCGGTTCAGGTATGTCCAGCGCGTCTGAACCATTCCGATCTCGGGCTCGCCAAAATGGTGAATCACCTTCATCAGCCAATCGGGTGGGGGAACAAAATCCGCGTCGAAGATGGCAACGAACTCGCCCTTCGCCACTTTGAGTCCAGCGTCGAGAGCCCCGGCCTTGTAGCCGTGCCGATTGGTGCGGTGGACATAAACGATATTGTGTCCCAGGGTTGCATAGCGCTCGACAATGCCTGAGGCCACCTCGCAGGTCTCGTCGGTGGAGTCGTCCAGCACCTGGATCTCAAGTTTCTCTCGCGGGTATTCCATCGCGCACACAGCCTCAATCAGCCGGTCGATCACAAACTGCTCGTTGAAGATAGGCAGTTGGACGGTCACCGGCGGCAATTCATCGAAAGGCCGTGGCGGATCGGGGTTGTGGTTCTTGCGGTACTTGAAGTACTGGTACGCCATGGTGTAGCGGTGGATACCGTAAAGGGCCAGCACAATCATCACCGCGAAATAGGGCAAAAGCACGGCCGCATCGAAGAAATTCCAGTGGTAGAGCCCCTTAAACGTCTGGTCGGCGTACTGCGTCCTGAAGTAGCGGTGGAGGGCACTTTCCTGATCGAAGGCCAGGTAGGCGGCGACGGAACGCAACTGTCCCCCGTGCGGGCTGACAACAGCTAGCAAAGGGTTAAGAGTCGCAAACAAGGGGGTTTTCAGCCTCCCGGCTGGGTAGGCTTATTGTACGCGAGCCTTCGAGGCGTCGATAACCGGGAAAAGGCTGGCTGGTGACGGGCCCAGACGAAATTGGACCTCCGAACCGTCGGCCATTTTCATGGCCGCGCTCTACCACTGCGCTTCCTGGCCTCAATCGAGACGCGCAACTGCAAACTCCTGCGCAGCCAATGGCTAAAAGATCGCGATGAACGAAAAGATGGTGGCCAGAGACGGGATTGAACCGCCGACGCCGGCCTTTTCAGGGCCGCGCTCTACCACTGAGCTATCTGGCCTCAGTTGAGTTGTCCGCCGTGGCGGACGCGGAGTTCCTGGCAGCCCCGAAAAGGCAGGCGAAGTCCACGAACAGTTCACTGCAAACAACCTGATCAGTATACCAAGCCATCAGTGGAGGGCCAAGCCGCCGCCCTGAACTACACTGGATTGCAATCATGCGGAGCCCAATCGCTTTTCGTCTCCCGCAAATCGCCGCAAGCGTTGTGCTCGCGATGCTCGCCGGCTGCGGACAAAGACCTACTTCGCAGGGCGTGCCCACCCGGGCCGAGGCGCGCACTGCGCTCGTCTATGAGGCCAACCTGCACCAGGGCCCCGAGACGCTCCGCGCATTTCTCAACGATTTCCCCAAAGGCGCCGACCTGCACGTTCATCTCTCAGGCGCAGTCTATGCAGAAACTCTCATCCGCGATGCCGGCCAGGACGGGTTGTGCGTTGACAAGACCAGCCTCAGTTTCGCCAAGCCGCCATGCCGCGGAATCCTGATCCCCGCAGCTCAACTATCCGGCAACATCGACAGGCAGAGCCAACTGCTCTACGACAAGCTGATCGATTCGTTGTCTGTGCGAAGTTTTGTGCCCTTGGCGGGCTGGAGCGAACACGACCAGTTCTTTGCCGTTTTTGACCGCATGAGTGGGCTCGCGAATCACGCCGCCGAATGGGTCGACGAAGTGGCCAGCCGATCCGCCGCGGAGAACAACCAGTATCTCGAACTGATGCACACGCCGGCCTTCAGCCACGCCGCGCAAATTGCGCGCCAGATCGGCTGGAACGCCAAGCTGGCGCAGGCTGACCCGCAGGCCTTCGCCGAGTTCCGTCAGCAGCTCCTGGACCACGGCCTGCGGGATGAAGTGGCAGCCGATCGCGACGAGGTAATGCAGGCCGAAACCGGCCGCAAGCAGATGGAGCACTGCGGATCCCCACAGGCTTCGCCCGCTTGCCAGGTCGAGGTCCGCTACATCTACCAGGTTCTGCGCGATCTGCCTCCCGAGCTGGTGTTCGCGCAAACGCTGCTTGGATTTGAAACTGCGCAGGCGAGCATGAACGCGAAGGACGATACATGGGTCGGCATCAACTTTGTGCGGCCCGAAGACGATTTCGTCGCCATGCGCGATTACACGATGCAGATGAAGATGGTTGGCTACTTTCATTCCATTTATCCCGGCGTTCATATCTCGCTGCACGCCGGCGAGCTGGCGCCGGGCCTCGTGCCCCCGGAGGGCCTCCGCTTCCACATCCGCCAGGCGATTGAGCTCGGCGATGCGGAGCGCATCGGCCACGGCGTCGACGTGATGGCCGAAGACAGCGCACGCGATCTGCTCACGGAGATGGCCGCCCGCCACATCATGGTTGAGATCAACCTGAGCTCGAATGAAGGCATTCTGGGCGTAGAGGGCGATGCGCATCCTTTCCCCGTTTACCGCTCCGCTCACGTACCCGTCGCTTTGTCGACGGACGATGAAGGCGTGAGCCGCATCGACCTCACCCACGAATATGTCCGCGCGGCCATCGATTACGGGCTGACTTACCGCGACCTGAAGCAGCTCGCGCGAACCGGAATGGAACACGATTTCCTTCCCGGCCAGAGTCTGTGGGCAAGCCCGGATGATTTTCGTGCGGCAGTAAGTGCGTGCAAAGGCGAAATACTCGGCGGCGACAATCCATCTGGCGGTTGCAAGCAATTCCTCGATGGAAGCCAGAAGGCCACGGCGCAATGGGAGTTGGAGCGCCGATTCAGGGTGTTCGAGACGAAATTCCAGGGGCCGGCGTTCGACCACCTGACCCACGGGCAATGACCGCCCCTATCGAGCTCGTCCTATACTGTTGCCCCTGGACTTTTTATGGACAACGAGCGCATTCGCGAAATCTGCCTGGCGTTGCCCCATGTCAAAGAAACTGTCAACTGGGGCCATCACCTGGTCTACTGGGCCGGCGATCGCGACATCGGCGGAAAAATGTTCGCCATGACCGATCTCGATGGAACCGGGACCGGCGTTCTCTCGTTCCACTGCGGGGCCGAGCGCTTTCACGAGCTCCTGGAGCGTGAGGGGATCATAGCGTCGCCCTACCTGGCCAAGGCTCATTGGGTGACCCTGGAGCGGTGGAGTGCCCTTCGGCCGAGAGAGATTGAGGATGAACTGAGGCGCGCACATGCGCTGATCTTCGAAAAACTCGCCCCGAAGACAAAAGCCGTTTTAGGGCTGCCCGAGAAAGAGCGGGCCAAAGCGATTCGCGAGAGGAAGAAGCTCCTGGCAGCCAGGGCGAAAACCCCACGGAAGCCTGTGAAGGCGCAAAGGGCGAAACTCGGCGCAGGCAAACGCAGCAAAAAGGCCAGTTGATACCCGGTTTGGAACCCAAGCCGGTTTCACTGCGTAACAATCAATGAAGTAGCCGCGCGAACGAGGCGCCTAAAACCATGATGAAATTTCTTCTCTGGTGCATTCTCCTTGTCATTTGCTGGCCGCTGGCATTGCTCGCGCTTGTGCTCTATCCGATCATCTGGTTGCTCCTGCTGCCATTTCGCGTGGTCGGCATCGCCGTGGGTGGTGTGCTCGATCTGGTCAGCGCTCTCTTCTTCCTTCCTGGGCGCGTTCTTCGCGCAATCTGAGGCGGCGCCTGGCCTTTGCATCCCCTTCCGCAGTGCTTTAGCTTTGGCGTAGCGCTTTTTTCGCGGCCTTAAGGCACCGACAGCGCTCGATCTGCGTCATTCTATCCAGAGACTCGGGTTCGGAGGTTTCATGAGGAAGTTTTTGCCCTTTGTCGTCGCTCTGTGCCTATGGATCGCTCCCAACGTCACGCAGGCGCAGGCCCAGGTGGGCGACCAGGATGCAGCCAGGAATGCGGCCCAGGCGCGCGCCGCCCTCGACGCCATGGTGCAGGCGCTCGGCGGCGAGTTGTGGCTGAACATTACCAACACGGAGCAGCATGGGCACATTGCTGCCTTTTATCAGGGCAATCCCGACCCCGGCACTACGGAGTACTTCCAGTTTCACCAATGGCCCGACCACGACCGGGTCGACTACACCAAGCACCGCGATGTGGTGCAGTTCTTTGTCGGCATCAAAGGTTGGGAAGTGACCTACCAGGGCAAAAAGGCTTGGGAAAAGGACCTTCTGGACGAATCCATACGCAGCCGCGAACACTCAATCGAAACTGCCGTAAAAGTCTGGATGAAGGATCCGAATACGATCCTGCTCTATGAAGGCCAGCACATGTCCGAGCGGCATATGGCCGAGCAGGTCACGCTCATCTCGCCACAGAACGAATCCATCACCATCCTCATGGACGTGCAAACGCATCTCCCGCTCGCACGCACCTTCCAGTGGCGCGACCCCAAATACCACGACAAAAACACCGACACCGAAGAGTTCGACGACTATCACACCATTCAGGGTTTCCCCACACCCTTTACCATCACCCACCTCAAGAACGGCGATACCGTTCGCCAGTCTTACATTGACCGCGTTAGCTTCAACCAGAACCTGCCCGCCGATTTCTGGGATCCCGACGCCGTCGCTCGCAAGATCAAGAAGTAACCGCGGCGGGAGCGGCTGCTCACAAAACGAGTCATTCGCAAAGCTGGACGGATATTTATAATCCGAACGAGCGTTCAACCCACATCCCCACCGCTCTCTAGGAGCCGTCGCATGACTTTGACCATTCAGGAAATCATGGATTTCCTGCCCCACCGTTACCCCTTCCTCCTGATCGACCGGGTGCTCGAGTTCGAGGCGCAAAAAAGAGTCGTGGCCATCAAGAACGTGACGATGAACGAGCCCTTCTTTCAGGGACATTTTCCCGGCGCACCCATCATGCCCGGCGTACTGGTGATCGAGGCGATGGCGCAGGCCGGAGCGGTACTGCTGCTTTCAGAGCTCGAAGACCGGCATTCGAAACTCGCTGTCTTTACCGGCATTGACGGCGCCAAGTTCCGCCGCTCCATCACGCCCGGCGATCAAATCCGCATTGAGGTAAACGTGGTGAGCTTTCGCCCGCGCGCCGGCAAAATGGAAGGCAAGGCCTACATTGACGGCAAGCTGGGGTGCGAGGCGACCCTGACCTGCATGATCGTTCCGCGCAGGCAGGAGCCGAAGGAGGCATCGTCCGAGGCCACCCAGTGAGCGTCCATCCCAGCGCGGTAATCGCGGAAGGTGCGCGTATTCCCCAGTCGTGTACCATCGGCCCCTATTGCACCGTCGGGCCCGAGGTCGAGCTCGGCGAAGACTGCACGCTCATTTCTCATGTCGTGATCGACGGCCGCACACGAATCGGCGCGCGCAACGTCTTTTATCCCTTCGGCGCCATCGGCCTCGCTCCGCAGGATCTGAAATACGCCGGGGAGCCAACCGCGACCGAAATCGGCGACGGCAATACAATTCGGGAAAGTGTCACCGTCAGCCGCGGCACAACTGGAGGTGGAGGTGTAACGCGCCTCGGCTCCGGCAACCTGCTCATGGCCTACGTCCACATCGGGCACGACAGCCAGGTCGGCAGCCATTGCATCCTGGCCAACAACGCCACGCTCGCCGGCCATGTCACCATTGAGGACCACGTTACGCTCGGCGCATTTTGTCCCGTCCATCAGCACTGTGTCGTAGGGGCATATTCATTTATCGGCGGCGGCACCATCGTCACCCAGGACGTGCTTCCCTTCTCGCTCACTTCGTCGAAGCGCGAGAATCGCGCCTTCGGCATCAACAAGATCGGCCTCGAGCGCCGCGGATTTTCAGCGGAACGATTGCAGCAACTCCAGAAGGCTTACCGCGTGTTGCTTGCAGCCAAGCTCAACACTACCCAGGCCCTTGAAAAAATGCGCGAGCTTCCGGGCGACGACGTGGCCCTCCTGGTCAGCTTCATCGAGCACAGCAAGCGCGGGGTCATCAAATAGAAAATGAAACTCGGCCTCATCGCCGGCAATGGCCGCTTTCCCTTTCTGCTCCTCGACGCTGCGCGGGCAGAAGGGCTTGAAGTCGTGGTCGCGGCCATCAAAGAGGAAACCGACCCCGAAATCAACCGCCGGGCCGAGTCAGATGCCGGCGTCATCGTGCACTGGCTTTCGCTGGGCCAGCTTTCCCGACTGATCGAGACATTTAAAGAAGCTGGCGTCGCGAAGGCCGTGATGGCCGGCCAGGTAAAGCACAAGCAAATCTTCAGTAGCATCCGGCCCGACTGGCGCCTCGCGAAGCTGCTCCTCAGCTTGCGCACGCGATCGACCGATGCGCTTCTGGGCGCGATTGCCAAGGTGCTCAGCGACGAGGGTATCGAACTGATCAGTTCCACCACCTTCCTTGAGCCGCTGCTTGCCGGGGAGGGTGTACTCACCAGCCGCGCGCCCGACGAAGAGGAGTGCCGCAATATCGAATACGGGCTCGGAGTAGCGCGCGCACTTGCGGGCTTCGACATCGGGCAAACGGTGGTCGTTGCGGCGCAGGCCTGCGTGGCCGTCGAAGCCATGGAGGGCACGGATGCAACCATCGAACGCGCTGGCCATCTCATGCGTTCGCTGGACGATTCCGGGGCGGGCGACGCCGCAGAGGAGCCCGCAGCAACTGACCCATCCCTCCTCGCCCGCCGTTTGACCGTCGTCAAGGTCGCCAAGCCCAACCAGGACATGCGCTTCGATGTGCCTGTTATTGGTGTTTCGACCGTCGATACCATGATTCGTGCCGGGGCCAGTTGCCTCTCCATCGAAGCCGGCCGCACGCTGCTCTTCGATCGCGACGCCCTCCTCAGGCGCGCAAGTGACGCTGGAATTACAATTGTCGCGGCGCGCCGGTGATAAAGTGAACACTGGGCGGTGATCGGTAGTCAGAGATCAGTGGCCGAACTTCCCTGCCGCTTTGACGATTCGCCCCGATCTTAGGTTCCCTGGTCCCGAGTCCCTGTTCCCAACCACATGGAGGTTTCAAGATGAACAAGTTTCTCCTTATTGGAATTGTGGCGGCCGTTGTGCTGTTGATCGCCGCTGTACCGTTTGTGACCGCGCACGCCGACGATCAGACGATGCCCGCAGTGGGCCAGGCCGCGCCCACCTTTACGCTGCCATCACAAACCGGCGAGCAAATTTCTCTCGACAGCTTTCACGGCAAGTGGGTGGTTCTCTACTTTTATCCCAAGGACATGACCACTGGCTGCACCATTGAAGCGCACAAGTTTCAGGACGCTCTTCCGCAATTCGACGCCAAAAACGCCGTGATCCTTGGCGTCAGCGTTGACACGGTCGACAGCCACAAGCAGTTCTGCACCAAGGATTCGCTGACCTTCCACCTGCTCGCCGATCCCGACCACAAGGTGGTCAGCGCGTATGGGTCACTGGGCGGATTTGTTGGGATCACCATGGCCAATCGGAATACCTTCCTGATCGATCCCCAGGGAAAGATCGCCAAGGTTTGGGTCAAGGTGAATCCAAACACTGCGGCCTCGGATGTGCTGGCAGCACTCCCGTAAACCTGCGATCCACGGAACCGCCGTTTCGCTCAACCCCTTATTCGCCGCCTCCATTCGATCCGAAATGGGGAAGGAGAGACTATGCCAACGCAAACCGCTCGCGAGTTTAGGACAGAAATTGAAACGTTGCGCGCCGCGCTCCTTGCGCTTTCCCCCGCGCTTGCCGACGTCCCCTGGCGGGTTGGCGGATGGACCCGCAAGCAGATCGTCGGACACCTGCTCGACTCAGCCGCGAACAATCGCCAGCGCTTTGTGCGCGCCGCGCTTGAGGGCCGCTACTCCGGCCCCGGGTATGCGCAGGACGCCTGGGTGGCGGCGCACGGATACAGTGACCAGTCCTGGGAAACGCTTTTGCGCTGGTGGCAGGCGGAACACGAGATCCTGACGGCCGCCGTGGATCGGATTCCTGAGGAGCGGCTTGAGGCGAGCTGCACAGTCGGTGACGATGCACCGGTTACGCTACGCTTCCTCATCGAGGACTACGTACACCATCAACAAGGTCACTTCAGACAACTTCAGGCGACCTGATTTGCGCCAGCAGCGACCATGCTGATAACGCAAAAAGGCCCGGCAACCAGCCGGGCCTTTTTCTTCTACAAGTGGTTAGCGGAGACGGCAGCGAAAAGCACCCTTGAAATTGTCATCCTGAGCGGAGCGAAGGATCCGCAGTTGCATTTCCTTCACCGTGCTCGCCGAAGCTGCCTGCGTACTCGCCAGCATCGGAGCCGGATGTTCCGCGCTACTTCTTGTTCTTCTTCTTCGCCGCTTTCTTGGCTTTCTTTGCGGCTTTCTTCGCTGCTTTCTTGCTCGGCGCCTTCTTCTTCGCGACCTTCTTCGCAGCCTTCTTCTTGGCTACTTTCTTCGCCGCTTTCTTGGCCGGAGCCTTCTTCGCAGCTTTCTTCTTGGCTACCTCCTTCGCGGCTTTCTTGGTAGGCGCCTTCTTCTTCGCCGCCTTCTTGGCCGGGGCCTTCTTGGCGGGAGCTTTCTTGGCTGCCTTCTTTGCCGCGGGCTTCTTGGGCGGGGCAGCGGGCTTCGCGACAATCGCGATCACCGTCTCTTCGGCAATCACTTCATCGTCATCTGAGGAGGTAAGAATGCCGGCTGTTTCCAACTCGTCTTCCTCGTCATCAAAGGCTTCGACCTGACCGGAGTCCAGGTCACCCGGCTTCCCAAATGGGTCGCCGTCACTCATCGCGTACATCCTGAACACATCATCCATCCGATTGCCTCCAGCGGATTGCCGCTGCTCATAGTGTGTTTCGCCATTCGCAGAGCAGACAAAACGGTTTTGCTCGCGCAAGCGATTGTAGCCTTAGCTTGCCCTCAAATACAAGAAAAACACAAGCGTGAAATGGAGGTTATCGCCGATTTTTTACTGCGATGCCTTCGTGGTGCCCCCCGGCTTCCGGCTTGCCTTATGCGTTCTGGTTGCCTTCGTCCCCGAGCCGGTCTTCGCGGTGCGGGACGAGCCCTTCTTGGGCGCCGGGCTCCCCGACCCGCCGGTCTCCCGGCGGGAGCTTCGATGAGCTGAAGGTGCCTCTCCCCGCTTCGGCGATGGAGCAGATGTGTGGGCGGCCGATCCACCTTCTGACCCCGTTCTTGACCCTCCGGTCGAGGTCTCATGCCGATGCCTGGTGGACGTGCTGACAGCCGCGGGCTCGGCCACCCGGAGCCGCCGCCCTGGCACCACCCGAATGCCGGATGGGATCGCATTCCAGCGCCGCAATTGGCTTAACGAGACTCCGAAACGATCTGCAATCGTGACCAACGTGTCGCCCCGGTGGACGGTGTAAAGCCGCGTGTGGGCCGAGGGCTCCGCGGCCGGCGGCACCGGGACGACGAGGGCCTCGACGCTGGCGATGCTGTCGCCTGCTTCGAGCTGGTTCACATCCGCAAGTTCGGCGGCCGATACCCGGTACCCTTCAGCAACGGAAGCCAGCGTGTCTCCTGCGACAACCGGGTGGTAGCGCCACGAATTGCGCCGGGCTTCTGGAACCAGCGCCACGCGCTGGTCAAACAGTGTGGCCGTGCCTGCCGGAAGGTGCAGATCGAAGGCGGTGTCCGGCGGGGTCACCATCCGCAGCAGGCTCGGATTGAGCGCCTCGATCTCATCGACAGGAGAGCCAACGAGGTCTGATACCAGACGCAGGTCGATGGCGTAGTTGATGGTCACCGTGTCGGTCAGGATCGGCGGGTCCAGAGTCACGTCGGTAAAGCCATACTGGTCGGGATGGTTGGCAACGATGATGGCAGCCAGAATCTCCGGCACATAGTTTGCGGTCTCGCGCGGCAGCTCGTTGCGCTTGTAAAGCTCCCAGAAGTCCGCGTAGCCGGTCTTGGCTACTTCGTGCTGAATGTTGCCCGCTCCGTGGTCGTAGGCAGCCATCGCCAGGTACCAGTCGCCCAGTTGGTCGTACAGAAACTTCATATACCTGGCGTACGCGCGGGTGGATTTTTCGGGGTCGAATCGTTCATCCACGTACACGTCGCGCTTAAGGCCGTAATACGGACCGGGCATAAACTGCCACATGCCGCCGGCCCGGGAGCGGCGATTGACCGCCTGCGGCTGAAACCCCGATTCCGCCACGGCAAGGTAGATCAGGTCCTGCGGCACGCCTTCTTCAGCCAGAATTCGCTGGATCATCGCCTTGTAGTGGCCGCTCCGCTCGAACGAATGGAGCAGCGTATTGTGGCCCTTTTGCGTATTGGCGAAAAAATTGATGTATGTGGCGACATAATCGTTGACCACCAGCGGCAGATCCGACTTGGTGGTTGCTAGATCGGCCGTGGCCTTGGCGACAAGGTTCGGATCGGAAGCGAACGTGATGTCGCTGGCGGCCTCCGATGGCGTGATCTCTTCCTTGGGCACAAAGCCATTGCCCTGCTTCAGCGCCTCCATCTCCAGGGCGTTGACCTGGTCGACAATTTTGTCGAATTCGTCCTGTAACTCTGCATTGCCCTTGATATTGATTCCGCTCGATAACATCAGGTCGACGGCGCGATCGAACTCAGCCTTGGCGTCGGCAAGCGCCCCTTTCTGGTAGTCGGCGCTGCCGCGAGCATAGGCCGCCTCGACCTGGGTGATGAGCACCCTGACGCGCTGCTCTTCCGGAGTGAGCGGTGGCGGCTCAGGAGCCGCAGCGCGGGCCGGAGCAACAGCGGGCAACGCCGGCGCAGTCGCCTGCGCGCCTCGGCCTCCCGCGGGATCCGTGGGCGTGCAACCCGTTAAAGTCAGTGCAAGTGCGGCGGTCCCCACCATCAGCCGCGGCACCGGCAATCGATTCCAATGCATATCTTGGATGAGACAGAGCAAACCGCGCAAATGGGAGACCGAAGTGAGCACTATGCGAATGATAAGCTAGCCATGGAGAGCAACAGCGGTTACTGAATTGATGCAGCCCGGAGTCTCCCCTTTCGCGGGGCATTTTTCCCTGAGAAAACGGCCCTTTGGCCGCCGCCAAAAAACAATTGGATTCTGGAACCGCGCATGAGCGCAACGCGTGCGCAAGTTGCGCGTACTACACTCGATAGAAACCCTTCGAAAGCCCTCCCATGGACGCCCGCTTCCTTCGTAACTTCGCTATCATCGCGCACATCGACCACGGCAAGTCGACACTCAGCGACCGTTTGCTCGAGCTCACCGGCTCGGTGACCGATCGCGAGATGCAGGCCCAGGTCCTCGACGATATGGACCTCGAGCGGGAACGTGGCATCACCATCAAAGCCCATGCCGTGCGCATGATGTACAAGGCCCGGGACGGCAATATCTACCAGCTCAATCTGATTGATACTCCAGGTCATGTGGATTTCAGCTATGAGGTTTCGCGATCGCTGTCCTCGTGCGAGGGTGCATTGCTGGTGGTCGACGCGAGCCAGGGCGTGGAAGCACAGACCCTCGCCAACGCCTATCTCGCCGTCCATCACGGCCTTGAGATCATTCCCGTGATCAACAAAATCGACCTTCCCTCGGCCGACATTCTCCGTACCCAGGAGGACATCGAGCAGGCCGTCGGCATTGACGCCACCGACGCCATTCCCGTGAGTGCCAAGACCGGCCAGGGCGTGGACGATGTGCTGGAAGCAATCGTGCACCGGCTTCCGCCTCCTAAAGGCGATCCCGATGCCCCCCTCCAGGCCCTCATCTTCGACTCGTGGTTCGACGCGTATCGCGGTGTCATTGTCCTGGTGCGTGTCATGCAGGGAACCATGCGCAAGGGGCAGCATATTCGCTTCATGTCGAACGGCATCGCGCATGAAATCGAGTCGATGGGCGTGCTTTGCCCCAAGCCTGTCGAAATTGCCGAGCTCATTGCCGGCGAGGTCGGCTTCTTCGCGGCCACCATCAAGAACGTGGCCGACACCAAGATCGGCGACACCGTCACCGACGACGCCAATCCCGCCGCGCATGCGCTTCCCGGCTTTGAAGACATCAAGCCCATGGTCTTTGCTGGCCTTTATACCGTGGACTCCCACGAGCACACGCTCCTGCGCGACGCTCTCGAAAAACTCCGCCTCAACGATTCGTCCTTCTTCTTCGAGCCCGAGAGCTCCGTCGCGCTGGGCTTCGGCTTTCGCTGCGGATTCCTCGGATTGCTCCACATGGAGATCATTCAGGAGCGTCTGGAGCGCGAATACGAGTTGGACCTGATTACTACGGCCCCCGGCGTGCGCTACCGCATCACGCTCACCGACGGAAGCGAGATCGACGTCGACAATCCCTCCCGCTGGCCAGAGCCGCAAAGCATATCGACCATCCGCGAACCTGTGATCACCGCCAAGATTCTCACCAACGAGGAATATGTCGGCGGAATCTTCAAACTTGTCGAGGAGAAGCGCGGCAAGCAGATCAACTTCGAGTACGTGACTCCCACGCGCGTCATGCTCACCTACGAGCTTCCTCTGAACGAGATCGTGCTCGACTTTTACGACCGCCTCAAGTCCATTTCGCGCGGATATGCCTCCCTCGACTACCAGCTCGCAGGCGAGTGGGAGTCGCCGATGGTCAAGCTCGACATTCTCATCGCCGGTGAACCGGTCGATGCGCTCTCCATCATCGTGCACCACGACCACGCCTACGAGCGCGGCCGCGCGCTGGTTTCCAAGATGCGCGAATTGATTCCGCGCCAGCAATTCGAAGTCGCCATCCAGGCGGCCATTGGGGCCAAGGTCATTTCCCGCGAAACCGTCAGCCCCCTGCGCAAGAATGTCCTGGCCAAGTGCTATGGCGGCGACATCAGCCGCAAACGCAAGCTGCTGGAGAAGCAAAAAGAGGGCAAAAAGCGCATGAAGCGGATCGGCAAGGTGGATATCCCGCAGGAGGCGTTCCTGGCCGTCTTACGCGTCGGCGAAGAAAACCAGAACTGACGAGCAAAAGGAGTGCCAAACTTCTGAAGATTTGTGATTTTTGTCACCTGAAATTCATCCTCCGCTGTGGAAAGCCGGCCAAATGCCCAACAGAGCCAGGAAGATGTCGCTTACGGGCTCGGCGGACGCCAATCCAGCAAAGTCCCGTTCAGATACAAAGAGTTACACCTTCTATCAGAATCAGACTGAGGCTGACAAGCGGAGAATTGCGGGTTGATTCGAAGGGTTTCTGGGAAATATCCACAAAATTTTCCACAGTCGCCGCGGCTGCGCAGCACAGCAAAAAGGCCCCGGGTGACGGGGCCTTTAAGCGAGGTTGGAGCTGTTCCTCAGTGGGTGGCTGAACCCGGGCCGCGCGACGTCGGAGGCGTTATCCCTCTGGGCTTGGGCGCCTCTCCTGCCGGCTGCGCTGGTGGCGCAGGTACACCCGATTTCACGTTGTACGCGTCGATCACCTGCTTGGTGATGTTCGTGCCGCCGCTCGCGTAGAGTACCGGGGATTGTTGCTGTGAAACGTCCAGAACCAGCGTGAATCCCTGCCCCTCGGCGTAATTCTGCATCACGTCGTAAACCTTTGAAGCCAGCGACGTGTACAGATCCTGCATATCCTGCTGTCCATCGTTGCGCAGGTCTTCGGTCTCGCGATCCAGTTGCTTCTTCTTCTCATCAACTGACTTGCTGCGGTTGGCGCGCTCCACATCGTTCAGGTTGGCTCCCGGGTCCTGCAGCGACTTGTTCAGGGCATCGATCTCATCACTGAGAGACTTGAGCGAGGCCTCTTTGGGCGCGTACTTCTTCTGCAAATCGGCAAAATCGCGCTGGCCTTCGTTTGTTTGGGCCACAGCCAACTGAAAGGAGATGACTGCGATCTTGGCGGGGCCTGCGGGAGCGGCGGCGGGCGCGGCCGTTGCGGCGGGCGCGGGAGTTTGTGCGCCGGCGCTCAGGACCAATCCTGAGGCCAGCAGGAAAATGAATGCTAGCTGACGTTTCATCGGTTTCGAAGACTCCTTCAGAATTCCTGTTCGGCTCCCCGGTTAGACGCAAGAACGCGCCTAACTCTTCTGACAAACCTCACGACTTTTCGACGGGGACGCTGCGCCGGCTGGCGCAGGACTTCAAAAAGGACGCGAATGGAAACGTCAGCAGGAACAAGGACGATTATACAGGGGGGCGGTGGACAGTTAAAAGCGCGC
>Ga0265342_10000777_pt1 | contig 32418 bp, 28 predicted proteins | sample 4CB327metaG_FD_203125 | JGI IMG/M metagenome (GOLD analysis project Ga0265342, IMG submission 203125) | Rhizosphere microbial communities from Carex aquatilis grown in University of Washington, Seatle, WA, United States - 4-CB3-27 metaG | ecosystem: Host-associated > Plants > Roots >... | reverse complement strand
GTAATTCTTGTCGGACTGGGAGGTGCGATTGCTATAGAGAATCGCGTCCAGGCACGCGCCTCCGGGCCGTTCATAGAGAGACAGCACGCCATTGGTTCCTGAGATCCCCTTGCCGTCCGGCAGCCAAAAGTCGTACGCCGTCGGCGAGGCGTCGAAACCGCCTGATTCCGTCAGCGAGCGCGTTTCATCGACTTCAGCCGCGATGCCCGCGGGTTTGAGGTGAACGAGGATGAACGCTCCCTTCTTCACCGGGAACGAGGGAAAAACCATCCGCGCGTCGAAGCTGTCCGGCGTGCCGATGAACAGGACCACGCCCCCCATGTCACCGTCGGTCATCACGCGAACCTCCGCGAGATCAGGGTGATTCCCGGAGCCGCGGGGGGTCAGCTCATTGATGAGAAGCCGCGGTACGTTCCCATTAAAGCCGTAGAACTGCGCGATGAAGGATGCGCTGTTGCCCCGCGCGTCCTGAGCCTCCGCCTCCAGCGTGTACAGGGCCCCTGGCGTTTGGGTCTGACCCACCAAACAGACTTCTCGCGAAGCCTGCGTGTCGGCGACTACCTCCAAAGAGGGGGAGATGCGGGTCTTGTCCGCTGCAAGGGTGGCATCCTCGTCAAATGTGATGGCGATCTTGTCCGGAGCCGTGGTATCCACGGCCTGGACCAGGGGCGGACACAGATCCACGTCTCGCTGTTGCGGATTGGGCACCGCGCCGCACCCCGCGAGAAGCCCCCCCATTGTCGCCAGTGCACAGAGCAGCATGAATGGCCGCATGGGACCCTCCTGACTCTCTGTACCGACTCATTTTCCCCGCGCTTGCTTTACGGCACGCGGAGATTTGGATAGTATGTGCCCGATGCCCGACGATTCCATGAAACGCTTTGTCCGCTCCTACACCCCGGGCGCCGTCATCTGCGCTGAAGGGGATGACGGGGAGGAGATGTACATCATCCAGAAGGGCAAGGTTCGTGTGAGCAAGAGATTCGCCGGCAAGGCGAACGTCATCTCGGTGCTGGAAAAGGGGGACTTTTTCGGGGAGATGGCCATCGTCAACCGCATCAAGCGCACGGCCACCGTCACGGCCATTGACGAGGTGGAGCTGCTCGTGTTCGACCGCGAGGGGCTGCAGAACATGATCGCACGCAATGCCCGTATCGCCCTTACCATCATCGACAAGCTGTGCCGGCGCCTGCAGACCGCGCACGTGAAGATCCAGCACCTCGTGAAAAAGGACGCGCGCGGGCTCATCGCGCTGCATCTGCGATCCCTCTTCCAGGAGCTGGCAGCCGACAGCTCCTCCATCGGATATCAGAAATGCATCGAAGAGGTTTCCCTCAGCCTCGAGCTTCCCATGGACGCCGTGCGGGCGGTGCTGGAGACGATGACGCGTGAGGGGCTTCTGGCCCTCAAGACCGATGCGTTGTCGTTAGGGGATCGGGAAAAGTTCTTTCTGATGACCGAATCAGTGGGTGACGAGTGAGTCCAGGAGGGCGAGCGCCTTCCGATTCGCTTCGAACGCCAGACGCGTCGGCAACGAGGTGAGGGGAAACCACCGGGCTTCCACGACGTCGTCTCCCGGAATGAGCGGATCGTCCGCGGAAATCTCGCATCGATAGTAGAGAACCAGCACGAAGCGCGCCTCTTCGGCCACGTCATCACGAGGATACTCGGCGATATCAGAACCTACGAGGTCGAGCACCGTCGCCCGCGCCCGAAGCTCTTCCCGTATTTCCCGAGCCAGCCCATCGCGCGGGTGCTCGCCGTTTTCCAGATATCCGCCGGGAAGATCCCAATAGTCCTTGTACGGCTCGATCCCCCGCCGGGTGAGAAGCACGTGCGGCACGCCGCCAATGGAACGCGTTGCCAGGGCCCCGACGGCAGGTTTCGAGTTCTGCCAGAACTCGAAATGACACGACGGGCAGCGGTGAATCGTGACGATGGAGGAAGTGCCCGCCGCGGCACGGGAGAGGGCCGCGCCACAGACCGGGCAGAAGGAATAACGCTTCACTACTTCTTGGGCAGCAATGCCTGCAGCCGCGTCTGCAATTTCTCGGCAAGAACGCGCGGAGCGGAGGTCTCGGGTGGCAGCGTGTCCCAGGAGTCTTTGTACGTGTCGAGCATTTCGTTTATCAGGGCCAGCGCCTCGGCATTCTTGCCGAGCTTGTGGTCGAGGAAGGCGATCTCATAGTCGGCCCACACCACGTGCGTGAGGTCGTCGGGGTAGGCGCTTTTTACGGTTGCGTAGTAGCGAAGGGCGAGGGCGTAGTCGGTTTTGTCCACGGCATCCTGCGCGTGCTGGAAAACTTCGGCGGCGGTGAGCCCCTGCGGGATTTCAGCGGGTGCAGAGGCGCAACCGGCCAGGAAGGCGACCGCCGCGAGGGCGAGCAGGAGGAATACGACGGTGCGTGGGTTTCGTCTCATGGTCGTTCCTTCGGTCAGGTCGTGTACAGCTCGTCCTTGATGGGAAGATTCTTGCGAAGCTCCTTCAGGAATACCTCGACCTCACCCATCGGCTCATAAGCGTCGCATTGATCCAGCGTGCGTCGTATGACCGTGAAATACTTGTAGACTTTCTCTTCACCGAGCTTTTTTCGCCATCTGCCCGCGTCACAGCGCACGCGCAGCTGGTACTGGCTCGCCGCGCCCATGGGCTGCTTGATCAGCTTGCAATGAACGCAGTTCGCGCAGTAGATCTTGTCTGAGGAAAAATCTTCGTCGAACGGTTGCAGATCGGAGCTGTCGGCCATAGATTCCTTATCTCGCGCCCAGAGTGTGTACACTACCATGTTCGACTTTTTTCGGTCAAGAGTTGAGCACCGCGGGCGTGAATCGTAGTTCTTGACATTTCAGGTGGCCGAACCTACGATGAATCCGCTATGGCGACTCCAGTCATACTGCCCAAGCAGGGGCAGTCGGTTGAATCATGCATCATCGTCGGTTGGAAAAAGAAACCGGGCGATTCGGTGAAAGTCGGCGATATCCTCTGCGATGTCGAGACCGACAAGGCTACCTTCGAAGTGGAAGCACCCGCGGCGGGCACGCTTCTTTCGATCTTTTTTCCCGCCGGCAGCGACGTTCCCGTGTTGACCGCCATCGCGGCAATCGGACAGCCCGGAGAGAACACTGACGCCCTGCGTGGCGCGGGGGCTCCCCCGGCTTCCGCCGGCACCGTTGCCGCCCCCGCCGCGCAAAGCGTCGCGGCACCGACCGCGCACGCCGCGGCCGTCCCCTCAAGCGGAAAGCTCCGCGCCTCGCCCCGCGCGAAGGCCCTGGCCGCCCGCCGAGGCGTCTCTCTGGTCGGTCTGACCGGGAGCGGCCCGGGGGGAAGGATCATCGAGCGGGACGTTGCCGCCGCAACCCCCGAAGCCGCGGCGCAGCCGGCACAAACGGCCCCGCGCCCCGCCGTCTCCGCGCCGCTCCCCGAGGGAGAGGTCCGCCAGATCAAGGTCACGGGCATTCGCAAGCTCATATCCGACAGGATGCTCGCCTCGCTGCAAACCACGGCACAGCTCACCATGCACGCCGTTGCCGACGCGCGGGCGTTGCAGTCACTGAGAAAGAAGTTCAAGGAAAGCCCTGAGGCCATGGGCCTGCAAGGCATCACCATCAACGACATGATGCTGTTCGCCGTCACGCGCGCGTTGCAGGAGCATCCGGAGATGAACGCCCTCTACGTCGGGGACACCGTGAGCCAGTTCAGCGCCGTGCATCTGGGATTCGCCGTGGACACCCCGCGCGGTCTCATGGTGCCGGTGATCAAGAACGCCCATGCCTTGTCGCTGCGGGAGATCGCGCGGGAATCGGCGCGTCTGGTCGCCGGATGCCGCGAAGGCGGGATACTGCCGGAAGAGCTGTCCGGTGGCACTTTCACCGTGACGAATCTCGGCGCCTTTGGGGTTGTCGGCTTCACACCGGTTCTCAACGTGCCCCAGGTGGGCATTCTGGGCGTTGACGCGATAACTCCGGGCCCCGTGCAGGCCGCGGACGGGAGCGTCACATTCATTCCCCAAATCGGGATATCCCTGACGGTGAACCATCAGGTGGTGGATGGAGCGCCGGGGGCCCGGTTCCTGCAGTCCCTGGCCGCATCAATTGCCCGATTCGACCTTCTCCTTGCTCGCTAACGCTTCGTAAGAAAAGATCGGAGAGTACAGATATGCCGAAATCAATCGTCGTAGACCCGCGTGAAGCACGCAAAACAGGCGTCCTTTCCTTCACCGACATCCCTCTGAACGCGTATGTTCCGGACGCGAAAAAAGAGGTGAAGCGTCATGGCAAGGACGCTCTGGTACGAGCGTACCGCGACATGGTGGTGATCCGCGAGTTCGAGACCATGCTCAACACCATCAAGATCAAGGGCGCCTACGAAGGGATCGCCTATGACCACAAGGGACCGGCCCATCTTTCCATCGGCCAGGAATCCACGGTCGTGGGGCAGTGCATGACCCTCGGGGTCGAGGATTTCGTCTTTGGCTCGCACCGCAGCCACGGGGAGATCATCGCCAAATGCCTTTCCGCCGCCGCCCGCCTGCCGGAACAGCAGGTGTCGTCCATCATGAAGGACTTCTTCGGAGGAGCGCTCCTGCGCGTGGTGGAAAAGGGGGCCACGGGCCCGGCCGCGGAGCTCGCCCTCGATTTCATCCTCTACGGCGTTCTCGCGGAGATCTTCGGACGGGAGAACGGATTCAACAAGGGCATGGGCGGATCCATGCACGCCTTTTTCGCACCGTTTGGAAGCATGCCGAACAACGCGATTGTCGGAGGCTCGGCAGACATCGCCGTGGGCTCGGCGCTCTACAAACGCATCAACCGCAAGCCGGGCATCGTCATTGCGAATATCGGAGACGGCTCATCGGGATGCGGTCCTGTCTGGGAAGCGATGATGGTTTCCGCCATGGACCAATACCGCACCTTGTGGCCCAAGGATGTCGGCGGCGCGCCACCGGTTCTCTTCAGCTTCTTCAACAATTTCTACGGCATGGGCGGCCAAACCATGGGCGAGACCATGGGGTTCAAGGTCCTCGCGCGCATCGGGGCGGGGGTGAACCCCGAGCAGATGCACGCCGAGCGCGTCGACGGATACAATCCCCTGGCCGTGGCGGATGCCATCGAACGCAAGAAGAAGATCCTCCTGGAAGGCCGCGGTCCTGTGCTCATGGACGTGGTCACGTACCGCTACTCCGGCCACTCGCCCTCGGATGCTTCCTCGTATCGCACGAAGGAAGAAGTGGCGCTGTGGCAGGATGTGGACTGCATCAAGAGCTACGGCGACATGCTCGTGGCCAACAAGCTCGCCACGGCGGACGAACTGGTCGCCATCCAGAAGAAAGCGGTGGAGCGGATGACCCGCATCACGGCGCTTGCCGTGTCGCTTGAGGTTTCGCCCCGAATCGCCATAGCTCCGGACACGATCGGTGATCTCATGTTCAGCAACGGCAATGTTGAGAAGCTCGACGAAAGGCAATCGGAGATGCTCCTGCCGGTGGCGGAGAATCCGCGCGTGCTCTCCAATGCCCGCAAGTCCCGTTCCGGGGTCGGGCCGGACGGCAAGCCGCTTCCCAAGAGCCAGGTCATCGCGCTGCGCGACGCGATCTTCGAGGCCATGCTGCACCGATTCTCGATCGACCCGACGATGGTCGCCTTCGGCGAGGAGAACCGCGACTGGGGCGGCGCATTTGCCGTATATCGCGGGCTCACCGAAGCCCTCCCGTATCATCGGCTGTTCAACACCCCCATCTCGGAGGGCGCCATCGTCGGCGCGGCGGTGGGCTACGCGCTTTCCGGCGGCAGGGCGGTGCCGGAGCTCATGTATTGCGACTTCCTCGGCCGGGCGGGCGACGAGGTCTTCAACCAGGTCTGCAAGTGGCAGGCCATGTCGGCCGGCGTCCTCAAGATGCCCCTTGTGCTCCGCGTCTCGGTGGGAAGCAAGTACGGTGCCCAGCACTCGCAGGACTGGTCGAGCGTCGTGTCACACATGCCGGGGCTGAAGGCGATGTTCCCCGTCACCCCGTATGACGCAAAAGGCATGCTGAATCTGGCTCTGCGCGGCACGGACCCCGTGATCTTCTTCGAAAGCCAGCGCATCTACGACATCGGCGAGCTTTTCGCCCCTGGTGGCGTCCCGGAAGGCTACTACGAGGTGCCCGAAGGGGAGCCGGCGATTCGCCGCGAGGGTACGGACCTCACCCTCATCACCGTCGGGGCCACTCTGTACAAGGCGCTGTCCGCCGCGGATATCCTGAAACAGAAGTACGGGATCTCCGCCGAGGTGATCGACGCGCGTTTCATCAACCCGCTGCGCTACGAGACGCTCCTGGCATCCGTGCGCAAGACGGGACGATGCGTGCTGGCATCCGACGCGTGCGAACGCGGCTCCTTCCTGCACACGATGGCATCGAACATCACGCAGATGGCCTTCGACTCGCTGGACGCCCCCATTGCCATCGTCGGCGCCCGTAACTGGATCACTCCATGCGCGGAAATGGAGGAGGATTTCTTCCCCCAACCCGAATGGATCCTCGATACCATCCACGAGCGCGTGCTGCCGCTACCGGGTCATACGACCACGACGAATCAGGGAATCGAGGAAATGCAACGGCGCAACGCGCGCGGAGTCTGAAGATTTTCCGTCCAAGGCGGTAGGTGCGTTCTCACCCGCCGCCTTGATTGACCCGCACGCCGTCCGTATACTCCACGCCGATGTCTGGTAAAAGAATTTCACTCACATTCCTTCTTCTCGCTGTCACTCTCTTCCCGACCCTTGCGCAGGCACAGGCCTGGAATTATGCCGCGTATTCCAAGGCAATGACCGAGAGCGGCCGACAGATCGGCTCCATGGATGAGAAGAGCTTTCTCGCGGTGCAGGATCGGAAAGTCTCGGTCCTCGGGGAAATCAGATCCATGCTCGAGCGTGATTTCGGAACGGCGGATCCCGCGATCATGAAGGCCTTCGAAGAGGTGCCGCGGGAGTACTATCAGTACGACTACGAGGGGGACCGCAACATCGGCCACTCCGCCTACGAGTCCCCGTCGCACATCTGGAGAATCGGCTACGGCTCGACCCTCACCGATTGGGTCATGCAGGCCTACATGACGGCGAAGGCTGACCCCAAGCCCACCGACGTGTCGTTGGAGATCGGGACCGGCAGCGGCTTTCAAAGCTCTCTTCTCTCGCGGATCGTGAAGCACGCCTATTCCATCGAGATCATCACGGCCCTGGGCGACAAGGTGAAGGACATCTTCGCGCCCATCGGATACACGAACGTCTCCACACGTGTCGGGGACGGGTTCTACGGGTGGCCCGAAGTGGAGGGCGGATTCGATATCATCCTCGTCACCGCGCAGGCCCCTTTTGTGCCTCCGGCTCTCCTTGGGCAGCTCCGCAAGGGCGGCCGGTTGATCATACCGATCGGTCAGCCGTGGAAGACCCAGTTTCTCTACGTGTTCACCAAAGATGAAAACGGGAAGGTCCATTCCGCGCGCGATGTTTCCACATTGTTCATACCGATGACCGGCCAGATCCAGACCCCGCCGCCGCGGCCCGGAAAATGAGGTTCGGCCAGCGATGAGCGAGCGTCGCACTCTCGCCTCCCTGTTCCTGGTTTCCATGTTCGGCCTGTCGTTCGAGACATTCCTGAGCCGGTACTTTGCCCTTGCCCTGTTCTCGGACTACAGCTACTGGGTGATCTCCCTCGCCCTGCTCGGCTACTCCTTCGGCGGAGTTATTCTCACCTTCTTGCGGGACCATTTCTACAGGAACAAGGACCTGTACCTGTTCCTGATCCCGCCGCTGCTCCTCGCGGCGGCGATCCTCGCATTCTTCGTCCTGCGCTCCAACCCGTTCAATCCCCTGCAGCTGCAGAACCAGGTGCTCTGGAAAAGCCAGATCGGAAACATTTTCCTCTATTATGCGGGCCTTTTCCCCGTGTTCTTCCTCACGGGCACTTATCTCGGGTTGATTTTCCTCACGTATAGTCATCAGATGCCGAAGGTCTACGCCCTCGATCTTCTCGGGGCGGCCTGCGGCGCCGCTTTCATACTCGCGGCCATGTTCCTCGTGCACCCTTATCATCTACCGGCCGTGATGCTGCCCCTCCTGTTCCTCATCATCATCCTGAACACGGTGGGCTCCTTCACCGCCATGGGCGCGCCCCGCACCTCCGCCACCCTCGCCGTCTCCGTTGCTCTTCTGGGCTTCGGCATGTATCTGGTCCTCTCCACGAGCACCCTCGCGGTTCCCGATTTCAAAAGGCTTCACTCGGTGCTCGGTATCAAGGAATCGCACATCGTGCGGTCAAAGGTGTCCCCGGCCGGCTCGTGGCTCGCGCTGGACGACTATACCGAGTTCGACGATGTGAACATGACCAACGACTATGGCGCCGCCATTGCCGCCCCGCCGCGTGCCTACGGCCTGTACCGCGACGCGCAGCGGGTAAGCCCCCTCATCAGCGACATTCCGAAGGACTTCTCCTATCTCAATGGCTCACTGGGGCAGTTCCCGTACACGATCCGCAAAAGCCCCACGGTGCTCCTCCTTGGCACGAACGGAGGGCTGCTGCTGTTGGAGAGCGCCAAAAACGGCGCCGTCGCCGGGGTCGCCCTGGAGCAGCCCGCCGACATCTATGGCATGATTCGCGACCGCCTCCATGCCCTGGATGCGAGCTACGAGAAGACGTGGGGCATTCAACTGAAGAACGCCAGCGCCTTTTCCTTGCTGCAAGACGGCGGCAAGCGTTACGATATCGTCGAGGTGGCCAGCGACTACCTCGCTCAGGACTCCAACAATTCCTGGGCCTTCACGACCGAAGCAGTCCATATGTACCTTCACGCCCTCAGGCCCAACGGCATCCTCTCCATTCCCGTCGATATCTCCGAGTTCGACGTGTATTGCCTGAAGATGGTGGATACGATCATGGCAGCGCTGAAGGCCAACGGGGTGACGAACCCGGGTCGTCATATCCTGGCATATCGGACCGCATGGACCTGCCAGCTTCTGGTATCCAATGAGCCCTTCGGGCAAGCGGACGTCGATCACCTGGTGAGCTTCTGTTCGGATCGATCCTTCGATACGCCGTGGTTCCCGGGCATCGACGCGAAAAAGATCAATGTGTGGAACGATCTCCCTCCCGTCTCGTTCCAGCAAGGCCAGGTTGAGACCTCCGCCACGGCACAGGATGCCCTCATGAACGATCTGGGTGACATCCTCGGTGGCACGGGTGTCGAGCCGGCCGCAAGCAAATTCTTCAACCTCAGCCCCTCCACGATGGACCGGCCCGATTTCGCCTCCATTTCCCGACTCACCCAGATTCGGACGCTCGTGGCCCGGCTCGAAGTGCTGCCGGAAAAGGAGATCGGCTACCTGCTCAATCTGGTCATCCTTGCGCAAGCCCTCATCCTTGCACTCATCGTTCTCTTCCTGCCGCTGAGCGCTGGCAGAAAGGCGATCAAGGGCTCATCGGCCTCGCGCTCGCTCCTGCCGCGCGTGTTCTTCTATTTCGGCGCGCTCGGTTTCGGCTTTTTCTTCATCGAGCTGGCCGTGATCAAGAAGCTCTCCTTCCTTTTGGAAAGCTCCACGCTGTCCTTTGCCACGGTGCTTGCCGGCATGCTCGTGTTCTCGGGCCTGGGCAGCTGGCACGTCGCGCGCTTCGGGGAGCGGCGGCGGCGAGGGCTCACGGGGGGCGTCATCGTTATAGCGGTGAGTCTCGTGTTCTTCCTTTTCGGCATGGACCCGCTCATGCGACTGTGTATCGGGCTTCCGCTGGCCGCGCGCGTGGTTATCGGCCTCGCGATTGTTGCTCCGGTGTCCTTTGCACTGGGAAGGCCGTTCGCGCTGGGCACCTCGTCGCTGGGGGTCTATTCGGATTCCCTGGTTCCCTGGGCCTGGGCCATCAATGGCGCCCTTTCGGTGCTCGCCACGCCGCTGGCCAATATCATCTCGGTCTCGATGGGATGGAGCGTCGTTCTCATTGCCGCGTTTGTGCTCTACGCATCGACGCTCGTGAGCTTCCCGGGCAAGCCGCGCGAAGCGTCAGCTCGGTGATATCTCGATCACCATCGTGGTCTTGAGAGCGGCGAATATTTCACTGGTGAGATAGTAGCGGTTCTTGCCGATCATGCTGTGATCGTCCTCATAGCGCAGTCCGTTCGTCTCCCAATCCACCGGGTAAGGATCGTAGACCACGAAGTAACGGCCGTCTAGGGAATACCCCTTCACAAGGATGTAGTGGCCTTCGTCATCGTCGTAGTAGCGGCCGACGATGTCGCCGGCGGGATCGTCCTTTGTCCGCGAGATGCCACCGGACTGTATGAGGAGAAGCGCGATGTGGCCGCGGTTCAGGATCTCCTGCAGGTCGCGCGGCCCGGCAAGGGTCGGGCTCGTGAAGGATACCTTGTGCCGCCTCAATGAATCGCTCAAGTTGTCGAAGCTGACCGCCCCGTCATCGTAGGGATACCCGATCTCGTCCCTGATGTCCTGAACGGAAAAGTCGATTCCGCGCGCCCACAGAATGGACATGGCCACCAGCGCCGGTCCGCAGTTGGCCGCGCCGGTCCCGAACTGGGTTTTGTACCATTCGATATCCTCCCGATTGACCTGCTTGGACGGCATCGGGCTCACGAAGACGAAGATCTGATGCTTCTTTTTTCCGGCGCCGACGGTGAGCACCGTATGGCCGGGCACCCGCGCCCTGTAGCGCCAAGAGAGTGCCATGCGCGTGAGAATGGCCGGATACTTTCCGAAGCTCACCGGGCCGGGCGTGAGGTTCACCGAATCCCCGACGTTCAAGGTCATGAATCGACTGCTCAGGGTGGCCGCGACGGCGGGCCGGGTAGTAGTTGCACGGGTGGCACCGGGACGAACCGATACGACAGCACCGCCGCCGGTCACGTGCAGGGGAAGAAGCGGTTCCGAAGGAAAGACGAGGAAAAAGATCGCGGCAAGAAGAGAGGTCGCCCCCAGGAGGGGTATGTACGCCCGCCGACCGGGAAAGTACTTCTGAAAAAAGGCGAAAAGTTTATCTTTCATGGAGCCAGACCAGTTGAGTATAGCGTCTCAGGAGCTGTTGTCCAGTCCTCTGCCCTTACGAGGTGAATCGGTACCCAGTGCCATGGACGGTGGTTATGTGACGAGGACGGGCGGGATCGGACTCGATCTTCTTGCGCAAACCCGCGATGTGCTGGTCAAGGGTTCGCGTTGTTCCTTCGTAGCGGACCCCCCAGACCTCGTCCATGATCGTGAATCTATCCAGCGCCTCGCCCTCTCGGCTCACGAACAAGCGGAGCAGGGCAAGCTCACGCTGGCTCACCTCGAAGACGGAGCCGCCACGATCGCCGCGGAGGGTTCGAGGATCGACTGTTACCGCCCCGAAACGAATCGGGGACTCTTCCCGCTGCGTTGCCCGCGGACGGCCGCGCCGCATGACCGCCCGGATGCGTGCCATCAGCTCGTTGGCTCCGAAGGGCTTTACGACATAGTCGTCGGCACCCAGCTCGAGCCCGACCACGCGATCCACTTCTTCGCCTTTCGCGGTGAGCATGATGATGGGAGTGGCGAGGTCGGTGCGTCTGATTTCCCGGCACACATCATAGCCGTTTTTCTCCGGCATCATCACGTCCAGGAGCACGATATCCGGTGCCGCCTTGCCGTGCTGTGCCAAGGCCTCGGCGCCGTCACGGGCGGGGGTCACGGAAAAGCCTTCCCCTTCCAGGAGGTCCACGAGACCAGTGAGGATGGCAGGATCGTCCTCCGCCACGAGCACCCTCTGTTTCATGATTGCTCCTCCTGCGAAGCCGCCGGTGGCACGGTGAGAATGAAGTCGCTGCCCCCGCCCTCTCGCGGCGCGTACACCACGTCCCCGCCGTGATCACGGGCGATGCGCCGTGCAATCGTGAGGCCCAGACCGGTGCCTTGCACGCGGGCCGTGAGCGAATCGTCGAGCCGGACGAACTCCCCGAACACCCTGTCGCGATCCTTGGCGGGAATTCCAATGCCGCGATCGAGCACGTGGATGGCGATCCCGCCTGACTCGCGCGCGACGGCGACCTCGATCTCCTTGCGCTCCAGCGAGTACTTCTCCGCGTTGGAAAGCAAATTGAGCAGGACCTGCTTCAGCGCTTCCGGATCCGCCACAACGAGATGGGGCGAATGGGCTGCTCCGACGGTGAGCGAGAATCCGCGGGATTCGAGTCTCAGCCGCTGGCTTTCCACGATCTCTGAAACGACCTGGGCCGGATCCACGCGCGATTTGGAGTATCGCGCACGGCCACGGTCCCGACCGGAGAAGTCCAGCACATTGTCGATGAGCCGGGTCAGACGCTCCGTCTCGGAAGCCATCATCCCCAGATAGTGCTCGCGCTTGGCCGGCGGCGGGCCTTTGCGCAGGAGATCGATGAAGAGGCTGATGGACGTGAGGGGCGTCTTCAGCTCGTGCGAAACGTTGGCGACGAACGACGTCTTCTTCTGGGCAAGACGCACCTCGCCGTACACGGAGGAGAGCACCATGATGCCGCCTCCGGCAACCGACACAAAAAGGATCACGACGAGGATCCAGATCACGAGCGATGAGGCCCGCGCCTGGGCATGGATGGCATTCGGATCTGAAAGGTACGCGGCGGCTTCCCAGCGCGGAAGCGACTCGCCGATCTCTCGCGCGACGAATGGTTGATGCCAGTTGATGCCGGTGACATCCGGAGGTGTCGCCAGTGGGGAGCCGTTTTCGTCCAGGAGCGTGAGAATCCTGAGCGGCGTGTACGTGCTGGTGATGATTCCCCCCACACGGGAGCGCAGAGCGGCGGTGGAGACCTCGCAACCGGCGATCCTTCCGTCCGCCTGCCGCGACCAGAACAGGAACACGAGCTTCTCGCCGATGAATCGCGGTATGATCCCCGCGTCCCCTTGGGAGGCGATCTGGCTCAAGAGCTGCGACGTCACCACGTACTGGGAGGGCTGTTTCTGCGTTGTTGCGCTCACCGTTTCTGATTGCGCAGCGGCGGCCGGCTCGACAACACGGGCATTGACGGTATCGCCATTGGACTGCGCCTCGGCATAGACCATCTTTTGAACCGCCGGGCTTTGCGCGAATGCGTCCAGGGCGACCTGCCTCGATAGTTTTTCCGCCGCGGGAGCGGGGCTGGGAGCCGCAACTGCGGCGGTATCCGCGACGGCCTCTCTGTCGGCAGTCGATGCGCCCGCTTCGGCTGAAATCTCGGAACGCATGCCCGCAGGGGCGGACGTCGATGCCGCCGCGAACGCGCGGGAAGAAGGCGCGGCCTTCTGGGGGGCGGTGTCTTTGGCCTTGTCGGTCTTCACCGATTCTTCCCCGGCCTGAGCGAGGATTTCGGCCTGATAGCGGACTGCAATATTCTGTAGAACGGCGGTTGTCGTTTTGTCGCTGAGAAAGTCGCCGTTTTCCTTCAGGAATCGCTTTTCCTCGGAGCTCGCGGCTGCGTTGGAGAGCGGCCACAGCACTCCGTACCGTGGGGAAAGGAGGAAGGGAACGGAAACCAGTGGATGGCCGGCCTTCCAGGCCTTGAACAGACGGGACGGCGCGGCATCAGCGGGAATGAAAATGCTCGAGCGCAGCTCCTTCACGGCGCTTTGCAATTCCGCGTTGGCCAGATCCACCGCGTGGGTGACCTCGCCGTCCAAGGTCGTCGCCCGATCCTTCTCTATGAACGCCTCTTCTCTGCCGGTGGATCGTATGGAGAGCAGACCCAGGAGACTGCTGGGCAGAATCACCGCGGCGATGAATATGAGACCGAGAGATCGGGATTTCACCAGTGCACGTCCCCTTCCGATCATACCAGGAAACCCGCCTCCTGTCCGTTTCCTGAAGTCTATCCACGCGCGGGGCATGATGTGTCACGAGATGGTACAGGAGCTGCAAAAGCTTTGTAAAATGGGCACGAAACGGCTCGTCTCCTTGACCAGGGAAGCCTTTTGGACCTATCTAATGAAGACTTTCATCTCAGCATGACACGAAAGGGGAGATAGACCATGGACAAGAAGATCCGGGTCACCGTCTGGAACGAGAACAGGCACGAGAAGAGCGACCCGAAAGTGGGCGAAGTTTATCCCAAGGGCATTCATGGAGCCATCGCGGACGCACTCTCCCGAGAAACGGACATGATCGTACGCACGGCAACCCTCGACGAGCGTGAGCATGGTCTCACCGACGAGGTGCTTGCGGCAACCGATGTGCTCACCTGGTGGGGTCACATGGCGCACGACCAGGTGAAGGACGAGATCGCCGAAAAGGTGAAACAACGCGTGCTGGAGGGGATGGGGCTCATCGTTCTCCATTCCGCCCACATGTCCAAGCCGTTCACAAAGCTCATGGGCACCAGTTGTCTCCTGCGCTGGCGGGAGGCGGGTGAAAAGGAGCGGCTCTGGGTTGTCGAGCCCGGCCACCCCATCGTGGACGGCCTGGGTCCCTATTTCGAGCTCCCCCACGAGGAGATGTACGGCGAGCGCTTCGACATCCCGTCCCCCGAGGCAACGGTCTTCATCAGCTGGTTCGCCGGAGGCAATGTTTTCCGCTCCGGTTGTTGCTTTACCCGCGGGAAAGGGCGCATGTTTTACTTCCGGCCCGGTCACGAGACCTTCCCGACCTACCATCAGCGCGAGGTCCAGTTGGTCATCCGCAACGCGGTCCATTGGGCGGCTCCCGGCACGGGACCGGTCATGAAACTGGGCGATTCCGAGCAGCCGCTGGAAAAGCTCTAGACAAAAAGGAAGGTTCGGCCATGGCGATCAAGACGGTGGGATGGGTCGGAATCGGCGTCATGGGGAAATCCATGTGCGGGCATCTCCTTGCCGCGGGATTCCCCGTATCTCTCACGACACGAACGCGCTCGAAGGCAGAGGATCTTCTGTCCCGGGGGGCTTCCTGGTGCGAGTCACCGCGGGCGGTGGCTGAAAGCAGCGATATCGTCTTCACCATGGTCGGATTCCCGTCGGAAGTCGAGCACGTCTATCTCGCGGAGAACGGCCTGCTGGCCGGCGCGCGATCAGGCTGCGTGCTCTGTGACATGAGCACCTCGGAGCCCACCCTCGCCGTGCGCATCCACGATATGGCAAAGCCCCGCGGCATCGATTCGCTGGATGCTCCTGTCTCCGGCGGGGACATCGGCGCGCGCGAGGCGCGCCTCGCCATCATGGTAGGCGGCGAGCGCGAGGTGTACGAACAGGTTGCCCCGTTCTTCAAGAAGATGGGTGAGACGATTGCGCTCATGGGCGGGCCGGGCGCGGGCCAGCACACCAAGATGGCCAATCAGATCAACATTGCCGGGACGATGATCGGCACGGTTGAATCCCTCCTGTACGCCCGCAAAGCGGGTCTCGGTCTGGATGCCGTGATCGACATCATCGGCAAGGGCGCCGCGGCTTCGTGGTCGCTGAACAACCTGGGACGGCGCGTGGCCAATGACGATTTCGCGCCCGGTTTCTATATCAAGCATTTCGTGAAGGACATGGGTATCGCCCTCGAGGAGGCGCAGCGCATGAGGCTCGCTCTGCCCGGTCTGGCCCTCGTGAACCAACTCTACACCTCCGCCCTGGCCGTTGGACTGGAGAATCTCGGCACGCAGGGGCTCTATAAGGCTCTTGCGGCCATGAACGGGATGAAGGGATAGCGCTCGGTTGACACGGCCGGCCCCTCGTGGTATTGATGGGTCGAGCTGTCCGTCTTGAGAAACACGGAATGCGGTGTAATTCCGCAGCGGTCCCGCCACTGTGACCGGGGATTCCTGCAGCAAGGGTAGAGATGCCCAGCATGCCATTGCCCGTTGATGGGTGAGAAGGCGCTGCCAGGAAGTGGATCCGGAAGCCAGGAGACGATTCTCGAGGCCAGTATCCTCGTGGAAAAGGACAATCGACGTGCCCGGCTTCCGCTATCCCGTATTCATCATATTTCCAGCCGACCCCTTTTCCCCTTCCCGTGCGGATGGTGTCACGAGCGACTGACCTGACAGCCGGGAGATTCTCGTGCGGAAAACTGTCCTCTGTCTGATTGCACTCGGTGCCTGTCTGTCGAGCCTGTGGGCCCAGCAGACGCCGGAGCTCGGCGAGGTCGTCGTGACCTCGACCCGTGTCGCATCGACGCTCGCCGAATCGCCGAGCGCCCTCACCGTCATCACGCAGGATCAGATCGCCGCGTCCGGCGCGGAGGACGTCTCGGGCCTCATCAATGGGACCGCGGGGGTCGTCGTGAAGGACAATGGGCCCGACGGGGCGCTCAAGACCGTGAGCCTCCGCGGCGCGGGCTCGGAGCAGGTGGTCGTGATGGTGGACGGCGTGCGTCTCAACACGGCCCGTGACGGAACGATCGACCTCGGAACGATACCGGTCGCGAGCATCGATCATATCGAAATCGTGCGCGGTGCGGAGAGCGCTCTCTGGGGCAGCGCGGCGATTGGCGGGGTGGTGAACATCATCACGAAAAAGGCCAACAAAACCGAGATGACCCTCAGCCTCACCAATGGCAGCTATATCCCCCATGATGCCACAACCATTTCCTCCTTGGGATCGCAGACCGCGGTGGCGGCCAACCCGCTGGATCTTCTGGACAGCCAGACCGTCGATCTGTTCCTTTCCGGCGTACTGGGCGACGTGGGCCTCACCGGCGGCGGGTCCTTCACGCGCGCGGCGAATGGGTATGCGTGGTACGACACCGGCTGGCCCGGAGCGCTCAATGGGTGGCGGCGCTGGACCAACGCCGATTCCTTGTCGGGCAACGGATTTGGCGGCATTACCGCGCCTCTGCTCGGCGGCGAGCTCGCGGCCAAGGGCACCTTCCTCATGGCGAACGCCGGTTTGCCGGGCTCTCTCACGTACGTGACCGATTCCACCCGGCAGCCGGAAACGCAGGCCACCGGCACCCTCTCGTGGAAGACGGATCGCTTCTTCACCGACCTGCTCAGCCTCGATATCAAGGGCTTCTACCGTTACGACTCACTCGGGTATGAGGATCCGTACTCTCCGGCCACCTACACCTCCCAGACGGCAAGCCTCGACCTGACGCAGAGGTTCACCCTCAATGACTTTATCTCAGCCGTCTACGGGGGCAGCGCCTACTACGACAACGTGGAAAGCACCAACTACGCCACCGTCCACGACAGGCTCAACGCGGCAGGCTTCCTGTCGGTGCCGCTGTCCGCCACCGATGCGCTCACCGTCACCCCCTCGGTGCGCTACGACTACTTCTCCGACTTCGCCGGGAGCATCTCCTATTCGCTGAGCGCCGTGTACATGCTTTCGCAACAGGCATCCCTTCGGGCCTCGTTCGGAAGCGCCTATAGGGCGCCGACGCTCAACGAGCTGTATTGGAACGATCCGGTGTACCTGATGTACGGCAACCTGGCCCTCAAGCCCGAGACGTCGTACAACGCCGAGGTGGGGGCGTCCGTGGCAACAGGAATAGTCACGCTCGACGCGTCGGTATTCACGCGCTACGTGCTCAACAACATCGACTGGTTCTACAATGCTTCCACATACACGACCATCGTTCAAAATCTCAATGAGACCCTCTTCCCCGGCGCGGAAATCCACGCCAAGGTCGCGATCATGGACGGCCTCTCAGTCGAAGCGAGCGACACGTTCGTCTACAGCTTCCTCTTGAACGACGGCACAACCGCTTATACGCTTGCGGACAATCTTCGCGTTCCCTACGCGCCGGTCAACACACTGGGCGCGTCGATTCGCTACACAGGCAAGGCGCACTCCGGCGGGGTCGAGCTCCGTTACGTCAGCGATCAGTTTACCGACACGGTGAACACTGCATCGAAGATCCTTGCCGGGTACGTGGTGGTGGACGCCGACTTCCGATTCGAAGCGACGGAAAACATGGCATTCACGCTGGCGCTTAAGAACATCTTCGACGCGCTGTACTATACGGCAAGCGGATATCCCATGCCGCCTTTCTCCCTCCAGGCGGGACTGCGCCTTCATCTGTAATGAGACCGCGGCTCGGACTCACCCTGTGCATCCTCGCCGCATCGGGTCTCCATGCGGTTGTCCTTCTCGTCCCGCATATGGCGGGACGAGAAGGCACGCCCGTTCCTACCGTCGAAATCACGATTGTGGAGATGGCAGCCCCGGTCTCAGATGCTACCGGCGGCAGCAGTGAACCGAGTCCCGCTCCCCTTGAACGGGTTGAGAAACACCCGCGGCAGACACCTCCGGCCCCTGCCGTGCCGGATCAGGCCCCGAGTAAGCCGTCGGCTGCACCCGATACCCCCACCCCCACCGAGTCGACACCTGCGGCGTCCACCGCATCCGTGGTCGAATTGTCTGCGAGCCTCCCAGCAACCGAAACCGCCGGAGCTCCGGGTGCGACCGAGGGGACGGAGGACACAATCCCCTCAACGGGGCAACAGGAGGGCGGCTCGGGAACAGGCGGGGGCGGAGGGACGGGCGGTACGGAGAGCTCAACCGCAACCGCGCAATCCGGCCTCATTATTCCGCAGCCACTAACGGCCATCCAGGCCATGTATCCGCTCAGGGCGCGCAGGGCCGGATGGGTGGGCGTCGTGAAGATCAGCGCTCTCGTGGACCAGGCGGGCAGAGTGGTGAGCGCGGAGGTGGTAGCCTCATCCGGGCATGACGCCCTTGACCAATCCGCCCTCGATGCCGTCCGGCAGGCTGTTTTTGCGCCTGCCACAACCAACGGAGTGGCCATCTCCTGCCGTGTCATCATCCCTATACGATTTCAGCTTATGTAGAAAAATATCTAATTTGTGATTTTTCTTGACAGATCGGTGTGACGGCTCTATGCTGCTGGAATATAAATACGTAAAAAAGTGCGGTTCGGTGCCACGGGGAAGGACGTTTTCCCGGAAAATGAAGAGGCATACGCCTCAGGCTCGTTCCATCGCACGCTTTCAACTTGAAAATAATGCTTGACAGCAGAATTAACGTACTGTTAGGATAGCTGCGAGCATTATAGAATAAGGGGTGGTGAACTGGGCCGTTGGCCTAATACCCCGACAAACGGAAAGGGAGGAAGTGAATGAAACGCATTACACTTCTCGCTGTAGTCGCTTTGCTCGCATTGTCGGTGTCTGGAGTGGTGGCCTTCGCCGATGACATGGCCCCGGCACTCGCCTTCAGCGGCTCACTGTATTCTGGTCTCCAGTTCAACGGGAGCTCAACGGCTGTCACCGCGAAGCTGTACGATCAGACCAACGGCGATGCAGAAGACTTCTGGCTCGACGGCGCGCTCGCTGGCAAGATGGCCGGCCTCAAGTTCGAGATCTATACCACCGACGGCGCGACGGTTGTGACCGACGTTCTGAACGGCTGGTGGAAGCCCATCGACATGCTGACGATTTCCGGCGGCATCGGAGTCGGCGACCTCTACACGACCCCCATCGAAGGCTGGGACTCGAGCTCCGGCAGCGGATGGCAGGTAGCGATTGTTCCCATCACCGGGCTTCAGCTCGGCGTATGGTATGCGGCCACCACGACCGCGGCAACTGCTGACATCATGCAACTCTCCGGCACGCTGTCCTACGACATGGCGAACATCGCCAAAGTCGGCGTCGGCTATGCTGGCGGACTGCAGTACCTCTGGGCTGGCTTCTCCCTCGAGGCGGTCGCTGGTCTGAAGACGAACGTTGACTTCGAATACTACGGCGCCACCTCCCTCTACAGGGGCGAGCTGGATGCTGGTTACACGATCTCCGGTATCTCCGCCAACGTGTGGGCATTCGACAGCACCAAGGTTGGAGACGCTGCATGGGGCGTGAAGCCGTACGTCAGCTACGCCGCTGGCATGTTCACCCCGGGCGCTTACTTCGAGTACAACGCCGACGCTTCCTACTCCATGGGCGTCAACTGCTCAGTCGCGGTCGAGAAGCAGACGATATACTTCTACTTCGACTATCAGAGCGCACAGACCTGGGACGGCGGCATCAACTTCAAGATGGCCTTCTAACATCGTCCTGATCTGAGATTCTGAATCAAAAGAGGCTCTCTGCCGTGCAGAGAGCCTCTTTCTTTTTGTCCCTATCATCTGTAGAATCGCCCCATGAAACACATCGCCATTGCCTCATGTCTTCTCTGCTTGCTCCTGGTTTTTGCCACGGGTTGCACGTCCACCCCTCCGGTCACAAGCCCTGAAGTGGCGGCGACAATCGCCCCCGAGCGCGATCTCGCGCAGTACGGGGTCCCTTTCTCCAGCGATCCTTTCCTGTCCCCCTTCACGCTGTTGATGTCCACGGACGAGTTCGTGACGTTGAAGATTCGTATTGCGCTGCCGGAGGCGGCACGGGTAGACATCAGCGGTGACGTCGAAGCACCCGATGGAACAAAACTGGCTCGGCTGTATTCCAGACAGGACATGCACACCTATTGGGTCGGCCGGGGACGGGATGGCGACCCCGACATGGTCAAACGCAACGGCTACATCGACAGATTCTACGCACCGGATCTGGATTTCTCGGCTCGCGCGGGGCGTACCGAGTATTATGTCGTGATGATCGGCAAGAGCCCCATTCCTCGGCCGGCCAAGGCGATACTCACCGTGATGCTGGGCAGCGAGTCGCAGCGTTTCGAGCTCGATCTGCCACCTATCAAAAAATAGCTTCGAGCACAGCCCGCACGTCTTGATGGATTTGCGGGCATCCGTTATTCTTCCCTATGGCACACTACTACACGGAACCTTCCCATACCTTCAGTGAGTACCTGTTGCTGCCCAACCTTACCCGCAAGGATTGCTCCGGTTCTTCCATAAGCCTGGGCACCCCTTTGGTGCGGTTCAAGAAGGGCGAAATCCCCGGTCTCAGGCTGAATATCCCTTTCGCATCAGCCATCATGCAGTCCGTCTCGGATCATGAGATGGGCATTGCACTCGCACGGACCGGTGGCATCGCCTTCATTTTCGTGTCCCAACCCATCACCACGCAGGCCGAGATGGTGGACAAGGTGAAGCGATTCAAGGCCGGTTTCGTTGCAAGCGATTCCAACATACGGCCCGAGGCGACCCTCCGCGACGTGCTTTTGATGAGAGAACGAAGCGGGCATACCACCATGGCGGTGACGTCGGACGGCACGGCAACCGGCAAGCTTCTGGGAATGCTCACCAGCCGCGATTATCGGCTCTCTACGACATCCCCCGACGCCAAAGTCGGCGACCTCATGACGAAATTCGCGGATCTCATCTACGGCGAGGAAGGCATTACGCTGTCCGAGGCGAACGACCTCATCTGGCGGCACAAGCTGAATTGCCTGCCCGTCATCGCGAAAAACGGGACACTCGCTTATCTCGTGTTCCGCAAGGACTACGCGGAGCACAAGGACAATCCCTTCGAGCTGGTCGACCCCGAGAAGCGGCTCGTTGTGGGCGCCGGCATCAACACGCGCGATTACGCTGAGCGCGTTCCGGCGCTGGTGGCGGCCGGGGCTGACGTGCTGTGCATCGACTCATCCGACGGCTATTCCGAATGGCAAGCGGAAACCATCCAGTGGATCCGCAACAAGTACGGGCAGACCGTGAAGGTGGGCGGCGGCAACGTGGTTGACGCGGAGGGATTCCGCTATCTTGCCGATGCCGGGGCGGACTTCGTAAAGGTCGGCATTGGGGGGGGATCGATCTGCATCACCCGGGAACAGAAAGGCATCGGTCGGGGACAGGCGACCGCGGTGATCGAGGTCGCCCATGCGCGCGAGGAGTATCTCAAGAGCACCGGAATTTACGTGCCCATCTGTTCTGACGGTGGCATCGTGCACGACTACCACATCGTCCTGGCACTGGCCATGGGCGCGGATTTCGTCATGATGGGACGCTTCTTCGCCCGATTCGACGAGGCTCCCGGACGAAAGCTGCGCATCGGGGGAAACTTCGTCAAAGAGTACTGGGGTGAAGGCTCCAATCGCGCACGCAACTGGCAGCGCTACCACGAGGGCGGGCAGGCGGGTCTGGGATTCGAAGAAGGCGTTGACGGTTACGTGCCGTACGCGGGCAAGCTCAAGGACAACATCGACCATACCCTGGACAAGGTCAGAGCCACCATGGTCAGCTGCGGCTCACGCACGATTGCCGACCTTCAGGCCGACGCGCGTATAACACTTGCTTCCGCGGTCAGCATCCGGGAGGGCGGAGCCCACGACATCGATCTGAAAGAGAACGAAATGATCATGCCAAGCACATAGGGTGAGCAGGCCGCGGGGCGAAAGGCGCGAACGCATCCTGCCGTTCGCAATCCCTCGTTTTCGGCGAAGCCATCTCGTGAACCCGCCCTATCGTACGTTACCGCGCTTTCGCGCGAATGGTTCGCCGGATTCCACAGCCACTTCTACGGCTTCCCCTTGATCTCCACGCCCACGGGGCAGTGATCCGAGCCGAAGATGCCGTCCAGGATGAATGCGTCACGGAGTCGGTCCCGAATCGAATCCGAAATGCACACATAGTCGATGCGCCACCCTATGTTTCGTTCGCGCGCCTTGTTGGCGAGACTCCACCATGAATAACGGTCGCCTTCGGTGTGGAGCGCGCGCCACGTATCGAGGAATCCGGCACTCAGCAGGCGCCCGAAGCTCTTCCGTTCCTGGTCGGTGAAGCCGGCGTTCATTCGATTGTCGCGCGGCCGTGCGATATCGATCTCTTCGTGGGCCACATTGAGGTCTCCGCAGAAGAGCACCGGCTTGCTTTGGGCCAGCTCCTTCACGAATGCACGAAACCACCGGTCCCACTTCAGGCGAAAATCCAGACGCAAGAGGCCGCGCTGGCTATTGGGCACGTACACGCTCATGACGAAGATGCTGGAAAACTCCGCCGTCACCACCCTGCCCTCTTCATCGGAATGGGTCTTCCCGATGCTCTGGGTCCAGGACAGAGCGGGTCGGCGTGAGAGCACCGCCGTCCCGGAATAACCCGGCTTCCTGGTTGTGGCGAAGTATTGATAAGGCAGTTCCGGGAGGACGACGCCCACCTGGTCTTCCCGCGCGCGCACCTCCTGGAGGCAGAGGATATCAGGTGCCTGTTCGACGATAGGGCTGAGGGCGCCCTTGTTGATCACCGCGCGCAGGCCGTTCACGTTCCAGGAGATCAGACGCACGTGGCCGTCCCGTGGCTAGACGCCGACGATGTTGTACCCGGCATCCACGTAGTGGATCTCGCCGGTGACCCCGCTGGCCAGATCCGACAAGAGGTACAACGCCGATTTGCCGACCTCGTCCTGGGTGATCGGCCGATGCAGCGGGGCCTTCTTTTCCATGAGGGCGTGGATCTCGCTGATGCCGGTGACACCGGAAGCTGAGAGCGTGCGCAACGGGCCGGCCGATATGGCGTTCACCCGCACGCCCTTCTCGCCGAGCTCCAGGGCCAGGTAGCGGACGGTAGCTTCCAGGGCCGCTTTGGCGACACCCATGACGTTGTAGTTGGCAATGGCGCGCACGGCGCCGAGGTAGGTCAGGGTTATGACGGAGCCGCCCTTCTTCATGAGGGGCAGACCCGCGCGGGTGACGGCAACCAGCGAATACGCACTGGTGTCCAGAGCAACCCGGAATCCATCACGCTTCGTCTGGTAAAAGGGGTTCTTCAGCTCCTCGCGACCAGCAAAGGCGACGGAATGGACGATGAAATCGAGCTCACCCCATTTCTCGGTGATTGCGGCAAAGGTTGCGTCAATGTCCTCGTCCTTGGCCACGTCGCAGCGCACTATGAGATCCGAGCCGAGGCTTTCCGCGAGCGGACGGACCCTCTTCTCGAAGGTCTCGTTCAGAAAAGTGAATGCCAGTTGCGCGCCTTCGGCATGAAGCTGCTGGGAAATACCCCATGCGATGCTCTTGTCGTTTCCCAGACCGATGATCAAGCCCTTTTTCCCGGTCATCAAACCCATGTCGAATATCCTCCCTGCCGGCCCGGCATCCTACAAGATACCTCACGGGCAGGCAAGAGTGAATCCGAGGTCTGGAAACGGCGGCGCGGCTCGTATACCATCCCGGCCCATGAGCCAATGGTCGACACGTGAGCTCTTCCGCGGTGTTCGTGTCGGAATTCCGGTTGCCGTGGGATATGTTCCCATGGCAATGGCCTTTGGCGTGCTGGCAACGCAAACGGGTCTGAGCTTTCTGCAGGCCGGGGCGATGTCGCTCATCGTCTATGCGGGGGCGAGCCAGTTCGCGGCCCTCGGGCTCCTGGCCGGCGGCGCTTCGGCCCTCGCCATAATACTTGCCACCCTCGTGCTCAATTTCCGGCACTTCCTCATGAGCGTCGCCCTTTCCCGTCGGCTTTCGTTGCCACCGATGCTTGGCTTCGGCATCACCGATGAAACCTTCGTCGTCGCATCGCTGAACGATCGCCTCACCCCGGCGTTCTTCCTCGGTCTGGCCCTCACCGCCTACCTCGCGTGGCTATCCGGAACCCTGATCGGAGCCGGCTTCTCCTCCTTGATCCCGCCCGTCATATCCCGGGGCATGGGTGTGGCCCTCTATGCGATGTTCATCGCCATCCTTCTGCCGGGAATCAAGAAGTCCTGGATCAATGGGATCGTGGCAGCGGCGGGCGCCCTCCTGGCCTGGGGTGCCTCGCTGCTCCTCCCCGGCCTCCCTTCGGGGTGGCGCATCGTGCTGGCCATACTCGTGGCCTCCGCCTTCGGCGCCATCATCGGGCCTTCCGACCAATCCGCCGAGGATGCATCATGATCTGGGTCATGATAGTCGGAATGTGCATCGTGACGTTCGTTCCCCGGATCATCCCGCTGATCCTCGGGCGCGATCTTCTCCTGCCGAGCTGGATCCGACGCTGGCTTTCCTTCTTTCCCTACGCGGCGCTGGGAAGCCTTATTTTCCCCGGAATCCTCTCCGTCGTCGAAGGAAAACCCTGGATCGGCGTGGCCGCCGGCGCGTGCGCGGCGCTGCTGGCACTGAAGGCGCGCAACGCGATCTTTCCCGTTCTCGCTGCCATAGCGGTAGCAGTCGGCCTGCAGCTTCTCACCGGCGCATAGTCTTGGGAACGATATCGCTCTTCCAATAGCTCTGCATGAATTTGCGTTCGGCATCCAATGCCTTTTGCGTTCCATTCGGGCCGCCGGCGTTCATGATCAGGTCGATGAATCCCTGATAGTTTGTCTCGAAATCGGCCATTGGACCGGTCACCAGCTTAACGGTGGCTGCATCGATGCTCGGATCTTTGCTCGCCGCATCCCAGGCCGCCACATCGGGCAGGGCCATGATCGCGGGGGAGGGATTGTCCGCTGTTGTGAACAGGCTGAGCTCGCGGTAGCGCGCGTCCTGCATCACCCGCTCCTGGTAGCTCCACACGTCGACGGTTTTGAGGGCTTTTGCGATGTTCTTGGGGTACACGAAATAGGGGGCGTCGGGATAGGTCTGCTGATCATTGAAAAAACCCATGGGCCCCAAGGGGAACTTCACATCCTTGACGGGGTTCATCTTGTCCGCGAATGTCGTCTCCAGACCGTAATACGCCCCGTCGTGCGATGAGTTGATTCCGTAGAGGGTCCAATCCTCGAGGATGGCGTAGGCAGGCAGATAGCGGCGATCGCGCCCGGTGCCGCGGTACCAGGCGGGCATTCCCCAATAGGCGAGGTTGTCGCGCTCTTCGCTCATATACCAGTCGATCCACTTGAGGACTTTGGGCACATCCGCGGTTTTCACCGAAGTGGTGATGGCAACCGGCGATCCGCCGAGGCTCACGTACCGGATGTAGTTGGACATCAGATTCCTCTTCCACTGCCCGTAGAAAAGGGGAAAAAATCGGAAACCGTATCCGCTGTCCCGGCCGACCTTGCGTGCCTCTTCGACGCTCCCGTGGCGATTGATGACGGCGTATTCGCCATTAGCCTGCTTGGCGGCGAGCTGCTCATTGCTCATGACGAAGATATCGGGATCGAGCAGGCCTTCATTGTAGAGCTTGCACCACCACTGAAGGTACGCCCTGTACTCGGCCGTCGCCTTGGGATACACGCTGTCGCTGAAATCGGGTGGCGTGCCATCCATGAACGGATAATTCCAGAAGTAGCCGAGGATTGTCCGCAGGCTCCCGTCCAGAGCACCCGGACCTTCACTCGATGGGGTCAGTGCGCCGGGGATGAGCGGCTTGTCACCGACTTTCAGGTTGAGGCCTTTGACCGCCTTCAGGTAGTTGTACAGATCGTCGAGGTTCTTGATCGGGATGTCCCCGGTCAGATCGTCCATGGTTAGCTTCCCATTCCTCACGAGCTTCGCCTGGAGATCGAATTCCGAAAGGGCGCTGGGGAATATCTTCTTGAGCACGTCGTCGCGAAAGGCCAGGGACTGATAGTCGTTGACCGTCTCCTGGGCCGCCGGATTGTCGGCCAGCTTCGGAAACGCCGCAAAGGCGAAGTTCTGGGGGATCGAGAGGAAGCGGCCCTGATACTTGTTCGCGTTCAAGAGCTCTTCCACCGTGCGACCGTACTTCAAGGCGCGCGCGGCGTAGTTGGGCATATACTTTTTCACCATGTCAGGGGTGATCTCGCGGATGAGGTTGTTCTTCGTGACGAATTGGGCCGAAGCGGATTCTGTCCACAGCGCGCCCTGATCGAGCACTTCGGGCACCGTGCCGGCGGCCGTCACGTTCTGCCAGAACTGGGTGGGTGTCCAATCCTGGGGATACAAGGGCCACTCGGCGTCGACACCTGTCCGATCGATGATGAGCTTCGTGGCGTAATCGGTGAGCGTGCGATCCACGGGCGGAGTCTGATCGTTCCAGTATCCCCACTCGGCCTGGATCTTGAGCGGTTTGGCCTGCGCCCCGGCACCGACGGCCACGGCGGCCAGCAGCGCGAATGCGGCCAACACGACTCGTTCTTTCATGCAGAGAATCTAGGGATGCCGCGATTTGTTGTCAACAACTCGGCTGAAGCGAGGTGGCCCCGTCTTGAACCGCTCCCCGGCTCCATCCTACACTCACCCTCATGGCTCTTCTTTCAGGCTCGAACAAGATCTTCGTCCTCGACACGAACGTCATCCTCCACGATCACGATTGCATCAGCTCCTTTCAGGAGCACAATGTCGTGATCCCCATCACCGTCCTGGAGGAGATCGACAAATTCAAGAAAGGCAACGAGATCATCAATTTCAACGCGCGCGAGTTCTCCCGCAAGCTGGACGCCATGGGGGGCGACAAGCTCCTGAACGAGGGCATACCGCTTGAAAGCGGTGGCATCGTGGCCGTACACACGAACGTGAAGCGCGACGAGCTCCTGAGCGAAGTTTTCTGGGAGGACAAGCCGGACCACCGCATCATCTCCCTGGCCTTCAATCTGGCAAAGGAATACGGCAAGGAGCGGGTGATCCTCGTTTCCAAGGACATCAACATCCGCATGAAGGCCAAGAGCATCGGCATCAAGGCGGAGGACTACGAGACGGGCAAGATCCGCAACATCGACGAGCTGTATACGGGCAAATGCATTCTCCAAGACGTCGACAGCGGGCTGATCGACGAGCTTTTCCAGCAGGGCATGGTTCCGCGCGAGAAGTTCCCGCTGACGCGCGACCCGTTCCCCAACGAGTACTACATCATCCGCAATCAGAACAAGAGCATCCTCGCCACGTACGTAGCCGAGGAGGGCTCCTTCAAACACATCCAGAAGCGCCGAGCCTACGGCATCGATCCCCGCAACGCCGAACAGACATTCTCTTTGGACGCGCTGTTCAACGAGAATATCCCCCTGGTCACCATGGCGGGCAAGGCCGGCACGGGAAAGACGCTCATGGCTCTGGCGGCGGCGCTGGAGAAGCGTTCCGCCTATAAGCAGATCTATCTTGCGCGTCCCATCGTGCCCCTGTCCAATCGGGACATCGGGTTTCTCCCCGGCGACATCAAGAGCAAGCTCGATCCCTACATGCAACCCCTGTTCGACAATCTCACCCTGATCCAGAACCAGTTCGACGAAAGCTCATCTGACTACAAACGGATCCACGACCTGGTGGAGAACGGAAAGCTGGTCATCACGCCCCTCGCCTACATACGCGGCAGACATCTTTCCAAGATCTATTTCATCATCGACGAAGCCCAAAATCTCACCCCGCACGAGGTAAAGACCATCATCACCCGGGCGGGAGAGGGCACGAAGATCGTCTTCACCGGGGATCCCTACCAGATCGACACTCCGTACCTGGACTCGCGCTCCAATGGGCTTACCTGTCTCATTGACAAGATGAAAGGCGAGTCCCTGTACGCGCACGTCACCCTGGAAAAGGGCGAGCGGAGCCGATTGGCGGAATTGGCCTCCAACATTCTGTAGCGCGGTATGCGTTTCGCATGCCCTGTGCTATACTTTTTGCCATGAGCGTACGTTGCCTAACGGTACTGTTCGTGGTCCTGGTGGCCGCGATTCCCGCTTCCGCGCTCACCGTTGACGAGCTGGACATCAATGCCGGCTTGATCTTCATCGGCACCACCGACGCCGGTGCCACAGGCCCTTCACCCATCGTCCCCATTTTCGGCGCCAGCCTGCCCATGGGCATAACGGGTCCCTTCTTCGTCGAACCGATGCTCGAATTCTTCGGGACGTACTATCTGTGGACGGGAACGAACGTTGCACCGGCCTCCGCCGAGTGGGGCACCGGATTCTTCACCATCGGCACCCTTCTGAGCTTCCACGCGGGCATTCGATACGATGTGACCCCAGTCCTCAGGCTCGGCGGCTCTCTCGGTCTCGATTTCCTCTTGAGGTTTCCCTTCGAATTCCAGAACTCGACATCGGGAGATGTCGCCGACCAAAGCTCGGCGCTGGGTTACTTCTTCTCCGAGGGACGATTCTTCTATCCCGAAACACGATTCTTCCTCCGCTGGCAGATCTCCGACCCCTTCGCCCTCACGGTCAACCTGCGCGCGTATTATCCCCTGTTCCATCTCTGGGACGGCTTGAGCCAGTCTTTCCTGGAGCAGTTCATGTTCTCAGGAGAGCTCGGGTTCGGCGTTCGGCTGGGCGCTCCCGCTAAATAAAGTTCTCCGTCTCCACTTCCGTCCACACGTTCTCCTCCCGCGCCACCAAGAGCGATACGAACGCCGAGCACAACACGTCGATGAACGCCCCGAAGCTCACGAGCAGCGGCGCGATGGTCCGGAGGATCAGGTACCCCTCCTGGAGGCCTTTCGCGTACAGGCTGCAGAGCATGAAGATGGCGTAAAACGCCCCGTTGCCCGGTACGGCGCCCAGAATGAAGGAGATGAGGAACGAAAAGAGCATGACCCAGAGAATCTGCGCGAAGGTGATTTCAAGGCTGGAGTAGGAGCGGAGGATGAGAATGAAGGAAACGCTTGATACCATGGCGGTGCCGGCCCGGCCGAGAACCGCGAACAAAGGATACACCGCGGAGCCGACCATGCGGGGAACCCCCAGGCTCTCCTTGCCGTGCTTGGAGAGCACGCCCAATGAAATGTACTGATCCCCGGTGAACAGCCCAGCGATAGCCGGTCCGATGGAGGCGTACAGCCATCGGTAGGGGTTCTCCTTGATGCCCAGCAGATACAAAGCGCCCGGGAAGACTCCGAGCGTCACGATGACGACGTCAACGGCGAGAATGATGATGATCTGCTTGAACATGCCGAGGTCCACGTGGGATAGGTGCGAGACTCGCGTGGCGGCGATCACGATCATCGCCAGTGCGAACAGCTCCACGATCAGCCCGTTTATGTGGTAGAAAATGCGCGACATTGAGTCGAACAGCTGCACCACGGGCCGCGTGAGCTGCCGGTCGAAATCCATGTTCACCCCGAGGAAAAAGGCGAGCACCATGAGCGGGAGGAGAAAGTCACCGCTGCCGAAAAAGACGTGCCACAGGTTGCTTGGAAAAATCGCGGCAAATCCGCTCATCACGCTGACTGCTGTAAATGCCTTGTCGGCTTCCGCCGTGATGGGAACCCGCTCCGGCGGGAAGACGAGCACCGAGAGTGTCCCGATGATGACGAGAAGCGCCGCCGCAAGGGCGAGATATTTGAACGCGGACAGATACACGCGGGCCAGCCGCTTCTCCTGGCGCAGCTCCGAGGTGCCGATGCCCAGGGAGAAGAAGATGAAGGGAAATATGGCATATCGACCGATCCCGATGAGTATATTGGTGAGCGAATCGAAGAAACCTTGAGCCTGAACAGGAATGAAAAAGCCGATTACAAGGCCGACGAGCGAGCCGACAAGAAGCTTGATCCAGATCTTCATACCCCCCCCATAGATGGCAACACGGCGGCGACGGGATTTATCCCATCACACTAACGGATTCGCCTTCCGACGTCAACAAAAAGGGCGAGCCGCGGGGTGGTTAGAAACCCCGATCCGGCTATAATCCATGGACATGAAGGCCGTCATTGTCACGGCGGGCTATGGAACGCGGTTTCTGCCCGTCACGAAAACCATCCCCAAGGAAATGCTGCCCCTCGTCACACGACCCGCCATTGATTTCATCGTGGAGGAGATCGTGGCGTCGGGAATTACCGAGATCCTGTTCATCACCTCGCGCCGCAAAAAGGCACTGGAGGACTACTTCGACCGGGAGCGCGAGCTGGAGTCCGTCTTCGAGGCTTCCGGCGACGCGAAAAAGCTCGCGGCCATCGCACCGGCAAAAGCCACCTGCTATTTCGTCCGGCAGTCCGAGATGAGGGGGACGGGTCACGCGCTTCTTTTGGCCCGTGCTTTCGTGGGGTCCGAGCCGTTCATCGTCGCGTATCCCGATGACATCCATTTCGGATCGCCTCCCCTCGCCCGACAACTGATCGACGTGTACGAATCCACCGGCTGTTCGGTTCTGGCCACGCTGCACGATCCGCCGGATCTCAATCGTTACGGTGTGGTGTCACTCGCGACGGACGGGCTTCACGTCACCGGGATCGTGGAAAAGCCGGCCGTGGGAAGCGAGCCCAGCCGCGAAGCCTCCATTGGCCGATTCCTCTACGCGCCGGATTTCCTGGACGAGCTGGCCGCGCAATGGCAGCGTCACGGAACGGGTGAGTTTTTCCATACGCCGGCGGTTCTGGCCCTTGCGCGGAAAGGACGTGTCGTGCACAGCCGTGTCCGCGGCGAGCGCCTGGACGTCGGTGAGCCGGCCGGGTATCTGGATGCCATCATCCGCTACGCGCGCGGGATACCGGAGCTCGCGCGCGTGCTGGACGCCGCTTTGGAGCGTCGCACGCCGTGACGACGGCTCCCCATCCCGCCCCCGCGCGCGTGGTGTTGATAGGGTTCATGGGCGCCGGCAAAAGTACCGTCGGCGCCTTGCTCGCCGCGCGCCTGGGATATCGTCTGGTGGACACGGATGCCCTGATCGAAGAGCGGGCGGGCGCGCCGGTGGCGCGGCTTTTCACCGAGGAGGGGGAGCCGGCATTCCGCGACCGCGAAGCGGCGGTTCTGACCGAGCTGGCCGACAGCAGCGGGGTGGTGATCGCGACCGGTGGCGGCGCGCCCGCCCAGGCACGCAACCGGCGCTTCTTCACGGGCGACGCGGCCACCTTCTACCTTCGCGTCACTCTGGCAACGGCGCGGCAGCGCGCCGAAAAGGACGGCACGCGGCCTCTTCTCATGCAGGACGAGGCGTCAGTCGAAAGATTGTTCGCCGAACGTGAGGGTATCTACGAAGAGCTCGGTATCACGATTGACGCCGACGGCGCCACGCCGTCGGAGGTGACGGAAAGGGTTCTCGCTATCCTCAATCGTCCCAATCGGTAGCGGCATCCTGATTGTAGGTCTTCGCAAGTGATCCGAAATCAACGCGGCCTTCATACAGGGCTTTGCCCAGGATGACGCCCACCACCGAGGTGTCGCGCTCCGCGGCCACCCGTGCAATGTCATCGGGGGAGCCAATCCCGCCTGAAAGGATCGTGGGAAGGCCTGCCGCATGTGCTACGGCGTTCGTGCGTGGTATGTCCGGACCCGCCAGCGTCCCGTCCCTGCTGATGTTCGTATAGATGAATCGGCGCATCCCCATGCGGGCAAGGTCGAGGGCGAAATCGGTATCCGCACGCCCCGCCTCTTCGGTCCAGCCCGCGACCTTCACCACGCCATCCTGCGCATCGATGCCGGCGGCGAATCGCGGGCCCAGCCGCGCAACCCAACCCGCCACTTCATCGGCGGAACGCGCAAGGATCGTGCCCAGCACGATGCGATCCACGCCGAGGGCCAGAAGACGCGCGGCCTGCTCCTCGGTGCGTACGCCGCCTCCGACCTCCAGGCGGCACGTCACCGCGCGTCGGACGGCGTCGATCATCGAGCGATTGTCGCTTCCCTTTCCTTGCGCCGCATCCAGGTCCACGACGTGGATCCAGCGTGCCCCCGCGTCGGCAAAGCCGCGCGCGGTGGCAACCGGGTCATCCGAATATCTCGTTGTCCGGGAAAAATCTCCCCGCAGAAGGCGCACGCAGCGGCCGGACCGCAGATCGAGCGCGGGGATGAGGAGCATCGGTCCTAGCTCGCCGCGCCGCAGGGCTGCCGACCCACCGGTGGCGG
>Ga0265342_10000776_pt1 | contig 32444 bp, 23 predicted proteins | sample 4CB327metaG_FD_203125 | JGI IMG/M metagenome (GOLD analysis project Ga0265342, IMG submission 203125) | Rhizosphere microbial communities from Carex aquatilis grown in University of Washington, Seatle, WA, United States - 4-CB3-27 metaG | ecosystem: Host-associated > Plants > Roots >... | reverse complement strand
CGGATCTCGATCCAGCGTTCCTGTGGACGCGTTTTCTGGCTACCCTGGACGTAATTTTCGTCGTGGTCGGGTTGTGGTCCTTCGAACCCGTCGTCATGGGAGAGTGAGCTATGCTTTCGAGTATGCCCTCGGCCCGAAAGTCCAACACCACCTTCGTCGTCGGCCTCTTGCTGGTTCTCCATGGGTTCTTCGTGGTGACCTTGCTGGTCGCGAGCGCGCCACTGGAAAAGACCATGGGCATCGTGCAGAAGATCTTCTACTTCCACGTGCCTTGCGCCTGGCTGCTCATGCTGTCCACCTTCGTGTGCGCGGCTGGCAGTCTGGCGTACCTGTTTCGCGGATCAGAACGCGGGGATCGTCTAGCCCTGTGCAGTGCCGAGTTGGGTGTGCTGTTTGGTCTGTGTGTGCTGGTGACCGGGCCGCTGTGGGCGCGAGCCGCGTGGGGCGTGTTTTGGACCTGGGACGTGCGCCTCACCTCTTCGCTGCTGCTCTGGCTGATGCTGGTCGCCTATGGCCTGGCTCGCCGCTATGGCGGCGCCGGCGGCCGTCGGCTGGCGGCGGCCATGGCTCTCTTCGCAGCGGCGGATGTGCCCCTGGTCTACCTCAGCGTCAATGTCTGGCGCACCCTGCACCCGACGACCAAGGTGGTTTCGTCGTTGGCCCCGGGGATGCGGTTGCCCTTCTTCCTGTCGCTGGCCATTTTCAGCGGCCTGTGGGGCGTGCTCTTGACCTTGCGTGTGCGCGTCGAGCGCGCCCAGTCGCGCCTGCTGGAGTTGACCATCGTTATCGAGGATGCAGAGGAGAAGTCAACATGACCTACGTTGCCCTGGCCTACGGTTTCATCTGGGGTGCCGTGTTTACCTACGTCCTTCTGGTCGGGCGGCGCGTGGCACGCATCGAGGCTGAGATCGAAGATCTGCGCCAGCGGGTGAAGTAGTTTCCCAATCAAAGGTCACCTCAGCCACCACAGGTGTTGCGCAGATCCAATTCAGACGGGCATCGCGGTGAGTTGACTCCCGTCCCCATCGACTGTTGGTCGCCCAGGCTCTGGCCGATGAGCTTGTCGTGGTGACACGAGACGCGCGGATTCGCGCCTATCCGATACGTTCGATCGTGTGCTGAAGATCTTTCCGCTCGGCCGCGCGTTCTAGGACCTATCGCCCCACTGCATTCCGGGGCAGGAGGTTCCCACCATGCGTTGCACGAGAACTCTGAGACTGGTTGACGTTCTGTGCCTCGGTTGTCTTCTGGCCTGCGTGCTCACGGGCCGTGCGGCTGGCGAGTCAGGCGATGGGTCTGGCAACTCCATTGCCAATAACCCGGCCGCCGTGCTCAAGGGACTGCACAACACGGGCGGCGTCGGGGTTGCCTACAGCCAAGGCGATCAGGCAGACCAGGCCGACGATCACACGCTGGCGCCCTACTTCTACGTGGCGGGAGGCAATCCAGAAACCGAGCGCCTGCCACTCAAGGAAACGCGCGCGGAGGTGGACATCGCCGGCGTCATCGCAGCGGTGAAGGTGCATCAGATTTTCGAAAACAGCGCCGGCAAGCCCATCGAGGCGGTGTACGTGTTTCCCGCGTCGACCCGAGCTGCCGTGCACGCCATGCGCATGAAGATCGGCGCACGCACCATCGAGGCCCATATCGCGCGCAAGCAAGAGGCGCGGGCCGAGTACGAGGCGGCCAAGCGCGCCGGGCAGCGAGCCTCGCTGCTGGAACAAGTGCGGCCCAATGTCCTCACCACCAGCGTCGCCAACATCATGCCCGGCGACCGCATCGAGGTGGAATTGGACTACAGCGAGATGATCCTGCCCGAGAACGCCACCTACGAATTCGTCTATCCGACGGTGGTGGGTCCGCGCTACGTCGGCGGGGCCAACCCCAAGACCGATCAGTGGATGGCCAATCCCCACCTGTCCGAGGGCGAGAAGGAGCCCTACGCCTTTGACATCAAGGTTCACATGCAGACCGGCATTGCGCTGAAGGAAGTATCGTCGCCCTCGCACAAGATCGCGGTCAGCTACGCCGGGCCTACTACCGCAGACATCCGGCTCGATCAAGCGGGCGGCGGCAACAAGGACTTCGTGCTCCGCTATCGTCTGGCCGGCGACAAAATCGAAACTGGTTTGCTGCTGTTTGAACAGCCAGCGACCGGACAAGACCGCCCGAGCGAAAAGTTCTTCGCCCTGCTGATCGAGCCACCGCGCCGGCCCAGCGACGCCGACATCCCGCCGCGCGAGTACATCTTCCTGCTCGACGTGTCCGGCTCCATGCACGGGTTCCCGCTCGACACGGCCAAGGCGCTTATGCGCGAGCTGCTGTCGCGACTTCGGCCCACCGACCACTTCAACCTCGCGCTCTTTTCGGGTGCCAACTATGTGTGGAGCCCATCGGGCTCCAAGCCGGCCAACGAAGAAGACATCCACGAGGGGCTGGACGTGATCGAGCACCAGAGCGGCGGCGGCGGCACCGAGTTGATGGGCGGCCTGCAGGCGGCCTACGCGATTCCGTGTCTCGGCCGCGGGACCTCGCGTACCGTCGTGGTAATCACCGACGGCTACGTTGGCGTGGAAGCGCAAGCCTTCCGCTTCATCCGTGAGCGGCTGGACCAGGCCAACCTGTTTGCCTTCGGCATCGGCAGCTCGGTCAACCGCGGGCTCATCGAGGGCATGGCGCGCGCGGGGCTGGGCGAGCCGTTCGTGGTGGCCCGTCCGGAAAAGGCCGCGGCCGAGGCGGAAAAACTGCGCCACATGATCGAGCGCCCGGTGCTCACCGACATCGAAGTACGCATGCAAGGCTTTGACGCCTACGACGTCGCGCCCGAGAAGGTGCCTGACCTACTGGCCGAGCGGCCGCTGCTGCTCTTCGGCAAGTACAAAGGCGACCGGCCGGGTCAGATCACAATCACTGGCCGCAACGGCCGAGGGAAATTCGGCAACAGTATCGATCTCCGTCCGGCCGACGCGCGCGCGGAAAACGCGGCCCTGCGCGCACTGTGGGCGCGCAAGTGGGTCGAGATTCTGGAAGACGAGCTGCACATGGGCGGTGGCCAGGAGGTCGAAGCCGCGATCACCGGTCTAGGCCTGGGCTATAGCCTGCTGACTCCCTTCACTTCGTTCGTGGCGGTTGACTCGCAGGTCGCCAATCGCAGCGGCCAGGTGGAAACCGTACGCCAGCCGCTACCCATGCCTGAGGGCGTGTCGAATCTCGCGATTGGATCAGGCGGGCCAGGGCTGGGAGGCATCGCCTACTCGCACGCCACGGGCGCGCCGGCTGCCTTCCTACAACGTTCAATGAAGCGCGCCGAGGCGCAGCGGGCGTATGCCCCGGCGCCTGCTTCAGTCGCGCCCAGCAATCCTATCTCGGAACTATCCTCCACTGCGCGAGCGAACGGCAAGAGCCGAGCCGGAAACGATCTCGCCAAGAGCAGCGACGAGGTCGCCCGTGACAGGAAGACGCCGGTGTGTTCGGTCAAGGTGATACCCGGCAAGAGTCACAGCCTGGGCGACAGCGCGGCTCTGCTGGCGGTCATTCGCCGCGTGGCCGAGCAACAAGGTTGCGCAAAAGCCGGCCGCACGCTCCGTCTGCGCATCACGGTGGACGCAACGGGAAGAGTCACCAAGGTCGAGCGCCTAGCTGGTGACCAGATCCTCGCCGCTGCCATCACGGGAAAGCTGACCGGCGCATCCTCGACGACCACCGCCAAGTCAGCGCGCGAGGGAATGCTGGAGGTGACAATCAAGTTCTGATCCACGAGCAAGTGGTGCCGCTTCGCATGGGCGGGAGGACACGAACCGACAAGCGTGCCCTCAAGTCTCCCCGAGCAGAACGATCCGTTCGCTCCTGCCCTGAGCGCATGGCGTTACCGCAATCTCGCTTGGGCGAGCGCTTGCAGATTGTGCTGGCGCGCAACTCCGACGGACCACTGGCGGACAGAGGTAGTGGGGAGACTGAGAGCGGCGTTGCTGGCCTCCAAGACGTCGTTGGTCAGGGAGTTCCAGGTCGTTCTTCAGCTTGTTGTGCTTGACGGCCGGCCGCCGACAATACGAAGCTGGCGCGCGAGCGGGGGAACCCTCGGCCGCATCCTCCTGCCGGAGGGGAAACGGGATCGGCTCACCTAACGATCTTAGCTTCTGCACGCCAGGCCGAAGTTGTTTTGTATGCGCCACCACGCCCTGCTGCTGCGCGAACAGGCCGTTTCGGCCATGGACCTGCCGCTGCTCGCGAGCTCGGTCGCAGCGAGCCGACAAGCACCGCCGGCGCGAAACTGATTCCTCCGTCCGAGTCATCCTTTGCTGTTTTGGCCGTTCACCCTCTTCGCGACCCTCGCCCCACCGGCATCCGGTGATGCGACGGTACAGCTACCGGTCGAGCCCGCGCCCGCGTGGTCGGGCGAACTGTCGCTGGTGCAGGAGTATCGCATACGAGAGGCTCCGTCTGGGTCAGCCGACACGACCGGGGTGCTGGGGGTGCCAGTCGCCGTCAACCCGAGAACCGACCACGATCTGCGGCTCACTCTCGATGGGCAAGGCAGGGGCTTTCGCGAGCGGCTGCAAGGCCAGATTTCGGCCGCGCTGTGGTGGGACGTCGACGGTTATGTGCCGACGGGCCAGCCCGACCTGTTCGGCGAGTTTTCTGATTACCGCCAGCCCCTCTTCGTGGTCTACGCGCTCTCGGCTGAATGGCGTCGCAGCCTTCCGCTGGAATACCTGCGCCTCGGCCGGCAAGTCAGCGAGCATGGCTTGCCCATCACCTTCGACGGAGGATCGCTGGGCCTGCGCCTGTGGGAACGCCAGCTCTCGCTGTTTGGCTACGCGGGACGGACGGTGCACTTCTTCGAGACCCAGCCCGGCCTGTTCGAGAACTGGGTGACGTGTGCCGGCGCGGTCTATCGGCCGAGCGAACACATTCGGCTCGAAGCCGACTCGCGCTTCGAGCACGACACGGTCATTTCCCGGGACGTACCGCAAAGGGTCTGGGTCTATGCCCATTCCTATGGTCTGACCCTGTCGACGCGCTTCCAAGAAAGCTGGGGCAAACTCTTCGTGCGCGGCCTCGACCGCAGCGCATCCCACGCCGGGGGCGCCTTGCGCCTCGCGTTTCCGTCGCTCGCCGCGGGGATCGACGCTCAGGCGAGCGCGCAGCTGCGAACCCTGGGCGAAATCAGCGAGAACGAAAATCCATTCTACTCACTGCTCGGTCCCAGCCTGCCCAACCTGCGCGCCCGCGTGGAAGTCTGGAAGGAGATCGCGCTCGGCCAGCTCACCACGCTCGGGCTGCGCGCGGGATGGCGTGTGCGCCAGCTTCTGAGCGGGACCGAGAGCCCTTTCAACCGCAACTACGGCGGCATCTACTTTCAGAGCGAACTCAACGACCTGGCGGTCAAGGGTCTCTTCGCCACGGGAATCCTGGAATGGAACTACGTGCCCTGGTCCGTGAGCAGGGATTCGTTCCTGGCCCTTGGGGGATCGGCTGGCTACTCCATCCGCAGAATCAAAGTCGAAGCCGGCACCTATTATCAGCGGTGGAAGGTCAACTACTACCGGGACGTGGAAGAGCTGCAGAACGCCCGCACCGTCTACGCAAGCGCCGGGGTTCGCGCCCTGCCCTGGCTGGAGCTGCGCGCGCGCTACACCCTGGAGATCGTCGACCGGTACATTCAGTCGGCGTTCTTCTCGATTCGGGAGGATCTGTGATGGGCTGCTTCCGCCAGATCCTGCCACTGGCCGCGATCCTGCCATTTTGCGGGCTGACCTGTCAGCGCAGCCCGCTGACCGACGGTCTCCCGGCCAAGCTGGACTGTTCCTCATGTCATGGCAACAAGGACAATGCGGCTCCCCCGCTGGCGCTCAACGGATCGACCAGCACGAGTGACAACGGCGTGGGCGCCCATCAGGCCCACATGACCGGGGGATCTATTTCCGCACCAGTCGCCTGTGCAGAATGCCACCCGGTGCCCACCTTGATGAACGGTGACGCCCATCCGGATCCACTGGCACGTGGGACGGTGACGCAATTCCTCGGTCCGCTGGCGCAGACTGGAGGGGCAACTCCGGCCTGGAACCGAACCAAGGAAACCTGCACGAACACCTACTGTCATGGCGCCACCTTGCCCGGCACGTTCAAACCAGCGGCTCCGCTTTGGACAAAGGTCGACGGCTCGCAAATCAAATGCAATTCGTGCCACGGCGTCTTGCCGGTGGATCTGGGCGGTTCGCACCCGTTGCATACCGCATACACCTGCGACACCTGCCACACCCGGGTGACTTCTGCCGACTTGACCATCATTCACCGAGACCTTCACGTCGACGGTGAAGTCGACGTCAGCATGGCGGTCGGCTCCTGGGATCCGGTGACCAGAACCTGCGCGGATACCGACACCGCCAGCGGCTGTCATGGGAGCAATCCATGGTGACCCCGCAGAAACCTCCCCCGCTGCCGCCCGTGAATGGCCGTGGGCGCCCGTCCCTTCCCTTCGGGCCGGATGCGAGTCGAGCGGACAGTGCTCACCGACCTGCGGTCGCGGCCGACCGCGGGGATTCGGGTTTCGATCGCCAACTGGCCAGCCTGTTCGGCGAGAGCGTGTTCGGGCCCTGGCTCGATCCGGGACAGTACCTGGGCGCGACCCGCACGACCCGGCGGCATAGCGCTCCCTTCAGGCGACTCGCCCTGCTGACGGCTGTTCTCTGCTTGGGAGCTGCGGCTGGCTGGATTGTGCGCGCAGGCCTTTCGCGCCGCACGGTCGAAGACCGTGAACATGTCGCGCGCAATCTGGCTAGCTTCCTCAAGCAGGGCGAGCTGGATCGGGTCGCGCAATTCCTCGTGCTTCTGCGCGGCCCGAATGCCCCTCTCGACGCGCACGATGCGCACCTCGATCTCATCATCCGCGCCGAGGCGGCTCTCTACCGATACCAGGATGCTGACCCCGAGCGCCTCGCCCGCATCAAGCCCTATCTGTCGTCGGCGACCACCGCGCCCGCATCCGGCGAGCGAATCCTGGCCAGCCTGGCCGTGGCGTCGCGACAAGAGCGGGCCGCACGCTTGGCTCTGCTGGAGTCGATCCGCCCGGCTTTCGATCGAGATCCCGAGTTCCACTATCTGCTGGCCACCGCCCTCGAATACCTGGGCGACGTGAAGGCGGCTCGCCAGGCTTGGGATCGGGGCTTTGAACTCGGGCCCTTGTGGCTCGCCCACCGCTACGAACAGGCCTGGTTCGAGGCTCGCCAGGGCAAAGCAGAAGCGGTCAGCAAGCTGGTCGGCCGACTCGTGCTCGTCGCGCCCGAGTCGGCCTGGACCCGTTTGGCCTCGGAACAGTTCGCCGGCGCACGGATTGCCAAGCCTGATGTCGCCCCGGCGGCTGCGTCGGAGCACCCCACCCCGGCGGTCGCGCTCTATCATCAGAATCTCGCTCTAGCCCAGGCCCAGGTGCGCGCCGGCGATCCCATCGCGGGCCGGCGCAGTCTCGGACAGGCGATTGCGGCGGTGAATGGCCAAGCACCCTTCGTGTTCGATGCGTTCGACTGGCTGGTCGAGGCCAAGGCCATGGGGCTGGCGCGCGACCTGACGGCGTTCGAGACCTGGCCGCGACATTCCGAGCTGGCCGACGCGCGAGTCGCCCGACTGGCCGAGCCCGAGCATCGCCCGGCCGACAATCCGCCGGCCGCGTCCGAATCACAGGCCACGCCTAAGCGGCAGGTCAAGAAGCCCAGCCGGGGCAAGGCGAAGGCCAAGACAAAAGCAAAGGCGCGACGTAGGAAATGAGGTTTCAGTCCTCGAAGAGCCCGCGCCTCATTGGCCTTTGCTGCTCGCTCTTGGCGAGCCTGGTTGCCATTCCCCTGGTGGTTGCGCAGCAGTCTTTCTTCCGGGTGGCGCCCGGGCCGCTCAACGAGAGTCACGCTGCCAATGACAACTCGGAGGGCTGTCCCAAGTGCCACGAGGCCAATCACGGCGTCACAGACGCCAAGTGCCTCGACTGCCACAAGCCCCTCAGAGAGGAGCTGGCCAAACGGCGCGGTCTGCACGCAACCTTCACTGGAACCTGCCTGCACTGCCATCCTCAACACAAGGGGCGAGAGTTCAACATCATCGACTGGAAATACGCGGGCGGACACGAGACCTTCAACCACGCTCAGACGGGGTTCTCGCTCCTCAACGACCACGCCAAGCTCGCCTGCGCCTCCTGCCACACCCGGCGCATGAAGTCGGGTCGTATCACCTATCTCGGCCTTTCCAAGGATTGCCGCAGTTGCCATAAGGGCGTTCACGGGTTCACCGAGGCCCAGCTGGCGCAGAAGTGCGACACCTGCCATCCCGTGGGTCACGTCCTGAAGGGCATGCTGCTTTCCGCCTGGCTGGAGCCGCACACCCGGTATTCGGGAACTGCCTTTGACGGTAAGCACCTGGAACAGCCTTGCACCAAGTGCCACCCCAAGGCCGAGATGGCGGGCCGGACCCCGCCGCGCAAGTGTGCCGACTGCCACCGTCCCTTCCATCCAGTGACCGCCGACACCGCCAAGTGTACGTCCTGCCACTTCACCGGGCGTCCCTGGAAAGAGGCCAAAGTCGACCACCGTCGCTTCGGCTTTGCCCTCCTGGGCAAGCATCAGACGCTGGACTGTCGAAAATGCCACAACAAGGGCGCGCAGCTGACGTACAGCCAAGGCGGCTGCGTGACTTGTCACCAGCACCGGGGCGTGCACAAGGGCCAGTTCGTGGACAAGCCGTGCGCTGGTTGCCACGTGGAGGGCGGCACGCGCACGCGGGCCTTCACCCACAACAAGGATACGCGCTTCCCGCTCGTCGGCTTCCACAACGAGCCCAAGGTGCGCAGCAAGTGCGCCAACTGTCACCAGAACGAGATCTACCGCACCAACAAGCTGGCCTGTGTCGACTGTCACAAAGACAAGGACAAACACAACGGACAGCTCGGCAACGACTGCTCCAAGTGTCACGCGCCCACCCAGCATTTCAAAGACCTGCGCCTCGTCTGGAAACACAGCAAACGATTCCCGCTGGAAGGCTTGCACAAGACCGCCAAGTGCGAGGGGTGCCACGTCAACGGGCGCTACAAACTGGGCGACGTCACCTGCGTGAACTGCCACGAAAAGAATGACCCGCATCGCGGCCAGCTGGGCCGGGACTGCGGCAAGTGCCACCGACCAGAAAAGGGAGCGCCCAAGTTCAACCACGACCAGATGACCCATTTCGTGCGCGACGGCGCCCATCGCGATCTGGCCTGCTCCTTTTGCCATCGGCCGCGGCCCGATGCGCTTCCGGCTGTGGGATGGACCAAGAAAGAAACGGCTCCGCCGCTGGATCGCCGGTTCCCGCTCATGGGGAAGACCTGCGCGGACTGCCACGCGGATCCGCACCGGGGTTCATCCGGGCTCAAGTGCGACGATTGTCACACCACGAGCGATTTCCGCGGCCTCCTCGCGGGCGGCCGTATCAAACCGCGCGACCACGATCAAATCTGGCTGCGCTCGCATGCCAATCTGCCCTGGGACGAAGACGAGGCCGGAGCCGAAGGACGTGCGTGCTCCCGCTGCCACGCCTCGCCAACCTGTACCAGCTGTCATCGCAGCCATCCGCCCAAGAGCCACACGGCGCTGTGGCGGTTGCGCGGGCATGGACCAGCCTCGGCCTTCGATCCCGAGCCTTGCCGCGTGTGTCACCAGCCTGGAATGTGCGTTCAGTGCCACCGAACCACGGCGCCGCTCAACCACCGTGGGGCCTGGGGCAAGGTGCACGGGTTTGCGGCGGGCAGTTTTGCCAACGACAACTGCTACGTCTGTCACCGGCGTGCCGATTGCCTGGCGTGTCACCAAGCTCCTCCCCGATAGGAGAGATAGACTATGTCACACTAGGAGACACGGACCATGGCACAAGAAGCAAGCCACGCGGTCACTGTCGATGCGCTTCGCTCTTTGGCGGTTTTCTCTGAACTGCCGAGCTCAGCGCTCGATCAACTCTTGCGCGGAAGCCAGGTGCGCCATCTCGACCGTCAGCAGCGCCTGTCTTCGTTGGAACGGAGCCAAGGCGAAAACTACTGTTTCGTCCTCTCAGGCGTCGTCTCCATCGCGCTCGACCGAGAGGGCACGACTGTTCCCGCGCGCTCGTGCGACGATCACTCGTTTGAACACATTGGCTTCTTTGTACCGGGCGAGCTCTTCTCCGACGGTTTTCTCGATTGCCCGCCCGGCGTGGGAGAGTCGGTGCTCGACTGCATGGCCTCCACGTCGGCCACTTTGCTGGCCACCAGCCGCCCAGCCCTGGCGGCACTCATGGCCCGGCACACGGCCTGGTCCACGCGGCTCAGACAACAGATCGCAGCTTCCCGAAACTACTTTCTCAGCCAGCAGGAACCCACGCGGCGTCTGGTGCAGGATTTCTTCCTCCGCCATGGGTTTGCATCCAGCTCGCTAGTGCGGGTCAGCCAGCTTGATCGCTGCCTCGACTGCAATAAGTGCCAAGACGCATGTGCCAAACGCCATGGTTTCGCGCGGGGAGTGCGGGCCGGCCTGCGCCTCGGACGTCTGGCCATTCAGCAGGTGTGCCAGCAGTGCGTGGACAAGCCGTGCTTGGTGTCCTGCAAAGTCGAAGCCCTGGCTCTCGGCGAGAACGGTGAAATTCGCATCAGCGAACACTGCACGGGATGCGGCGCTTGCATACGCCGGTGTCCCCACGGCGCCATCTTGACGGAGCGCTACACCGATGCGGGCCGGAACCGCCAGCGGGCGGTCAAGTGCGATCACTGCGCGGGCTTCGCCGATCGGGCCTGTTTCCGCGCCTGCCCGACTGGCGCCTTGCTGGAACTTTCGCCCCGGGAGCTGTTCACAGAATCAAGGCCCGGATCCAACGAGAGCGGCCGAACCTTCTCGGGTGTCGCATTTCTCGAAGGCGTCGCCGAACATCGTGCCCGGCAAACCTACCGCACCGCCCGCACTGTGGTGGCCACCCTGCTGTTTCTCGCCCTAGCTGCCGTGGGCCTTGAGGCCTTCCTGCGCCGGACTTTGCCCGAGCACAGCCTGCTGGCCGCCCTTCTGCAGTGGCTGGGAAGCGTCGAACCGGTTGCGTACAGCTCGGGCAAGGGATTCGGCCACTGGCTCGGGTACATCGGCACGTCGTTCATGCTGCTGACCTTCCTGTACCCGCTGCATACCCGGCTGGGCCTGCTGAAGAACCTGGGCGCCCAATCAACCTGGCTTACTGTCCACCTGTGGGTCGGGTTCATTGGCGCCACGCTTGTCACGTATCACGCAGCCTTCAAGCTGGACCGTTGGGTGGGACTGTCCTGCATCTCGATGTGGATCGTCGTCGCATCCGGAGCCATCGGCCGCTACCTTTACGGCAAGGTCCACTCAGGCATCGGCCTGGCGAATTTCGAGATGGAATCTCTGTCGCGCAGTGTCGCCTCGATGGTCGGTCGCCGTAGGCCCTCGCGCGCCATGCGTATTTTGACCCCTGAGCGTGAGGGGGCGGCCAAGTCGCACGGGCTGCTCGTGGTCATGCTATGGCACGAGCTACGCGATTTCGCCGTGTTGCTTTGGCTGCGCGTCGCGGGCCTGGGCGACATTCCCGATCACAAGACCCGTCGACAGGTCCTGCAATTCCTGTCCGACCGGGCCGCGCAGCAACGCACTCGCTGCTACCTGGAAAGCACCAAGAAGATGCTGCGCCACTGGAACTGGGTTCACGTCGCACTGACCATCATCATGTTCGCCCTGGCTGGCGTGCACATCGCCTATGGGTTCATGTACAAGGCGGTGTGAATGCGCACCACGGCAAGAGTGACCCACGGAATTTCCAATAGGCCCGAATGTCTGCCTGCCATTCGCGTCCCAAGAGTACATACTCACGCAACAGCAACGGCTAGCTTTGATTCCCTCGCGTTTCGACACAGCGAGTTTCCTCGATGAAGCCAATCCTTTGCAATTTGGGCCTCGGTCTGCTGCTTGCACTGCTGTGCTACGGGTGTGTGGGGGATCCTTCCGGGACTGATTTTGGTCCCACGATTTTCGGTGGCAAGAGTGGTTCAGGTAGCTCTGCTGGCTCGGGGGGCTCGACCGTTTCTACGGGCAACGGCGGCTCCGCTGGCTCGGCTGGTTCCGCTGGTCCGATCAGCTCCAGCGGCGCAACCAGCGCCGCTGGCTCGGCTAGCTCCGGTGGCACAACCAGCGCCGCTGGCGCCACCGACTCGGGCGGCGCAACCAACGCCGGTGGCTCGACCCGCTCCGGCGGCACAACCCGTGCCGGCGGCTCGACTAGCGCCGGCGGCTCGACCAACGCCGGCGGCTCGACCAACGCCGGCGGCTCGACCAACGCCGGCGGCGTGAGCAGCTCCAGCAGCTCGGCGCGCTCCGGTGGCACAACCAGCGCCGGCGGCTCGACCAACGCCGGCGGCTCGACCAGCGCCGGTGGCTCGATCAGTTCTGGCGGTTCGATCGGGCGGCCTGACGCCTCACCTCCAGACACCGGTGGGAGCAACACGAACTGCACTCCGGTCGCCACCAAGATCATCGCCGCGAAACACTATGCCGGAAAGACCTGCATCAACTGCCACGGCGCCGGAGGCGATTCCCCCAGAATCTACGCGGCCGGAACCGTCTACACCACGGCCGCTGGAGGCACGGCGGTAGCCGGCGCCACAGTCAAGATTGGCAACACCACCATGGTCACCGACAAGGGCGGTACGTTCTACACAAGCTCGGCGGTCACCCTCAGTCCCCCGACGGTGAGTATGTGCCCCAACGCCGACCAGACCATGCCGACCACCCCGACTTCCGCAGACTGCAACGGATGCCACACGGCCGGCAGCCGGATTCATCTACCGTGAGCGCGTTTCTACCGCTTGGCCTTGAATGTCTGAGCTCCCGGATATGTCGCCGCGCCGCCCAACTCCTCCTCGATGCGCAGCAGCCGGTTGTACTTACACACGCGCTCCGAGCGCGCCAGCGACCCGGTCTTGATCTGGCCCGAGCCAGTGGCCACGGCCAGATCGGCGATGAACGCGTCTTCGGTTTCGCCCGAGCGGTGCGAGATGACCGTGGTCCAGCCGGTACGCTGGGCCAGCTCGACGGCATCCAGCGTCTCGGTCAGCGAGCCGATCTGGTTCACCTTGATGAGCACGCTGTTGCTGGCGCCCTTGGCGATGCCGGTCTTGATGCGCTCCACGTTGGTGACGAATAGGTCGTCGCCCACCAGTTGCAGACCGCCGCCCAACTCCTTGGTCAGCATCACCCAGCCATCCCAATCGTCCTCGGCCATGCCGTCCTCGATGGACACGATGGGGAAATCGGCACACAGCTTGCGATAGAAGGCCACCATGCCTATGGCATCCAGGTCCTTGTTCTCGCCTTCCAAGGTGTAGCTTTGGGTTTTGGCGTCGAATAGCTCACTGGCGGCCACGTCCAGGGCCAGAGCCACGTCTTTGCCCGGCTGGTAACCGGCCTTGGTGATGGCGTCGCTGATCACCGCCAAGGCAGTCGAGGCGCCGGGCAGGTCAGGGGCGAAGCCGCCCTCGTCGCCCACGCCGGTCGAGGCCTTGCGATCATGCAGCAGCTTCTTCAGCGTGTGGAAAACCTCGGCGCCGGCTCGCAGCGCTTCGCGGAATGTCGGCGCACCTTGCGGCACGATCATGAATTCCTGAAAATCGAGCGAGTTGTCCGCGTGCGCGCCGCCATTGACGATGTTCATGAGCGGCACCGGCAAGACGCGCGCGTTGGGGCCGCCCAGATAGCGGTAGAGGGGCAAACCCGCCTCGGCTGCGGCAGCGCGCGCAGCAGCCATGGACACGCCCAGAATGGCATTGGCGCCGGCCTTGCCCTTGTTGGGCGTGCCATCGGCTTTGATCATGGCCTCGTCCAGGCCCGCCTGATCAAAGGCGTCGCGACCCACCACCTGGGGGGCCAGCATCTTGGTGACGTTGGCCACCGCCTTAAGCACGCCCTTTTTCAGATAGCGTTTGGGATCGCCATCGCGCAGCTCCAGTGCTTCGTGCTCGCCGGTGGAAGCGCCCGAAGGCACCGCCGCCATGCCGCACAAGCCGGACTCCAGATGCACCTCGCATTCAACCGTAGGATTGCCGCGCGAATCGAGGATCTCGCGCGCCACGACCTTCTTGATGATGGCTGTCTTCATGACAGCAAGCCTACCTCCGTCGCAGCGTTGGGCAACCACTCCAGGCTCTGGCAGGCCTTTCCATGGTCAAGCTGCGCGCTCAATCGGAGCGATCGGTGGTGGCCGTGGCCAAAGTGATCACCGTCGGCCACCCCCTTCGGAGGCTTCGGGACGAGCCCCCGCGTGCTTCGCACGCGCCCGTCGCGGCCGCGGCCACGGCCACGATCTCCTGCAGCCAGCGCGGAGTTACGCTCTTGCGCCCGGGTGGATGGCGCTGCTGACCAGGAAGCGGCTGGCGCCGATGAGCGGTGCGCGCGGATCCAGCGCCACTCGCACGGGCAGATTCTTCGCCCATTCCGAGAACCGCCCCTTGTCGGCGAGGGCAGCCAGGAAGGCCCCGTCCTTGAGCGCAGGCAAGATCTTCGGGGCGATGCCGCCGCCGATGATCACCCCGCCGGTGGTCAGCCCCTTGAGTGCCAGGTTCCCGGCCTCGGCACCCAGCACCGCACAAAACATGCGCAGGGCCTGCACACACACCGGATCGCGGTTGGCCAGGGCGGCTGCCGAAATCGCCGCATTGGGGTCGCCGCTGGCGAGCTGTTCAGCCAGCCACGGCGGTTCGCGGGTGGTGGCTTCGTTGCGCAGACTGCGATAGAGATTGCCTATTCCAGCGCCGGAGAGGATGCGCTCGTAGCTGACGTGGCCGCCCAGCGCCGCCCGCAGGTGGCGCAAGAGAACGATCTCGTCGTCGGTGCGTGGGGCGAAGTCGGCGTGTCCGCCCTCTGACGGAATGGCGTGGTACTGCTTGCCATCGAAGTGGAGCAAGGCCTCACCCAGCCCCGTGCCGGGCGCGATGACCGCGATGTCGCCCCGGGCGGCAGCCTTCCCAGCCTGCAGCACCTCGAAATCCTGGGAGGCAAGAAACAACATGCCGAAGGCAGCCGCTTCCAAGTCATTGAGCAAACGCACGCGCGGCGCGTGCAGGCCCTTGGCCAGAAGCTCCTCGTCGAGTAGCCAAGGCAGATTGGTCAACCTGGCTCGCCCGCCGTCGACCGGCCCGGCCACGCCAAAGCAAGCGCCGGTCAGCGTGGGCCGCGCGCCGGCCGAGAGAAACTCGTCCACCACCGCCTCGAGCGAGTGGTATTCGAGGCTAGGGAAGGTGGCCTCGCGCACACAGCGCACGTCTTCACCCACCGGCTCGAAGAGCGCGAGGACAGTCTTGGTTCCGCCAATGTCGCCAGCGATGATCATGGGCAACAAGGTAGCACTGTCGCTGGCACCCGGGAAGCCGACACCGCCGCCGCCCCTGACACCGCACCCGCCCCTGCCACCGCTACGGCCACCCACACCTACACCGCTTTCCGCTGCTCCCAGTCCCCTATCCACGGGTTTCTGGCCGTGCGTGGCAGGGTACGTGTATCATCAACTGAGGCACATCCCGTGAGCAGCGAGCGGAACTCTCACCCCGATCCGCAGGCCGTCGCCCAGCCTGCGCCGAAGGAGCCAGGACTTCAATCGGAGGTGACCTCGCCGTCAGCCGACGTGGCCCTGGTGATCGCCTTCATCACACAACTGCGGCGCGTGTTTTCCGCGCCCGGCTACCGGCCGCCTCTTCTGCCCACGGTGGCGCTGGAAGTCCATCAGCTGTCGCTTCGCTCCGACGTGGGAGCGGACCAGTTGGTCGAGGTGCTGGAGAAAGACGCCGTGCTGGCGGCCCAGGTTCTGCGCGTTGCCGGCTCGGCGGCCTACGGCGGCTGGGGCCAGGACAACATCTCGTTGAAGGTTGCTGTGGTCCGCCTGGGCATGCGCGGCCTGGCCAGCGTGGTGTGGGAAGTCGCGGCGGGCATGCGGGTTTTTCGCTCGGTCCGCTATGCCACGGTGATGGAGCAGATCCGCGCGCACAGCACGTTGTGTGCGCACCTGTGCCGGCTGATCGCTTCGCGCAAGGCTCTCAATACCGAGACCGCATTCCTGTGCGGCCTGCTCCATGACATCGGCATGGCGGCCACTTTGCTCGTGCTGTCTGATCGTCCCAAGGATGAACCGTCCATCAGTCCGGGAGTGCTCGATGAGGTCTTGCGCCAGACCCACCAGGAAGTCTCCGGCATGATTGCCCAGTTATGGAAGCTGCCGGCTGACGTGCAACACGTGCTGGCTAACCATCACAGTTTTGCCGCCGGTGAGCCGCCTCATCCCCTCTGCGCTGCTGTGGCCATGGTCGAGGAATTGAGTCGTGATCTTGGCCATGGCGTCGAGATCGGGGCTGGGCGCTGCGACCGCGTGGCTCCTGAAACCCTGGCGCGTGCACGTGAAGTGCTGGGGTTCACCGAGGAGCAAGAGGCCGAGCTGCGCGAGACCGCGCAGAAACTGGCTGCTTCGGTGACCAAGGATTTCACGCTGGGCGAGCAAAAACCGCCCCCCACTGCCGCGAGCAAGACGGCGCCGCCCACGCCCGCTGCAGCGCCGCCCACCTCAGCGCACGCCAAACCCACCGCGCCCCACCAGGCCCGCCTGTCGTTCTGGCGGCGACTGGGCCGAATATTCAGAGGCAAATAGCCCAGCGCGTTGGCTCGCCCCAGCCTCGGGTTAGCCTCGGTGCCTGTTATGTGGTAAGGAAGCGGCGCACCGACGGACACCTACATCAACCTCAGGAAGCACGTGCGACTTTGGAGCAACCGGGAAGAATAGGAGTCGACATCGGCGCCGTATCGCTAAAGGCGGTTCGGATCGACGGTGCCGGTACAGTGGTCCGAACCTTCTACGCCCGACACAAGGGCGAGCCGGCTCCCGTACTGGAGCGGGCGCTGCGTGAGCTGGACCTTGCGCCAGGGGATGCCATCGGCTTTTGCGGAACCAACGCCACCCGCTTCTGCGAGGCGTTTGAAACCCGGCGGCTGGACATCGCGGCCTGTCAGATTCGCGTGGTCCACGCCCAGTTCCCCGAGGTTCGCAACATCATCGACATCGGCGGCGGGTCCGTGACCCTGGTGCAGCTCGATGCCCAGGGGCACTTTCAGAACTACGCCACCAACTCCATGTGCGCGGCTGGCACGGGATCGTTCCTTGATGAGCAGGCCTCACGGCTCGGGCTGGATTGCGCCGATCCGGCCCTGGTGGGCAGCGTGGCCGAGCCGCCCTCCATCGCCACCCGTTGCTCGGTCTTCGCCAAGAGCGACCTGATTCACCGCCAGCAAGAGGGCTACAGCAAGGCCGCCATGTGGTCCGGGCTGTGCCGGGGCATGACCCGCACCTTGATAGGAACCCTGCTGCGGGCGCGGCCCTTGGATTCCCCGACCGCGATCATCGGAGGGGTGGCGCTCAACCGCGAAGTCCTGCGCTGGTTGGACGCGGCTTTCCCCAACCTGCTGCGCACGCCGTCCTCGCCCCACCTGGTGGCGGCCCTGGGTGCCGCTGCGCTGGGCGCGGTGCCACGGCGGCTGCCCTCGCGTGAATCGCTCCATCGCATCGCCACCAGCAGCGACGTGGAATACCACCCCTGGCCGCTGACGCTGGAGAAGTCCAAGTACCCTGATTTTCGCCTGGCCGAGTGCTACACCGATCCGGAAGGCAACGAGGTGCGCGTGGTTTCCTGGCCCGCGGGCCAGATCCTGCGCGTCTACCTGGGCATCGACATTGGCTCGACCAGCACCAAGTTGGCGTTGGTCAACGACAAAGACGAGCTGCTGGTCGACGTGTACCGCAAAACCGGCGGCGATCCCATCGGCGCCACGCAGAAGCTGTGCCGCGCCCTGCGCGAGCTTGAGGAGAAAAAGGGCGCGCGCATCGAGGTGCTGGGCGCCGGGACCACGGGCAGCGGCCGCAAGATCGTGGGCGAGGTCATCGGCGCGGACGCTATCATCAACGAAATCAGCGCCCACGTGGCCGGCGCCACCTTCACCGATCCCAGCGTCGACACCATCTTCGAAATCGGCGGCCAGGACGCCAAGTACATGCACATCGTTGACGGACACATCCGCGACGCCAACATGAACTACGTGTGCGCCGCCGGCACGGGCTCGTTCATCGAGGAGCAGGCCAACAAGCTGGGCTACAAAGTGGCTGACGTGGGCCAGGCCGTGCTGGGGGTGAAGCCTCCGCGCGCCACCGACCGCTGCACCGTCTTCATGGAGCAAGATGTGGTCCGCTTCATCGAGGCGGGGGCCAGCCGACCCGAAGCCCTGGCCGCGGTCATGGTCGCGGTGGCCAAGAACTACCTCAACAAGGTGGTGGGCAACCGCCACCGCAGCCGCAAGCGCATCATGTTCCAGGGCGCGACCGCGCGGAACAAGGCGCTGGTGGCCGCGTTCGAGCGCCTGCTCGACGTAGAGGTTGTGGTTTCGCCCTACTGCCACGTGATGGGCGCCTTCGGCGTGGCCCGTCTGGTGCGCCAGACCATGGCGGAACAGCGCCTCACCCAGTCTCGTTTCCGCGGCCTCGATCTCGACAAACGCAAGATCGCCATGCGCAAGGAGACCTGCGATCTCTGCCAGAACGACTGCACCATCACCTTTGCCGACATCGAGGGGGTGCAGGGCTCGCCCTCGTGGGGCTATATGTGCGGCCGCGATCCGGGCGAGCAGAAAGTGCGCAAGAGCCCCTACGACCGGGCCTTGCGCTTGCGCCAGCGTCTGTGGCGCGAGGGCGGCGCCGGCGTCAAGGTGCCGGACAACGCGCCGGTGGTGGGCCTGCCCCAGGCACTTCTGACCTACACCTACTATCCGCTGTGGCAGCGTTTCTTCAACACGCTGGGTTTCCGCGTGCAGCTGTCCGGCCAGACCACCGACGAGATCCGCGAGCTGGGCCCGCGCATGGCGGGCGCCGACTTCTGTTTCCCGGCCAAGCTGGCGCTGGGCCATGTGGCCAAGTTGGCGGTGACCGACGGTGTGGACTTCGTGTTCGTGCCGCACCTGAAGAACACCCAGGCCAACGAAGAAACCACGGGCACGGCCGTTTGCCCCTACGTGCAGGGCACCGCGGCCTGCAGCCGCACCGCCTTGGCCATGAACCACATGGACACCTCGCGCTTGCTCTCGCCTCTGGTGGACATGCGCATGCGCGAGCGCGACATCATCAAGACCCTGAGCGACGAGCTGGCGCGGCCGCTCGGATGCTCGCCGCGCGACCTGCGACGAGCGTGGCGCGCGGGCTTGCAGGCGCAAACCGCGTTCGAAGATCGCTGCCAGGAAGAGGGCGCCAAGATCCTGGCCGAGGCCACGGCCAAGAACGAGAAGATGATCCTGCTGGTGGGCCGGCCGTACAACAACTACGACGGCGGCGCCAACCTGGGCCTGCCCCAGAAGATCGCGGACATGGGCCGCACCGTCCTGCCCATGGACTTTGTCAGGCCGGACCTGTCGCGGCTGGGCGTGCGCTACCGCAACGCCTTCTGGAGCTACGGTCAGAAGATCCTGGCCGTGCTGGAGCAGGCCGCCGACGCGGAACTACTGGACGTCGTCTATCTGACCAACTTCTCCTGCGGGCCAGACAGCTTCCTGCTCAGCTTCGCCGAGGAGATCATGGGGCGCCGGCCGCTGCTCATGCTGGAGCTGGACGAGCACGGCGCCGACGCTGGGTACATGACCCGGCTGGAGGCGTTCTTCGATGTGTTGCGACGGCCGCGGCCAGAACGCGGCCCGCGCGCGCGCGAACACATCGAGCCTTCGGATCTGCGTGGCCGCACAATCTGGGTTCCGCCCATGCACCAGTTCGGCACGCGCCTGTTCGCCGCGGCCTTCCGGCAACACGGCTACGACGCGCGTACCTTGCCCGATGAGGACAAGGAATCGTTCGACCTGGGCCGGTCGCTCACGCGTGGGTCCGAGTGCCTGCCCTGCGCGCTGACCATCGGGACGCTGTTGAAGACGCTGCGCCAGCAGCCCGCGGGCGGCCGCCACGCCTTCTTCATGCCCAGTTCCAAGGGTCCATGCCGCTTCGGCCAGTACACCGTCTTGCACCGACAGATCCTGGACCGCGAAGGCTTCGATGACGTGGCCATTCTGGCGCCAGCCTCGAACAATGCCTACCAGGGGCTGGACAGCCAGATGCGGCGCTCGCTGTTCAAAGCGATTGCCTGCGCGGACATCATCCTCAAGGCCCAGTGCAAGGTTCGGCCCTACGAAGTCAACGCTGGCGAAACCGATCATGTGGTGGCCGAGGTGACCGACGCGGTGGCGCAGGCGCTGGAAAAGGACGGCGATCTGCCGGCCTTCATCCGCGAAGGCATCGGCAAGATCGCCGCGATTCCCATGGCCGGGGCGCGCAAGCCCCTGGTGGGCGTGGTGGGCGAGATCTACGTGCGCAACAACGTCTACGCCAACGAAGACGTGATCGGCGCCATCGAGATGTTCGGCGGCGAGGCGTGGATGATCCCGATCACCGACTGGATCCTCTACACCTCGTCCATCGAGAACTACATGGAGGAGTTTCCCTCGACCATCATGTCGTGGGACAAGGCTGACACCTTCGTCACCTACCACTGGATGAAGCACTGGGAGCAGAAGCTCATGCGCGCCGCCAGTCCCTTCCTCGACGATCGGCACGAGCCACCTTTCCAGGAATGCATGAAACTGGCCACGCCCTACATGGCGTTCTACTGCGGCGGCGAGGGCAAGCTGTCCATCGGCCGCGCCATCAAGTTCGCGCAACAGGGCGCGGCCATGGTGGTGAACTGCGCGCCCTTTGGTTGCATGCCCGAGACCGTGGCCACCGCCGTGTTCGGCCGCGTGTCGGCCGACGTGGACGTGCCCATTGTCAGCCTGTTCTACGACGGCAGCGGCGGACAGAACCGACGCCTGGAGGTCTTCCTCAACAACGCAGTCAGCGGCAAGCGCCAAAGTGGCCATGTGCAAATCGGCGGCGACGTGCAGCCGAACGTGTGGCGCCCCGGCGACAAGCTGGTGCCCGTGCAAAACCTGACCGCGCGCATGCGCACGGGCGGGAACGCGGGCGAGTCGGCGTAGCCCGCCGCGGCCTGGCGGGAAGATCCCGACACAATCGCACTCTCGCCCTGCCCAAACGAGTGGGCACAGCCCTAGCGTGGGCGCGTCTGCAGTACCAATCGCTGCCAGATGTGCAGCCTCGGGTGAGGCTCCAGGGTCAGAATCTCGCCGCTGCCCAGCTCCTCGGCCGAGTGGACCAGACACGCATCCGTCAGCCGCAGCCGCACTCAACGGTGCAGGTCGAGCCACTCGGGCTTCCGCTGCACGTGAGGCTCGTACCGCACTTGTCGTCGATCGGCTTGCACATATTGTCGAACGAGGTCTGGTCGACACTCAGCGAGCAGCTGGATTTCCCCGCGCAGCACTGATTGACGACGTCCTTGTACCATTCGTCGCAGCTCTTACTGCTGCAACCGAAGAACGGAGACAGCAGAGCAGCCAAACCCAAAACGACCATCCATGACCTCGTTGATCTCATTGTCTTTCCTTTCTGTTTTCGTCTCGCGCGGTTCGGACAATGTGTATCCGCGCGGTGGCGCATATCACTATCACACCCGGTCCGCATGTGAACCGAAAGCTCGGAGCAAACGATCTCTAGGAAGCGATGTCAGCGGGCATGGGCGGGGAATTGGGAAAGCTCGACGACGTGCACGTGCTTTGACTCCCGATCACCACAGGGGATTCGCCTGCTCTTTCGCGTCGCTCCGCCAAAGACCGTCGGCAAAGGAGCAAGCAAGTGATCGATGTCACCAGGTCCCTCCTGCATTGAGGCCAGCGAAGCCAGGCGCCAGGGCCGGCATCAGGTACGCGTGCGTGTTGGGTGTGGCGGGTTGCCCATCGGGCGCGCCAACGATGTAGAGGACTACTCCCAACGCGACCAGGGCGCCGCCGCCGTAGAAAAGCGTGTTGCCGGCGGTCAAGTAGTCCTGCGCCTCTCCTCGTAGACTCTGCGCCTTCTCAGGGTTCGTGCTCCAGTTGTCCTTGGATTCGTCGTTGCGACTCATCCCGACCCACCAGCATGCGCCCCCGGCGGCTATGCCCGCCACTCCAGCCACTCCACTCAGTATCCCGAGGAGGCGCACATTGCTCATCGGTCTCGCGCTCGGCTCGACCGCAGCGCCGGCCACCGGCGCACGTTGCGCCGGTGCGACAGCTGGCGATGCCGTGGGCGGAGCCGACACCACGTACGTTACCGATGGCGGCGCAGGCGAATCGACCACGCGCTTGGCCAGCACCAGTTCGACGGCCTTGTGGTCCTCGCCCGCCACGACTACTTCTTTCTCCGCCGAATCGTAGCCTTCGGCCGAGGCCGCGATGGTGTGCTTGCCCACGCCCACCCGCACAGGCGCGGAGATCGGCGCCCTGCCGATTTCGTTGCCATCCAAGCGAACATTTGCTCCCCGGGGCAAGCCGTGGATCTCCAGGGTCGCGATGCGGGCCTTCTGGCGTACGATTTCCTTTTCGACCTCGGCGCGCCGGTCCGCTGGAATCTTCCTGCCCCCATCTGCCAGATAGCGCTCGTAGGCATCCACGGCCTCAACCGGCCTAGCCAGCGAGACGTAGACCTGGCCGATGTTGTACAGCACGGCGAAGTGATGGGTCAGATCGTATGACCGCTGGAATTCGACGATCGCCCCTTCCAGCTGCCCATCGTCGACCAGCTCCACCGCGCGGTCGTAGTGTTTGCGCGCTTCTTCCTTTACCCCGGCCCTGGCGGCTTGGGGAGCCGCCAAGGCTCCAATGACGATGACCAGGAATGCAGTTTGTCTGACCATGCGGGGCCCATTAGACGATGACTCGCGCCGCCTGTCCACACACCTGTCGTGGTTAGCCCCGGCGCGGCGCTCTCCGTGAAGGTGCGTGCCGTCCAGGACGTCGCGCGGGGTCGAAAGCCCATCGACCTTCGCTGGTCGAGGCCACCGCGGGAGCTGCCCAGGTGGACGTGCAGGTGGACACGCCGAAAACGGGCTAAGGTGCGGTGAAGCCGAGCATCCTCACAGCGCTAGTCAGGCCGCTGTCGAAGGCGAGAAATCGTACCTCGCCATCGAAGCCGTCTCTCAGCATCCGCTTGGCTTCCCTGGCGGACGCCAGGTGAATGGCATCGTAAGTTCGCAGCACAAACCGCTGAGCCAATTGCCGTGCGTCCCGCAGGACATCCTCACTCAGTGCCACTTCCTGGATGGACTCGTCCCTTGCCGGTTCCGGTCTCGCCCAGGATGACGGTTGGCAGGGCGCTGGACGCGGCCTTCTTCGCCTGTTCTAGGATGGGACGCAGGACCGGCCCGCCCGCCAGATTGGCCGCGCGCAGATCGAAGACCGAATCGGGGTCGGCAGCGTTTGGCGAGACCTGGATCACGATCCCGATCCATTCGCCCATGCGCAGAACCTGGCCGGGCGCGATCGGGTTTTCCTGCACCTTGGCGCCGTCGACGAAAATGCCGTTCCGTCGCGACGGATCTCGGCGTGCGTCCACACGTCAGGTCGATCCGAGGGGTTCCTTGGTGTCGCAATGCGTGTGCGCTGCTCCAGTCCCCCTGCCTATTCGGCAAAGGGATTCGAGCGATCGATCGAGCGCGCTGGTTTGCGCCGAGCATTGAGCACATTCTCGGGATTCTCGGCGGGGTGTGGAGCCGGAGGGACAACCGGAGGCGGCTTGACCTCAGGAAGAGGAGAAGCAGTCGCTGTCGTTCGTTTCTGTGAACGTTGTCCAGGTGGACGTCCCGGTGGACGTCCGGGGGGACTTGCGATCGTCGGCGAAGGCGGCGGCGTTGCGGCCGGTTCCGGTGCCGCAACCGGGACCGGGGCCGGAACCGGGACCGCGGCCGGCGTCGGAGCCGGAACCGGCAGTGCTGGCGGCGCAGGCGCCGCGACTTGTTGCTTGGGCTCGCGGTGCAGACCGAACCACAGACCGAGGGCCACCAGCAGCACTGCGACAGCCGCCGACATGGCCCAAACCACGACGCGCGACCGGCTGCCGGCTGGCACATCGTCGGGGATCTCCGGCGTCTCCGCTTTGAGCGGGGCTGGCACCGCCATCGCTCGCAGCGAGACGGGAGACTTCATGGTCGCACCCAGGACGACGGGCAATCCAGCCTGCGAACGGAGTGGCGTCAGGGTCCGGCCGGAAAGGGGAATCAGGGCCTCCATGAACTCGGCGACCGAGGCATAGCGATCGCCTGGCTCGCGGGCCATGGCCTTCTGCACGATGGCGGATAGGCTGGGTGGTAGGTCGGGCCGCATCGAATCCAGCGGCGCCGGCTCCTGGGTCAGCACGTGGTACAAAATCGCGTTGTACGACTCGCCCGGATGGGGTTTGGCGCCGCTCAACATCTCGTAGAGGATCACGCCCAGCGCATAGATGTCGGTGCGATGGTCGACCTCCTTGGCGCCGCGAGCCTGTTCCAGGGACATGTAGTAGGGCGTACCCATGGTCGTCCCGGTCTGGGTCAGGGATGTGCTCGCGCGTCCCGTGTGCAGCTTGGCGATGCCAAAGTCCAAGACCTTGACCAGATCGCTGCCGTCGTTGCGCCGGCAGATGTAGAGGTTCTCGGGCTTGAGGTCGCGGTGGACGATTCCGCGGCGGTGCGCGGCCGCCAGCCCCCGACAAGCCTGGATCATGATGAACACGGCCCGCGGCAGGGGCAGAGCGCCACCGCGCACCAACAAGTGGGCAAGGTCCTCCCCGTCGAGATACTCCATCACCAGGTAGGGCGCCCCGTCATCGGCCGTGCCGGCGTCCACCACGGCCGCGATGTTCTCGTTCTCCAGACCGCCGGCGGCCTGCGCCTCACGCTGAAAACGGGCCACGACTTCGGTGTTGCTGGCCAGCTGCGGATGCAAGAACTTGATGGCAAAGCGGCGGCCAATGAGTTCGTGCTGGGCCTCGTAGACCTCGCCCATGCCACCCGCGCCGAGCAGGCGCACCAAGCGGTACTTGCCGCCCAGGAGTTTTCCTACGCGCGTGTTGGCCGCGCCCTCGCCTTCGCTCATCGCAATTCTCCTGGCGCGGGAGCGGCGGACGGCACAGTCCAGTTCGACCCATCAGCAGCCGTCTTCTGCGACGCTGTGGTCGTACGGTCAATCCTCGAAGGCATCAGACCACATTAGACGATGTCTGGCGCCGCCTGTCCACCCACTATGAGGGCCGGTGCCCCCCTGCCCTCACGGCCCTTTGTCGATCTCGACGCGTGCCGGCCGCACCGACCCCGTGGCCGCCTCGCCCAGGGAAAGCCGTTCCTCACGCGTTGGCCTGACCAGCGGCTCCAGCAGGGCCAGGTTGTGGCGCGCGTCTTCATTCTGGGGATCCAAGCGCAGGGCCTCACGGAAACAGCGCTCCGCCTCGGAAACCAGCCCTACCCTCAGCGCCACCACGCCGGCGAAAAACTGGGTGGCGGCGTCACTCGGCTCCAGCGTCTGGGCTGCGTGCAATTCGTTGAGCGCGTCCTCGGGCCGGCTGTTCGAGAACAGCGCCAGCGCGTAGTTGTATCGCAGCAAGGCCCGCTGTGGGCGTCGCTTGGCCGCGCGACTCAAGAACCACTGCGCCTCCTTGGGCTGGCCCCGGCGCAAGGCAATCACTCCCAGGTTCCCGTACGCCTCGCCCAACATGCCTGGGTACTTCGAAGCCTCGGTGAACCAGCGCTCGGCCGCGTTCAGGTTCCCCGCCTCGTAGAAGGAAGTTCCCAGCAGGAACGCCGGCCGAGGGTCATCGGGCGCAATCCAGCGCAGCTTGCCGAAGAGCGAGGTGGCTTTCTTCAAGTCGCCGCGGGCGCGCGCCAGATCGCCGCACAACTTCAAGGCGGCCGCGCTGCGGGGACGGCGGCGCAAGACCTCGTCGTAGACCGCCTCTGCCTCGCTGCGCTTGCCCACGCCCAGGTAGGCCGCGCCCAAATCCATGCGCGCGTCGACGCTGTCTGGCTGCAAACGCACCACCTCTTCTAGATCCGCCACCAGCTCGGGACCCGCGCGCCGCGAGGCCAGCACCAGGGCCAAAGCCCGGCGCACCCGCAGGTCGTCGGGCGATGCCTGCAAGACCTTGTTCAGCTCAGCCTGGGCTTGCACGAGCTGCCCGGCCTCGGCCAACACTTCGCCGTAGGCCCGTCGCGCATCCAGATCCGCGGGATCCAATTCCACCAGGCGCGCATAGCGATCGCGCGCGGCGGCCGATCCTTCGCTGCGGTCCAGGGCGGCCAGGCCGGCCAAAGCGGCCAGGTAGTCGGGTCGCGCCTCGACGGCTACTGACCACATAGCGCGCGCATGGCCCGGCCGGCCGTTCTCCAGATGAATGGCGCCGAGAAAGCGACGGGTCTCAGGAACCTTGGGATCGATGACCAGCGAGCGGCCGAGGATCTTGATGGCCTCTTCCTGGCTGCGGTGGCGGCCGCCCAGTCCCAGGTAGGTTGCCACGCCCCGGCCGTAGAGAACAAAGGCGTAGGGATCGCGACCAAACCGCTGACTGAGCGAAGCCTTGGCCGTTGGCGCCCGATCCCCGAGCACCTTTCGAAAAGCGGCCAACGCCGCATCGACCGCGACCATGGCAGCGGCATCCGTGCCCCCGACGCGAGTCACTTCTGCGGCAGCAGATGCGCGGCCCGTTCCCCTGATGCGAACTGTGACCGCGATCTTCCAGTCCGGTCGCCGCGCGAACTCGCCGGTCACTGTCCAGCGCGGCGTGACCGTGGCCACGTGACCGAACAGGGTGTCGCCGCCCACGAACTTGAGGGGCGCCAGATGGCCCAGCCGCTCGGCCACCAGCGCAGGCAATCCGGTTTCCAGGTAGTCGAGAGCGCGAAAGCCGTTGCCGTTCTTGAACATCTCCACCACGAAGGTTTCGCGCGCAGCGGTCGGCTCCTCGGGCGTGGCCGCCGCCACGCCTGGCGCGCCGACGAGAAAACTGACGAATGCCACGCCCAAGGCGCGGCCCGAGAGCAAGCCCATACGCCCATACTCCGAGCTTCCGGTCGGAGCGCAAATTTTCCGCCTGTATTTGATGAAGTTCGGAGTGCGGATCCGCGGCGAGACCCCGTCAGATGTGCTGGCGGTTGTCCCCACCACCGCACCCGCCACGGTCACAGCGCCCGAACCCGGTGTGCTGCCTTGCCAAGCTTCCGATGTCTCGCAGGAGCAGGACGCACAAGACCAGATAGAACGGATCAATGTCGAACCGGTAGCGGTTGAACTCCCCATACGAGATAAGCACAGTGGTTCCCGTCACATAAACTATCGTAAGCAGCATGTACGAGAGGACGGCCACCGACGAGCGTTCGCTCTCGCGCCGTGCGCGCGGTCCCCGCACCCTGTGAAAACCATAGAGCAAGGCGAGCGGCAAGCCCACCATCAGCAGTATGAGTCGTCCGTCCGCAAGCCGTCCCAGAGCGCGGCCGGCGTAGGATTCGAGCTTGGCCAGTCGTCGATGGTTCATCTGCCTGGGGAGGATAGGGATGAGCGTCGCTGACGAAACATATGAGGACGACAGCCCATCCCATATGCTGCGCAAGTACGCGCCCGGATAGTGGGTCAGAAGATAGATGGCATCCTGCCGGTAGTATCGTTCGGCAACCAGAACGTGTTCGAGCGCATGAGGATTGGACACGGCGCCCGGCAGACTATCCAAGTCGAGCAGCGGTACACCGGTAGGCGCATGCGGAATCTGGAACTGGCCGTAGGCACTCACCAGGGTCACCGGGCCCTCGTAGCCGGCCGGGGCCGACAACAGGCCGCTCTCGCTCAGGCGATTCGCCTCACTCGAGGGCAGTTCTGCGAATATCTTGTTGCTCAGATTGACCCAGAGAAGGGCACTGCCGTAGTCGTGTCCAACCAGAAGCCGTGGTTTTGCCGAGTTGAGAGCGACCACGAGAAACGGCAGCAGCGCCGCCTTGAGTATCATGCTCCGTGGCGAAACACGCTGACCGCAAGGGTGCGGCGGATGGATGAGCAGGATGGCGGCCGCCGCTCCCAGAAAGAGCAGCCCGAAGGTTGAACGGATCAGGGTGACGGTGGCGACCAGGACGAAGAAGAGGAATGCCGCTCCTGCCGTTCCCCGTCGATAGAAACCCAGCAAAGCGACGAGCGAGAAGACGAACAGGGCAGCCGTCGGCAGGTGGTAGAAAAGCCAGTTCTCATACACCACGCTGGTCGGCCAGGCCGTGTGGAGCGAGACGGCGATGGTCGAGAGCAGGGCCGGCGCCCCGAGCAGGCGCAGGATGCGCAAGAGCGCCATGGCGAGCAAGAGGCCGAGCGCGACGTACAAAGCCTCGAGCACGACAAAGGCGTGCGCCGCGCCCAGAATCTTCATGCACCCCTGCACGATGAGAATCTGCAAGGGCGCTTGATGATGAAGGTGCAGAAGGCTTCGCATGAAGTCGTGCTCGACAAACCACGGATCGATGTACTGGATGAAACTAAAGACGGGGGTTGCGTCGAACCGGATGTCAAACACCGTGCGGTACACCAGCCTCGATGCCAAGAACACGAGCACGACCGTTGTTTCGGGCCAAGAGCGCAGCGCCCATCGAAAGGCGCCCTTGAGCAAAGCCTTCACAGGATCTTGATCTCCCGCAAATGCAGCATGGTCGTCGCCTCTACCCGCAATCGGACATAGCGCGACTTTCGTGCCGGAAACTCCACCTTCCAAACGTCGAAGGTTTCCGTTCGGCGCGCCACCTCGACGAACTGCCGGTCGTCTCCCGCCACCTCGACGACCAGAGGGATGCAGCGCTCGTCGCAACAGTCTTCACGGTTTCTTATCGAGATGCTGTGGACCGGGCGAAGCTTGACGAGGTCGATGACCACCCACGGCTCGTCCTCATACTCGGTGTGGAACAAGAGTTGAAACGGCCCGACCTTGCCCAGGGTCCCGGTCGTGGAAAAGCCTTCCGCGGCGCTGCTTGCCGTCCATCGGTACTTTTCCCAGGGTCCACCCCGCAGCAAGGTTGGCGTCGTCACAATTGTGGCCACCCCCACGACGAGCAAGGCGAGACCCACGTACTTCCGTCGCACAGAGCGGCTGGCCACGGGCTTGCCCCGCCGCGCGTCGATCAACTTCCCGATGAGAAGTTCGGCCTCGGCAAGTTCGGATCGCGTGAGTTGCGCCTCTTGTTCGATCTCAAGGCAAGCCAGAAGCGCACGGCCACGCGCGGAGCTGCCTGCCACCCGCACAAGCTCGCCAGCTTGTTCAAGCGCGACGGCCGCGTCGCGCACCGAGTGGATTGCGGCGTTGGGCTTGATCGCACCGGCGGCAGCCGCAAGGGCGTGGCCGAGCAACAAGCGCGCCAGCACGAGGTCAGGTCCGCTCGACGAATTTGTGTCAAGCGCCTGACCCGCCATCGCAAGCGATCGAGAGCCGCGCTCGATGAGGGCAGCGCGCGCGGTGGAGTCACCCGTCCCCAGGGCGTCGGCTCGACTGCTTTCGGTTGGATCGTTCACGCTTTGTGGCTCCCGGGCATCGAAGAAATGCACCGGCCATCCCTCGCCTCATTAGAGGGGGCTTTTCAGGCGGAGTGTCAAGCGAAGCACGTGGCCAACCCAATCCTGACCGGGTCTGCGTCCCCGCCACGGTCCCCACTCCGAATCCCGGATATCGCTTGAAATGTTGACGGCCTCCCGCCACCGCCTCAAATGAACCAGAGGAAGAAAAGCGAATGTCTCGCCTCCGAGCGGTCCTGCGTTCCGGTTTGCGCATTGTCGGCGGCCTGCTGCTGGGCTCGACCTGTCTGGGCCTCGGCCTGGGCTACTGGGTGTACCGCCAATTCGAATCCGACCTGCCCGCCAACCTGAGCGCCGTGACCGACTACCAGCCCGTCCGCGCCAGTCAGATCTGGAGCGCGGACGGCGAGCTCATCGGCGAGTTCTTCGTGGAGAAGCGCGTGCTTGTGCCCATCGAGCAGGTGCCTGACCTGGTTCGCAAGGCGTTTGTCGCCGCAGAAGACGGGCGTTTCTACAAGCATGGCGGCGTCGACTACCTGGGCGTGGTGCGCGCGGCCTGGGCCAATCTGCGGGCGCGGCAGGTGGTGCAAGGCGGTTCCAGCATCACGCAGCAGGTGGCCAAGATTCTCATCGTCGGACAAGAACGCTCGCTGGCGCGCAAGGTGCGCGAGGCGCTGCTCGCCTTGCGTATCGAGAAGCGCCTGCGCAAGGACCAGATTCTCGGCATCTACCTCAACCACGTCTACCTCGGTCATGGCGCCTATGGTCTGGCGGCCGCAGCTACGGCCTACTTCGGCAAGAGTGTGGCTGAGCTGACCGTGGCCGAGGCTGCCATGCTGGCGGCACTGCCCAAGGCGCCTGGCAACGTCACGCCCTTGCGCGACTTCGACCGCGCCCACAGCCGCCAGCGCTACGTGCTCGATCAGATGCAAGAGCTGGGTTTCATCACCGCGGCCCAGGCCGACGCCGCGGCCAGCGAGCCGCTCATGCTGGTCGGGCAAACCCGCGCCATGACCAACGTGGCCGCCCCCTACTTTGTCGAGACGGTGCGCAAGCACGTGGCCGAACGCTATGGCGACGAGGATCTTCTGCGCCGAGGGTTCCGCATTTACACCACCCTGGACATGCGCCGACAGCGGGCCGCCGAATCCGCCCTGCGTCGTGGTCTGGAGGATCTGCAGCGGCGCCTCGGTTTCGACGGACCCATCGGCCACCTCGACGTGGACCAGCGGCCCCAGCTGAGCGCGGGCCAGCCCCGTCCCGTGGGACCAGAGGGTTTCGATCTGGACGGCGAGCAGTCGCCCTACTTGATGGCCCTAATCGACCCGCCAGCTACGACGGTGGACGCGACCACGCCAGGCGCGCACCTGCCCGACTCCGCGGCCAAACTCGCCGCAGGTGAAGCCTGGGCGCAGCGACGGCGCGCGGCTCACAATCACGATGCGCCGCTTTTCCAGACGGATCCAGACACCATCTACGCAGCCGTGGTGACCAGCGTGGGCAAGAAGGTCGTGGTTGCATCCGGGGGATTGGTCGCGCCGCTCGATTCGGCCAGCGAAACGCAGGCCCTGGCCTGGGCGGGCCCGCGCGGCGAACATCTGGGAACCGGCGACGTTGTGCCCGTGTACTTTCGCACCCAGAGCGGCGGCGAGCGCGGCCACCGCGAGGAGTTTCTCGCCCACCTGGCCACCGCGCCCACTGTCCAGGGCGCGCTCATCGCCCTGGATCCGTCCAACGGCCACCTGGTTTCCATGGTGGGCGGCTATGATTACGGCAAGAGCCAATTCAACCGCGCCACCCAGGCGCACCGACAGATCGGTTCCGCCATCAAGCCCTTTGTCTACGCCGCCGCCATCGACCACGGCTTGACCCCGCTCACCATCAGGTGGGACGCGCCAGTCAAGTTCAAGACCGCCTCCGGAATCTGGGCGCCTCACAACTACAAGCCCGAGTACCTCGGCCCTGTGACCCTGCGAACCGCCCTGGCCAAGAGCATCAACACCGTCTCGGCCCAGATCGTCGCCCAGATCGGCGTCGACCCTGTCATCGAGGTCATGCGCGGCCTGGGCATCACGTCCAAACTGCCGCAATCGCTGTCGCTGGCACTCGGTACTCCTGATCTGACTTTACAGGAAGTGGCGTACGGCCTGGCTGCTTTCCCGGCTGGCGGCAAGCTGGTCACGCCCCTGTTCATCGTCAAGATCGTGGATGCCGACGGCCGCGTTCTGGAAGACTACACGGCCCCCCAGCCGCGCGAAGATCGCCTGTCTCCCGAAACCGCATACGTCGTCACCGATCTGATGAAAGGCGTGGTCGAGATCGGCACGGGCAAGAAGGCGCGCGAGCTGGGCCGACCAGCCGCAGGCAAGACCGGGACTTCCACCAACTATCGCGACGCCTGGTTCTTCGGCTTCGTGCCCGAGTTGCTTTGCGGCGTTTGGGTCGGCCGCGACGACTTCAAGCCCATCGGCCACGACGCAACGGGCGGCCAGGTGGCCCTGCCCATCTGGCTTACGTACATGCAGGAGGCCCTGCGCTCGATCCCGGCACGCGACTTCGAACCGCCACCCGGGGTCATCTTCGTGCGCGCCGACCCCGACAAGGGCGTGCCTGCCACGCCGGACAAGCCTGGCAGCCGGCTCATGCCGCTCAAGCGGGGCACGCTTCCGCCGCTCTTCCGCGCGGGAAGTTCTGGCCGGTTCTCCGATGAACGGTTCTAGGGCCGAAATCGCCCTCCAGGAAGAATCGCCGACTGGCGCCTCGCGTCTCTTGACACCGCGAGGCTGACCGATAATATAGCGGGCGCTGTAGCCGTATAGTTCCCAGAAAAGAAAAATGTTGCTGTTGGCTGCGAGCCTGCCCGAGCGGACTCGCACAGGCGGGCTGATGGGCTCGCGGAGGATGAGATGCAAGGACTAGCGCAGTTCCTAGAACAGGGCGGAACGCTCATGTACGTCAACCTGG
>Ga0265342_10000774_pt1 | contig 32487 bp, 28 predicted proteins | sample 4CB327metaG_FD_203125 | JGI IMG/M metagenome (GOLD analysis project Ga0265342, IMG submission 203125) | Rhizosphere microbial communities from Carex aquatilis grown in University of Washington, Seatle, WA, United States - 4-CB3-27 metaG | ecosystem: Host-associated > Plants > Roots >... | reverse complement strand
CGTGTTTTTTCGTCTGAAAATATTGATCACTTGACACACTTCGTTCCCAATCGGAGATTGGGAACGAGAAAGTGCTTGAAGTAATAGTGTCTAGCGTGAGACTGTAACACCACGACAGTTCCGCTTTCCTTGACATTCCATCTCTTTCTTGATACTTTGCATTAGGAGAAAATCTTGCTAAGGTTAGGAACCTTGATAAGATTGAGCACTAAAAACCCATGCCGATCATCCACAAAAAAAATATCGTCCTCAAGAAAAATGAGGAACGCCGTATTCAGGCCGGGCACCAATGGGTGTTCAGTAATGAGATTCAAACGGTCAACGGCGCTCCCAAGAGCGGCGACATCGTAGAGATTTTCCGCCACGACATGAAACGGATAGGAACTGGTTTTTACAATTCCCACTCGCTCATCGCAGTGCGGTTTCTTTCGGCGGAAGACGAAGAAATCGATTTCAAGTTCTTCGAACGGCGGATTCTTTCAGCTCTCTCATTGCGCAAGAAATTGTACCCAAAAAATGCCGCATACCGTGTAGTGCACGGAGAAAGCGACTTTCTCTCCGGGCTTGTGATAGATAGATACAACGAATACCTTTCCATCCAGACGTTTTCCGCCGGAATGGATTCACGGTTGACGCTTATTTGCGATGTCCTTGTCTCGATTTTTTCTCCGCGCGGCATTGTCGAACGGAACGAATCGCCGCTGCGTTCGCTTGAAGAACTGCCGTCCCGGAGAGGGGTCATTCGCGGAACAGTTGAACCGACAATCATTGAGATCCACAACCTCAAGTTCCGGGTCGATTTGTTGGAAGGACAAAAAACAGGATTTTTTCTGGACCAGCGCGAAAATCGGACGGCGCTTCGTCCCTTTTCAAAGGATGCCGCCGTTCTTGATTGTTTCTGCAACGAGGGGGGATTCGGCCTATATGCGGCTCATTACGGAGCCAAAACTGTCTTGGGTTGCGACAGCTCGGAATTCGCTATTGAAAAATCAAAAGTAAACGCGACGCTGAACAATCTGCACTCTATCGCTTTTACATGCGCCGACGCATTCGCAGTGCTTACGGCAACTATTGAGGAAAAGAAAAAATACGACCTCGTCATCATCGACCCGCCTTCCTTTACGAAGAACAAAAAGACCGTAGCGACTGCCGCCAAAGGATATAAAGAGCTCAATACCAACGCATTGAAGATCCTGACGGAAGGCGGGATTCTTGCAACAGCATCGTGCTCCCATCACATTTCAGAAGAAACGTTTTTAAACATAATCAATGATAGCGCTGTCAAAGCTGGAAGAAAAGTGCGGCTGCTCCGTTTTGGCGGGGCGGCGGCGGACCACCCCACGTTACCGGCAATGCCGGAGACAAAATACCTGAAATTCGCTTTACTTTCGGTCGAATAATATTAGAAACTAACTTCTCTTGATTTTGTTTACGCAGTTGACTCTATCGCAGGAGCGAAGCATGGAACCAACTCTATTGTCACACACGCGCCGGGCTGCGGCGATTCTTTTTTTGGGGGCCAGTGTTTCTTTCTCGCAAGAGGTCCCTTCCGGAAGAACGGCATTTTCGTTCATCAACGGGATAGATTCCCAAAGCCAGCCAGATACGAATATCGTTTTTGAATCCCCAAACAAGAGTTTCATAACACCGCAAAAGACTGCCTTCCTGACGGATGCCGGGGGAGTAGACATCCTGTTCTCCAACAACGGGTTCGGGCTTGGAGGATTCTATCGGCACCAATACTCAGAGGAACTATTTGGGACATTGTCCCTTGGGATCTCAGAAGCGAAAGATGATAATGAAGTCTCATATGTGACGTGGGACGGCCAAACCGTCGTGCCCGGAAAGATCAACCGATTCATTTTGCTCCCGCTTCATGCCGGCGTGCAGTACCGCCTATTTGCCGACGAGATCCTCGATAATTTCCGTCCATACGTTAACGCCGCCGTCGGGCCAACGTTAGTGTATGCTACGCCGTACGACAGAGAGTTCTTCAACAGCATGAGTTACGGACAGGCACACTATACTTTCGGCGGTTATGTTGGGTTCGGCGCTTTCTTCGGCTCCGAGAGGGATATCTTATCGGGGGTGAACATCCGCTACTACTTCGAATATTTCGCGCAGGGAATCGACAGCATGCAGAACAATGACGGCACAATAGAAAAGAAGAAGGATTTCGGAGGATTTTTTATTACGCTGAATTTCGGTTCGCTTTTTTGAACAATAGCTTTCCCGAATCTCAACAATTCGAGCGGTTCTAATTCAGACCATGCGCGGCCCGCACTCTACGAGTAACGGCCGCTTCTATTTTGAAGGAAGAATTTTTTTTAAGAAATGCCCGGTGTATGATTGAGCGTTGGCGGCGATTTCTTCCGGACTCCCTGTTGCCACAACCTTTCCGCCGTTCACACCTCCGCCCGGACCCAGGTCGATTACATAGTCGGCACACTTAATGACATCAAGATTGTGCTCGATGATGAGGAGAGAATGTCCCGCATTGATCAGCGCGTCGAAACAATTCAACAGCTTGGCGATGTCGTCAAAATGCAAGCCGGTGGTCGGCTCGTCGAAAATGAAAAGAGTATGGCCTTCAAGCTGCGCATTCAAGTGTGCGGCAAGCTTCACGCGCTGCGCTTCGCCGCCCGATAACGTCGTTGCCGGTTGGCCGAGTCTCAAATATCCTAGTCCCACATCGTCCAGGATCTTCAGTTTCTGCGCGACACGCCTTCCGTCGGCATGGCTTTTGAAGAAATCGATTGCTTCGCTTACCGTCAATGATAGAATGTCGTCAACATTCTTTCCGCCGTATCGGATGTCAAGTGCTTCTTTCTTGTATCGCTTCCCCTTGCAGCTCTCGCACGTTAAGTATAAATCCGCCATAAACTGCATTTCGATTTTCTGAACGCCGTCCCCCTCGCACGTCTCGCACCTGCCTCCGGGGACATTGAATGAAAAATAGCCCGGTGTATGCCCGTGAATTTTTGCCGCCTGTGTATTGGCGAGCAAATCACGGATCAGTTCGAACGCTTTGATGTACGTGATGGGATTGGAGCGCGGCGAACGGCCGATCGGCGATTGGTCGACAAGCTCAACCGCCGAGAAATATTCACTCCCTTCGATCGAAGCGGCCCCGGCAACGCCCCCGCTTTGTGCCTGCAGTTTCTTTTTCAATCCCTCGTAAAGAACTTCATGAACGAGAGTGCTCTTCCCCGAACCGCTGACCCCGGTGACGCACACAAACATGTTCAGCGGAATTGTGACGTCAATATTTTTCAAGTTGTGCTGGAAGGCATTCAGCACTCGCATCGATTTCCCGCTTTTCTTTCTCCGCACTTTCGGAATAGGAATCGACAGCTTTCCACTGAGATATTTTCCAGTAAGAGAAGAAGGATCATTGACAGCTTCGCCATACGTACCGAAAAATGTAACCTCACCGCCATGCTCGCCTGCTTTCGGACCCATATCGATAAGAACATCCGCTTCCCTCATCATATCGGAGTCGTGTTCGACTACTAAGACAGTGTTGCCGATATCGCGGAGAGATTTGAGGATGCGGATCAAACGGTCGTTGTCGAGCGGATGAAGGCCGATGCTCGGCTCATCCAGGACGTAGATCGAACCGACAAGCGACGAACCGATCGAGGTTGCGAGGTTGATGCGCTGCGATTCACCCCCCGAGAGCGTCGATGAAAGCCGGTCGAGTGTCAAGTACCCGAGTCCGACGTCGACCAAGTATCGCAGCCGTTTCTGGATCTCCTCCAAAATTCTTTTGCAGATGCTCAACTCAAAATCGGAAAACTCCGCCTTCTTGAAGAACTCGTCCGCCGCTTCAATGGTCATTTCCACGAGGGCTGCAATCGTTGTGTTGCAAATTTTCACATCGAGCGCATCTTTGCGAAGACGCGCCCCGCCGCACTCGTCGCACGTCGTGTACCCCCGATACTTGCTCAAGAGCACACGGTACTGAATTTTGTATGCCTTCCGCTCCACCATCTTGAAAAATCCGTTGATGCCGTCGAATTGTCGGCCGAAGCCGTTCATGACGACGTTCAATTGCTCCGGCGTGAGTTTGGAAAATGGCACGTTCATCGGAATTTTTGCTTCAGCCGCGATCGAAAAGAGGTCGCGAAGATTTTCGCGGAATTTTGGAGTCGTCCACGGCTGGATGGTGCCGTCGCGCAGCGATTTCTCTTTGTTGGGGACGATTAAATCCATGTCGAGACCGACTGCGCGTCCAAATCCCTGGCATTTCGGGCACGCGCCGATCGGGTTGTTGAACGAGAAGAGATGCGGCTCCGGCTCTTCGTACCGTATGTGGTCGACCGGACACTCAAAATGCTGGTTGAAAGAGAGCTGTTCCTTAGTTCCAAGATTGTACAGCATCGCGTAGCCATCGCCTTCTACAAACGCCGTCTGAACAGAATCAGCAAGCCTCGTTTCACTCGCTTTCTCGTTCTTCCGAAGAACAAAACGGTCGACGAGAACATAAATTCCTTTCTTTGACGAGGTATACGAGCGCTCGTTCAGGTCGATCAACTCACCGTTCACAACCAACCGGAAGAAACCGCGTTTCTTCAACGCTGCAAGTTCCTCTTTCAGCGTGTGTCCTTCGTGTTCCCGCATCGGAAATGAAATAAAGAACTTCGTCCCTTCGGTTTCTTGTGTAACGCGATCAACAACAGAATGGACTGAATCCTTCGTAATGATTCGCCCGCAGACGCGGCAGTACGTTTTGCCTACACGTGCAAACAGCAGACGAAGGTAATCGTAAATTTCGGTAGTGGTAGCGACTGTCGACCGGGGATTGCGCGTGCTTGTTTTTTGTTCGATGGCGATCGCGGGGCTCATCCCCTGGATCATATCGACATCGGGCTTATCCATGCGCTCCAGAAATTGGCGTGCGTATGCCGAAAGGCTCTCAACATACCTTCGTTGGCCCTCGGCATAAATCGTATCAAATGCAAGGCTTGACTTGCCCGATCCGCTCACTCCGGTAATAACGACAAGGTTATTCCGCGGAATATCGATGCTGATATTCTTGAGATTGTGAACGCGCGCACCGCGGATGCTGAGAAGATTTTTCGCAGCGGGAGGTGTGTCGGTTTCTTTTGGAGAGATTGTCGCTTGACCCTTCTTTGTCATTCCCATTCGTCCAATAAAACTCGAATAAACTTAAATGAAGAATAGCGATATAAAGTTTTATTTGCAAATTATGTCAAGTGATGGCAAGCAGTTCCTTGAATAGATGTACGAAGTGAAGAATGTCAGGCAGACTGCAACCCTTCGACCCCGCCGTAAGGGCTCATTCCGAGTAAGCGGAACGCGTATGGCTAAATCATTCCTTCGGGAGAAGGAGGGCGCGGCATCGCGCCGGTATTCGGCGGGATCAGGACGAACGTCTTTCTTATGGGACATAAAAACAAACGACGACACTACCACTCAATACCTACTCTTGCATCCCTTTCCAAAAATGGCTACATTGGTAAGAATTTTTTCCGGAAAGATGGGCAAGACAAATCTCAAAGGGCTTCCGTTGCAGCAATTGGAAGCTTTTGTTGCTTCAATAGGAGAGCCAAAATACCGCGCAAAGCAGCTTTTCGCCTGGCTGTATAGACACCGGGTACCGTCGTTCGACGGTATGACGAACTTTTCACAATCGCTTAGAGAGCGCCTGAAAGAAGCAGCCGCCGTTCAGCAGCTTGCGATTGTCGACCGGCAGCAATCGGCGTCCGACGGAACGATAAAATTCCTCTTTGCACTTTCAGACGGAATGAAAATAGAAAGTGTCCTCATCCCGCCGCGAAAAGAGTCCGTCGACGCTGAAAAAAGATTGACGCTCTGCATCTCAACGCAAGTCGGCTGCCCTCTCGACTGCAAATTTTGCGCCACCGCAACGATGGGCTTCAACAGAAACCTGACGGCGGGCGAGATCGTCGACCAGGTGCTGACAGCGCAATCGATGAGCGAGAAGCCGATCACAAACATTGTTTACATGGGGATGGGAGAACCGATGCTGAATTACGACAACGTGATGACATCCATCGATATCCTTTCATCCGACATCGGCATGGGGATCAGCCCGCGTCGCATTACGGTCTCCACGGCCGGATATGCCGATCAAATCAAGCGGATGGCCGACGAAGGGCGAAAGCCGAAGCTTGCACTTTCTCTTCATTCACTCGACAATGAAATACGCAGCCGGCTCATGCCCATCACCAAAAAATTTCCCGTCGAAGAACTGCTGGACGCGCTTGAATATTATTGTCATAGGACGCGAAAAAATGTGATGTTTGAGTATATTCTTTTTGACGGGATCAACGACGGAGACGACGACGTAAGAAAAATTATCAAGGCTTCAAAACGGTTTCCGTGCAGGGTAAACGTGATTCCGTTCCATTCCATCGGGTTTACCAACCCGCACGGAATTTCCGCAACGCTGAAGGGCTCGTCGCAGGAAAAAATTACCCGCTTTACCAAAAAACTGCGCGATGCGGACATTCCCGTATTCATCCGGCATAGCGCCGGCGAAGAAATTGATGCTGCATGCGGCCAACTGGCCGTGAAGAATGAAGCGGCATAGAATTCATCCACAATAAACATCATCCGTATTCAGCAATTCCTTATCCTCGAAACCAGACGATGAACATTATACTTTTCGGTGCCCCTGGCGTCGGCAAAGGGACGCAGGCAAAAATTCTCTCACACATTTATCACATCCCGCATATTTCGACCGGGGATATTCTCCGCGACGCGATCACTGAACGAACGCCGCTCGGGATTAAAGCGAACGAATACATGTCGCACGGCAAACTCGTGCCCGACGATGTGATGATCGGTTTAATAAAAAATATCTTGCAGACCGACCGTTGCAAAAACGGGTTCATCCTTGACGGTTTTCCGAGGACGGTCGCTCAGGCACGGGCGCTTCACCCGATTTTCAAAGAGCTCCACATCAAAGTGAACAACGTGATCAACCTCGAAGTGGACGAGGAAGAGATCATCGACCGGCTGAGCAAACGCCTTGTATGCAAAAGCTGCGGCAAAATCTACAATTCGGAGATTGACCATTTCAGCGTTGCGGACAAATGTTTTAAATGCGGCGGCGAATTGAGCGAACGGGGGGACGACACGCCGGAGACGATACGGAAACGCCTTGAGATCTATCGATCCGAAACCGAACCGGTTAAAAAATACTATGAAAAACTGGACTTGCTCCGCAATGTCAACGGCGTCGGAGAAATCGTCGATATCATACAGCGGTTGTTGTCTGCGTTGAAGAAATGATCGCCAACCATGCCCCCAGCAAAAAAAATACTGCATAACCTTGGAACAAGCGATTCGCCGGTCGTCATTGCTCACCGCGGGTTTTCAGAGCAAGCGCCTGAGAATTCGCTCGCGGCTTTTCACAAAGCGATCGAAGCAAACGCGGACATGATAGAATTGGACGTTCGGCTTTCGTCGGATGGAGAGTTTGTCGTCTTCCACGACAAAAAATTGAACCGCACATCGGAGGGAAGAGGCGTTCTCAAGAACTTTACCGCCCGGGAATTAACGGAACTCGACAATGGTTCATGGTTCTCGCGAAAATTTTCGCGCGAACGGATTCCTCTTCTCAAGAATATTCTCCCCCTTACAAAACACGGTATTGCGATCAACATCGAAATCAAGCCGGACGTTGCAGGGCACGAAGGATTTTCAGTCGAAGAAGAAATAGTCGGGCTGGTGGCGAGATTCAAGGCAACGCATCGGGTGATGTTTTCATCGTTCAATCATTTCATGATGAAAGCAATCAAGCGGATCGACAGCAGCATTATCACCGGCATCCTCTATAACCCGATCGCCGACTTCCGTCATTCGCCGTCGCAGCTCGCTGCACGCGCCCACGCCGATATTTTTATTTGCAGCAAATACCAGATCAACAGCGATGTGATCCACGATGCACATAATGAAGACTGCCGGGTGTACGTGTACGGCGTAAAGTCCGAGAGAGATGTGGCACGGATGGTGCGGGCCGGCGTCGACGGCATCATTGCCGACAACCCTTCGATGGTCCAAAAAGCATTCAAGTCCCTCCTCCCGTGAAATACTGATTTCCCGATCGCGCGAGCGGGACTACCCCACCTCGATGACTGCGAAGGCGACAACCGCCGATTCCGAATGTGATAGCGAAAGGTGAACCCTGCTCTTCTTCAATGCATCCGCCGTTATGCCGTGCAAAATAACGGCTGGCTTTCCCGACAATTCGTTCGTCACCTCGACATTTTTCCACTCGAATTCCCCGCTCCACCCTGTTGAGAGTGCTTTGCTCACTGCTTCTTTTGCGGCGAACCGGGCGGCAAAATGCTGAGCCGGATTTTTTCTCGAACGGCAATAGGCAATTTCCGTGTCAGTGAAAATTTTCCGGAGAAATGTCTCGCCGAACTTGTCGATCGAAGATTGAATCCTTTGAATTTCTATAAGGTCGACGCCGATTCCTTGTATCACGTGTTACCTTTTCGCTTAGAATTCTGGCAAAACTTCGGAAGGTTTCCTAGAAACAGAATACATGACTTGTGCTGCAGACGGTTCGGGTCAACAGCCTTCCGGAGGATTTGTGAATACCTGCCGAAGTCTACATTCTCACGCTGTTTTCATTCCGCACAACGTCAATCAATTCGGCAATGTCGTCTACTTCAAAATCTGCGTTTGACTCGACCGTGCCGAACGTATCGCCGTACCTGGCGAAAACAGTCTTCATTCCCACTTGTGCAGCACCGACGACGTCCCGCTCCTCCCAATCGCCGATCATCAACGCTTCGCCCGGTTCCACCTGAAGCAACTCCAGCACACGGCGGAACGGGGACTCGTGCGGCTTCCTCTGTCCGGTGTCTTCAAACGTTACAACATGGTCGAAGATGTGATGAAAATTCAGATACGTCAAACGCAGCCATGCTTCCCGTGCCGGAGCATCGGACACCACCGCAAGGTGGATACCCATCTTCAGCAATTCCATCAGCGTCATGTAGACATGAGGATACGGTACCAGCGCCGCCTCGCGCGCGCGACGGTAAGCAATAACTCCTGCCGATAAAATTTTGTAATCCAGTTTTTGGAATTCGCCGTACAACAACTGGTCGAACACATTCTGAAATTCCATTCCGCGCTCTTTGTAGATCGCATCGATGCGGGATTGGATCTCTTCACGGCTCAGGTTTAATCCTGCGTCGATCATCGCATTAATCGCGGCATCAATTGCCTGCCGCTTCATCAACATGAAATCGACGAGCGTATTATCCAGGTCGAACACGACTGCTTTGATCATGATTTGGACATCGAATGTTGGAGTAACGTCTCAATGGCGATGCGGTAGCCTGCCGACCCGAACCCGGAAATCTGCACTTTGCATGCCGGCGCAGTGACCGAATGCTTTCGAAACTCTTCCCGCAAATGAATGTTGGAGATGTGCACTTCGATAACAGGAATATTCAGCGCTGCGATGGCGTCCCGAATGGCGTACGAGTAGTGAGTATATGCCGCGGCATTAAGAACGACCCCCTCATTTTTTCCCGCCTGCGCCGACTGCAAGGTGTCGATAATCGCCCCTTCATGATTCGATTGGAAAAAAGTAAACCGAACCTGAGGGAAAGCTTCCCTGATCTCATCTTCGATATCTTTCAACGTCTGGCTTCCATAAATTTCGGGCTCACGTGTGCCGAGCAGGTTGAGATTGGGTCCGTTGATAACGAGTATATTCATTAGAGCTTTCATCTCCGAACACGAAGCAGTGCGAAAAGAAAATGGAAACATTTCACTTCGCGTTTCTTAGCGCCCTTCGTGGAAAATTCTTTACCTCGCACGGACAAGTTCGTCTTCAATGAAAAGACGGATCGCCGGCTTCATGTAGACATTTTCAATCCCGAGTTCGCCGAATGCCTGAGACAGCACCGAAGCTTTCCGGTTTGGATTCAGTTTTTTGTTCACAACAATAATGCGTTCGTCGCGAAGGAGGCAATAGCCCCCGTCAAAATCGCCCTTCTCATAACGAATGTGAACCCCCATGTCGCGGGCTACAACTTCCAGTTCGGATAGCGTTTCTTCGGCTGTCATGCGGTACTCTTCAATTCAAAAGTCGTTTTCTATATTCTTTTTTTCATCGGCTGCCATATTGCCAGACCAACAATCGTATAGTATGAAAGCAGTGCAATAATCGGCACGCCGGCCAGCGCTGCAAGTCTATGAATAAACAAAATTCTAAATTCTGTCAACGTCGGGTTGGAAAAAAAATCGAGCGCGATCATTTTCCAATCGAGAATAAGCGTGTAAAACTCGACCGGGGAAAAAATGAAGAACAATATTGCGCTCATCATCAACCAGCCGTTTTCCTTGAAACGGAGCGTCGTTGTCCGCACAAATACTACTGCGCTGGCGAATGTCGCAAGGTAGCCGCTGATAACGATAAGAGAGGTGAGGCTGATGAGGCGGAATACCTCGCGCTCAAGTTCAGCGTCCAAATGTTCTTTAAAATCAAGCGTGCCGAAATTCAAAAGCTCGTTGCCGATCACAGCGCGGACGTTGACTGCGCCCAGCCACACAATGGAGCTAACAATAAGGATAAACAACGAGACCTTCGAACTCTGCTTTTGCATTACACAAAATTAGAATAATTCCATCTGAGTTGCAAACCTGCCGGAAAAAATCACTATTCTATTCGTACAAAAGATATTTCTTCCGTATCGGCATAAACGAATCGACTTGCTTTTCCCAATCAGAAATGATTGCCGCCGCCGGGACTTTCTTTTCGAGAGCAGTGCGAACGGCATCGGTTCCCATCACGTTGTCGAACATTCGTATCCGGGAAGAATCGGAGCGCACAAAAACGTCCTCGGCCGGATACAACTCATTTATCGCTTGCACGACATATATCTGGAGGTTCACTAAGTTCACCTCCGTGCGATCCACCAAATGGATTTGAATTCCGTTCACTTGTTTCCCTTGCATTGCGCCGTAAAAGGGCGTGTAGAAAATCGGACGGAAATGGACGCCTGGGAGGTTCTTGCTATTCAATGCATGAGCGAGGCGAGACGCATCGATCCACGGCGCTCCGACAAGCTGGAACGGCATCGTGTAACCGACGCCAACGTTCAATCCTTCAAGCTCGCCGATGATTCCGGTCGCTGCGCAGAACAACGCCGTTGCGGCGTTTGGAATATGCGGCGATGTCGGAACCCACTGCAATCCCGTGTCTTCCCACCACATCGACCGCCGCCAACCCTCCATCGCAACGACGGTAAGTTTGCACCTTCTTCCGCCCTCAAGCCATCCCTCATTGTTTAACAGCGTCCCCAGCTCGCCGCATGTCATTCCGTAAACGTACGGAATGGGGAACATGCCGACGAACGATTTGAATTTGAGGTCGAGAATGTTGCCTTCGATTTTCTTTCCGGTTAATGGATTTGGCCTGTCCAGGATCACAAATTCGATCCCGTGTTCCGCGGCAGCAGCCATCGCCTTGGCCATTGTGTTGATGTAGGTGTATGAACGCACACCGATATCTTGGATATCGTACACCAGCACATCGACCTCTTTAAGCATTTCGGCCGTCGGCTTGGTTGTTTTACCGTAGAGCGAGTAGACCGGAATTCCCGTTGCCGAATCGATGTACGAATCAACGCGGCCGCCTGCCGCTACGTCGCCGCGTACTCCGTGTTCGGGCCCGAACAGGGCAACGAGCTTGACCTCGTTTGAATGCGCGAACACATCAACTGCAGAAATGAGGCTGCCCGTCGCGCCTGTGGGATTGGTAATGAGGCCGACCCGTTTGCCTTTGAGAATGGAAAAATTGTTTTCGACAAGTACATCAATGCCGGTCTTGACAACGGGTGTTGGCTGGTGTTGGGCGAGAGAAGCGAATGAGATTGCGAAAAACAAGAATAAGAAAAACTTCATAATTGAAAATCCTGCCCGCTCGACAATTCAACAGCAATCCGATTCATCCAGAGAGACTGCCGGCTTCCGGAACAGTTATCTGCGTACTGCCTTCTCCGGCCCAATCCTCTCTCATCTCATCGTTTTTCAAAAACTAAATTCCCCGCAGCTTTGTAGCTTTCGCAACGCGGTCGAGTGCAAGTATATATGCTCCGATCCGCATGGTGACATTGTGTTTTTCGGCTGTTTTCATGACATCGGCGAAGCTCTTCGTCATAATTTTTTCAAGCTCGGCCACGACACGCGAATAGTCCCAACGAAACTGCTGGAGGTTTTGCGCCCATTCAAAGTAGCTTACCGTAACACCGCCGGCGTTTGCATAAATATCCGGGACAACGGGAATTTTCCTCCCTGCGAATATTTCATCCGCTTCGTACGTCGTCGGGCCGTTTGCCGCCTCGATAATTAATTTCGCTTTCACATGGTCGGCATTCTTTCCATGCAATTGTCCGCCAAGGGCAGCAGGGATAAGAACATCGCATTTCAATTCCAGTAGTTCTGAGTTAGAAATTTTTGCAGCCCCTTTCAAGCCGACAACCGATCCGGTCTCGGCAACATGTTCCATCGCGCCCTTAAACCGGATTCCCCGCGGATTGTAGACTCCTCCCTTCACGTCGCTCACGGCAACAACCTTTGCCCCAAATTCTTCATCCAGGATTCTTGCGGTATGAGAGCCGACGTTCCCAAATCCCTGAATAGCAATCGAAGTTTTCTTCAAGTCGATTTTTAAAAATTTTGCGATTTCACGCAACGCAATGCACACTCCCCGTCCGGTCGCTTCCTCACGGCCGGCGGAACCTCCAAGCTCGACCGGCTTGCCGGTAACGACAGCTGAGGTATGGCCATGGCGCCGGCTGTACTGGTCCATCATCCAAGACATGACTTGCGCGTTTGTGTTAACGTCCGGCGCAGGGATATCTTCGGCCGGGCCGATGATGCAATCAATTTTTTGAGTGAAAACACGCGTTAACCGTTCCAACTCGCCTTGCGACAATTGCCCAGGGTCGACGGCGATGCCTCCTTTTGCGCCGCCGAAGGGGATATCCACAACGGCAGTCTTCCACGTCATCAACGACGAAAGTGCCCGCACTTCATCGAGGTCAACCTGCGGATGATAACGGATCCCGCCTTTGTTCGGGCCGCGAGCGTTATTGTGCTGCACCCGGTAACCGATTAATGTGTTGAGTTTTCCGTCGTCCATAATTATTGGAAGCTCAACCCGCAATTCGCGGTCGGGAGTCTTGATGAGCTGTTTCAATTCGTCGCTCAACTGAAGCTTTGCGGCCGCAATGTCAAAATTATGCAAGACAACATCGTAGGCTGTGATCGGCTTGGCAGGCTGGCTCAAGTTGCGAAGAGGCTGTGCTGACGACGGCCTGGAATGAGAGGCGAGAATTTTTTTCTTCAACACTTTCTTCTTCGTCTTTTTCGGCGTCTTACTCTTTGCCCGAGCACGCGTCAATTGCTTTTTCTTTCCAACTTGCTTAGTTCTTTTCTTTTCGCGAGCCATCGGAAACTCCTTTCGCACCGTCTTATGAAACTGAGTTTGATGATTTCAAAGCAACAAGGGATCGATGAATCCGAAACAGGGTAAACACAAGGACAACAATGACAAGGATGTTCAGGAGAACGCCGAACGACGAGTACGGCGGATCAATCAAATCTAAAGCGAACACCATGAGTACAGTCAACACCAAGAGAGTTCTTGTTTGGCGAAGAAGTTGCAGTATGTTCTCAGCCGGGAGGTTGTTCATTTGGCAACAGAACGATTGTCGATATTCCAATTTTTCAGCCACGTAATGTCGTTCAGTAATTCCATAAGCGAATTCAACCCTCCTTGCGTCAAGCCAAAGTATGTCGACGTAAAATGATGTTTGACATCGGCCGGCGCCTCTTTGACAAGAAGTCGAATGAATGAGGACGCTTTCTCCAGATTCTCTCTAAATTCATACGATAATTTGTCGTACCCTTCTGCATTGTTCCCGATACGTTTCATCACAGCATTTGTGTTGATAAGAAATTTGGAAAGGAAGCATACATCATCCAAGACCTGTCCTTGATGATGAAGCCGGGAGAGTTCAATCAAGGCTGCCAGGTCGTCGGCATGGTGTAACCTGCGCCCGGAAAAATCTCGGAGCAACGATACAAGAGATGTCGTTTCTTGACTAACGACCACCTGCGAATTCTAGATGTGAATTTTTATTGAATTTCGAACGGGTTTAATATAGAGCATCTTCAAAAGAGAATCAATAAAAATGCACCTTTGGGAGGGCCGGACGCGAAAAGACTTTGTTTATTAAGGGTTCTGTTGGATTTTGAAGGGAGTAATACAGCGAAAAAGGCGCCGCACCTGTCGTCGGTCAATGACGGCGAGATTTCTCGGCTTTGAAGACCACAACGCCCCCTTTTTTCCCTTTGACTTTTGTTCGGCGCAGCCTGGTAAGTGGATAACTCCCTCTTAGCTCTTTGACAGTGGCTTCAGATATCAGAATGTCGGTCTTGAATTGCTTCGTCAATCCCTCGATGCGGGAAGCGAGGTTCACCGCATCGCCTATGACAGTGTATTCGAGCCTGTTCGCCGACCCGATGCTTCCTGCAACCACTTCGCCGGTATGGATACCGATCCCGATATGAATCGGTGAAAATTTCTTTGGTGATGCACGTTTCATTTCTTCGTTCAATCGCGCCAGTTCGGCGCGCATCGCAAAGGCAGCTTGCACTGCCCGGTCGGGGTCATCCTCCTTTGCTAACGGTGCCCCAAAGAGGACCATGAGCGCGTCCCCAATGTACTTATCGACCGTTCCACCGTACCGTTCCACTATGGAAACCATACGTTCAAGGTACCGGTTCAAGAGGTCGACGATGGCTTCAGCACTCGATTCTTCCGTCTTCTTTGTAAAATTCCTGATATCCGATATGAGAATTGTAACAGTACGCCGTTCGCCGTTTAAACGAAATCCCTGTCCCCCCTCTGCATTCATTCCTTCATGGAGAATTTTTTCCATAACGGTGGGAGCGACATATTTTCCAAACGTATCTTTGATGAAATTTCTTTCGCGCAACCCGGCGATCATCCGGTTGAAGCCGTTTCCGATCGTCGAAAATTCATCCGTCGAATAAATCTTCACTTCGTGGTCGAGCGACCCTTCCTCGACATCTTTCAACCCCGCCACCAACTTTTTTGTGGATTGATTAATATCTCTTGCGACAAGGACAAGAAGAGCGCCCAGGAGGAGTATCGATACCACAATAATCGAGATCGTGCCGTACCGCAGCGAAGACGATTCGCCTGTCAATTCATCGGTCGACACGGCCACGCCGACGAGAAGTTTTCCGTCGCCGGATTGGACTTTTGCGGCAATGATCCGGCCCCCGGCAAAGAATTGTGGTTGGCGAAACTTATTATTGAGAAAGCGAGCGGCTTGCGCCTGCTGCTCCGTATCGAGCGTGGAATTCGAGAACGAAATGCCGCCTGCGCTGTCTTGTAGAACTACCGTCGCGCTTTCGCCATACGACGAGACCATCGCAAGGCGCTGGGGAGCGCCAAGCGCCGGAAGCATAGACGCAAGGAACCGCGCTTCATGGAGCAGATGGTGTTGTTCGTTTTCAACGAGAAGGCTCGTGTGTTTTTTATTCAAGCTGACGCCAAGAATGAACAACGGCGCCATTCCGAGCATGATGAAGATAACAATCACTTTTGTTGCTAGCCGAACATTAACAACCCGGGACAAATATTTTTCCGGCAGGGACGGGGCTTTCGATTCAAGCCGCTGCAGCGTCGGAATCATCGCTTTCGCAATTTCAAAGTATTCATAGACTGCATGGGCAACCGGTACTACCGTCAAATTGATAACCCAGTACATTGCGAAGTCGCCGGGATCGATTCCGAGAGACAGGTAATTATTCGCGACAATGATAAAGAGATTATAGACTCCCGAGCCGATAATTGCGTGGGGAAAAAAGACCCGCAGCACGGCGAAGACGGGGAAATTCAATGCCCGCTGTTTTGCAAGAAAGAGGTTCTGTTCGTCGAGAGGAAGTCCGGAATCTTCATGCAAGTAAAACTCCGCCACCGGCCTCAAGTAGTGCCGTATCATAAACAAATCGGCGAGGAGCATCGAGAGAAGCGCCGGGATAAAGAGCGGAACCAGAATTGCAAGCTGGCGCGGCGTTGCGTTGAACGTGTAGATATAAAAGGGCACGGCGGGAAACACCGCGAGGCATGTCCCGATCACCACAACGCGAACTATTTTTCGAATAAGAGTGCTGTACATTTACTTTTCGATGAAACGAGTCGCTGCGCGGTACACTTCATCAGCGCCGATGTCGTTCATGCATTTGAAATGCCCCTTCGGACATTCGGCCCTGCCGATGTGCGAGCATGGGCGGCAGTCGAGTGAATTATTTTCGATCACGACGGATTCCGTGCCGTACGGCGCGAAGCCGAATTCTTTTACGGTTGAGCCGAAGACGGCGACGACTTTCCGCTGGCGCGCGCAGGCGATGTGCATCAACCCGGTATCGTTCGTCACGACAACATCACAAAACTCCATCGCGGCGGCAACTTCCAGCAAGGATAACTCTCCCGAAAAATCTGCCGCTGCATTTTCAAAAGCGCCGTGATTAATGATTGAAGCGATAGTTCTGCAATCGTCTTTGTCCTGTTCTCCGCCGAAGATCAAGATTTTTGAGTGATATTTCCTCGCAAGCCGCGTGCACACGTCGGCGAATTTTTCCTTCTGCCAGCGCTTGGTGTAGTGTTTCGCGCCGGGACAGACACCGATAACTTTTTCAAATTCATTGAGTCGAAGTTTTGCCATTTTTCCCGAAATTTTGAATTGAATTTCATCGGGAATGAACAGTTCCAGCCCCTTGCCGTCATTGGATATCCCAAAATCCTTGACCGTCTCGATGTAACGGTCTGCAACATGGATCGTGTCTGCATAGATATTGCGTTTCCGATGGACCAATTGCCATCGCTCGTAAAGTCGCTTATCAACCGTCACGACTTCTTTGGTATTGCAAAAATTTCTCAAATAGATCGTCCGCAAATTATTGTGAAGGTCAACAACAAGATCATACTGTTCGATGCGGAGCGTTTCTTTCAACTCTTGCAGAGCGGGAAATCCCCTGGAATCGTCAAGCTCGTGCACGACCGAAAGGCGGTGGCTGAATTTCACCAGATCGGCAAATTGTTTCTTCACGACAAAGTCGATCCGGGCTTTAGGACCGGCAGCAGCGCGCAGAACCCGAAGCAATGGCGACGTAAGAACGATGTCGCCAATGGAACTTAATCGAAAGACAACTGTTTTACTAGGTAATGATCGCGTCATTTCACAATCCGCTGTAGTGTGGATCCAAAATACTGCTTTGATTTTCCACTTGCAACGGGAAATGGAGGAGAACTGGCATCGCATCTTAAAGAAGATGTCGGATATCTCGCAGCGGCACACCATCTCTGGGTAGTGTTACAGTTTCACGCTTGACACTATTCTTCAAACGCTTTCTCGTTCCAATCTCCGATTGGGAACGAAGTATGTCAAGTGACCAATATTTTCGGACAAAAAAACAGGTAAAGCAACTCGTTCCCAAACTGAGTTTGGGAACGAGAGTGAAATTTCTCAAGCTGTAACACTACCCACCTCTGAGTAGTGGAGTCTTTTGCTTCTCATCGTAAAAACTGATGTTCACCCTGATCCCGCCGAAAAGCGGCGGGACGCGACGGTCTCCTTCTGAGTCATAGGCTCATGCGCCTCCGGCGCAGACGCGCGCTCCGCTTGCTCAGGATGAGCCGTCGCGGCGGAGTCGAAGGGACCAATTTAGCATCGCTTGGTCTCCACATTCATTCAAAAGACCCCACTACCCACATCTGGGTAGTGTCCTAATTTGAGTAAGAGCCACTTCAAAAATGCTTTGTACGGTCATCCTGATCCCGCCGCTCTTTGGCGGGAGAAGGATCCATGACACCGAAGCTTCGTGGATGCACAGTGCTGCGATGTCATGGATTCTTCGTCTCCCGACAAAGAACGTCGGGAGCCTCAGAATGACAATGATTGTACTTTGTACGTTTCAGACATTATTCAGAAATTTTTAGATAGTCACTCAAACAAGGACACTATCCACATCTGCATTGATTTTTCGGCAGCCGCAGACTATATTATTCTGCCATCAAACTAAAACAAGGAGTCATACTAAAAATGTCCCGCGCTTCGACACTCGGCGAATTGAAAAATAGCGGTTACAAAGTTCTTCCCGTCAAGGAAGAAATTCGAAAAAATCTCATCCGAAAAATTCAGAATAATGAACAGCTCTTTCCCGGAATTATAGGGTATGAAAAGACGGTCATCCCGGCGCTCATTAATGCCATCCTCGCTAAGCACGATATTATTCTGTTGGGACTTCGCGGGCAAGCGAAATCGCGTATGGTACGTCAGATCCCTTCGTTGTTAGACGAGTATATACCCGTCATCAAAGGAAGCGAGATCAACGATAATCCCTTCGCGCCGGTAAGCAAATTCGGAGCAGACCGAGTTGCAGAATACGGCGATGCGACGGAGATCGAGTGGATTCAGCGAGATGCGCGTTTCAGTGAAAAACTTGCGACTCCCGACGTGACAATCGCCGACCTTATCGGCGACATCGACCCGATTAAAGCGGCAACACAGCGCCTTCACTACTCGCATGAAGGGGCGATTCACTTCGGATTGATACCCAGGAGCAACCGGGGGATTTTTGCGATCAATGAACTACCGGACCTTCAACCGCGCATCCAGGTAGGCTTGTTCAATATTCTGGAGGAGAAGGACATCCAGATACGCGGGTTCAACATCCGCATTCCGCTTGACCTCATGATCATTTTCACAGCGAACCCGGAAGACTACACGAATCGAGGCAATATCATTACTCCATTGAAAGACCGAATCGATTCACAAATTCTCACGCACTATCCAAGGTCGCTCGACGACGCCATCGCCATTACCGAACAGGAAGCATGGGTATCCCGCAACGGGATGGACGCGAAAGTGCCCCACTATTTCAAAGAGATCATCGAACACATTGCTTTCGAGGCACGAGCCAGTGAGTTTGTTGACCAAAAATCCGGAGTGAGCGCGCGGCTGACAATCGCGGCGATGGAAAACCTCGTGAGCAACGCCGAGCGGCGCGCGATCATGCTGAAAGAGAAGTGCATCGTCCCGCGCATTTGCGATCTGCCGCACGTGCTCCCCGGTTTGACCGGTAAAATTGAACTTGTTTTCGAAGGCGAGCAGGAAGGGTCGATCAAAGTGAGCCGCGCGCTGATCGGGAAAGCGGTGCGCGCTGTTTTTAAAAAATATTTTCCGGACCCGCTGCAGAAAAGGCATAAGTCCCAGCAGCAAGTCCATGACGACCCGGAGTACGGAAAAATTGTCGGCTGGTTTGAATCGGGCAACTCGCTCGAAGTCGCCGACGAAATGCCTCTTGCCGCATATCTTACGGAACTCGACCGCGTCAAAGGACTCCGCGATGTAACCAGACGACATTTGAAAATCGAGGAAAGCAACGCTTACGAACTTGCGTCGGCGATGGAATTTGTCCTCGACGGTTTGCATCAGAATTCTAAGATCGCAAAAGACGAAGTCGAGCATGTTACGACATACAAGGACATGCTGGGGAGTATTTTTACGGGACGAGGAAGTGCGGGAGATTTTGAGATGGAAGAGAACAACTGATAATTAAGAATTAAGAATTAAGAATTAAGAATTAAGAATTAAAAATTAAGAATTAAAAATTAAAAAAAACCAGGATTATCGGCGAGTAGCATAGAACAGGATGAAATAGATCTTTATAATTGATAATTTTAAATTATTAATTCATTATTCTTAATTGTTCTTATGCGTTTTCTGTACACAAAATGGACTCCCCAATCGCAGACTGACGAGCAGCGCCTGCAAGGCCTGATGCAGCTCTTCAGCCATTTGCTCGTCCAGACGAGCGGCGATGTGGAAGAGGCGATGGAATGGCTTCGGCAGCTTGCGGAAGAATACGGTATTTTCGACGAGAATTTATCGATGGAAGACCTCGTCCAAAAGCTCAAAGAGATGGGAATTATCGAAGAAGTGAACAACACGCCGGTATTAACTACCAAAGGAGTCCAGAAAATCCGGCAAGATGCGCTGAGGGAAATTTTTTCCTCTCTCAAAAAAACGCCGATGGGATCGCACGAAACACCCCACACCGGCGCCGGCGTCGAGCGGCTGAGCGAAACAAAAAAGTGGGTGTTTGGCGATATGCCGACAAACATTGATCTAACGTCGACGATGACGAATGCATTCAAACGCGACGGAATCGAGAACTTCAATCTCATAGAAGACGACCTGGAGGTGTACGACACCGAGAACCTGTCGACGTGCGCCACGGTGTTGATGCTCGACATCAGCCACAGTATGATTCTTTACGGCGAGGACCGCATCACGCCTGCAAAGCAAGTAGGGCTTGCGTTGAGCGAGCTCATCATGACGAAATTTCCGCGGGACTATATCGCCCTTGTCGTTTTCGGCGACGACGCAAAATTGGTGAGCATCAACGAACTCCCCTTCTTGAATGTCGGCCCGTACCACACGAACACACGCGCCGGACTGCAGCTCGCGCGAAACCTTTTACGGCGATGCGGCAACGTCAACAAGCAGATCTTCATGATCACGGACGGCAAGCCGTCGGCGATGTTCGACGACGCAGGAAGATTATATAAGAATTCTTTCGGGCTCGACCCGAAGATCGTCAACAAGACGCTCGACGAAGCAGTTGCGTGCAGGAGGGAGAAAATCACCATCAGTACGTTCATGGTAGCTCGCGACCCGTATCTTATCAATTTTGTGGAAGAATTGACCAAGGCGAACCACGGACGGGCGTACTATTCTTCGCTCAATAATCTCGGGCAGTTCATCTTTGTGGACTACATCCGGAACAGACGAAAACGGTTTTCTTCATGAACTTCATTCCTTTGCAGTCTATAACACAGCGTTTCCGTTTGAAATACAATTGATTTATTCTTACATTTGATCACGTCATTTTCAATTCCCGGTGAACAACAGAGAGGACTCACATGAAGACATCAGCCGTACTGTTTGTCGCTGCATTCATTTTTTTCGCCGGCGCGGCCGAACTTTTCGCTCTCCCAAAATTCGCGAGCAGAGTCGGAGTAAAGTGCCAGGCATGCCACGTGAACCCCACCGGCAAAGGAATGAGGAACACCTTCGGCTCCACGTACGGCCGTGAAGAACTTCCGGTGAAGACGTACAAGAACGTTGTCGACACGAGCGACGACGGCAAAGTATCCCACACGAAGGAAGATATCACGAACATCGACGATTTCTCTACCGCCATCACGCCGAATCTTTCGTACGGTGCGGATTTCCGCACTTTATATTTTTACGAAACCAACAATAAAACGTCGAGCTTTTTTCAAATGCAAGGAGACTTGTACCTGAACTTTCGGTTGAACCGGCAATTCCTCCTCTACGTTGATAAGGGGTTGTACACAGGATTCGAGGTTTTCGGACTTGCAAAGGTGTTGCCGCTGGACGGCTATCTAAAAGCGGGGCAATTTATTCCGGCGTACGGCACGAAGGTCGATGACCATACCTCATTTATTCGCGGCGGACCGTATTTTCCGCTTAACCCCGCTCTTTCCATATATCGTCAAGGACTGGTGTTTGGACAGCGTTCGGAGCAAACAGGGATCGAAGCGGGAATATCGCCAGGGATATTCTCTCTGCAAGCGGGAATGTTCAACGGTGCGCCGAATGCCGGACTGAACGGCACGGGAGGGACGAAATTCAAAACTGTTTCTGTTCGCGGTGACGCGACAATTCAGACTGAACGCATCAACGTAAACCTAGGGGCGTCTTTCTATAACGATCCTAATCCCGACCCAACGGAAAAGGCGACATTTTACGGCGGGTTCGGCTCGGTTACGGTGTTCAAGACTCTGACGCTAAACGGCGAATTCGATTTTATTCAAACACCGATAGCGGGGGCCACTGTCACCGGCCTCATGACATACGCCGAACTAAATTATGCGCTTGTTAACGGAGTTGATTTGAAGCTCGGGTATGATTTTTATGATCCGAACCGAAATCTCAAAACGGGAACAGAGGCCAGGATTAATGTTGGTGCCGAGTTTTTCCTGATGAGCGGAGTTGAGGTGCGTCCGTTGTATCGGTTCAATACGGAACAGCCGACGGAAATAAACAACGACGAGTTCGATTTAATGTTCCACTTCTTCTTATAACGACACCAAGGAGAGCATTTTACCATGAAGCACGTTTTCTTCATCGGAGTATCGGTCGTAATTTTTCTTGCCGGCGTTGATGGCTGCACCGACATGGGAAGCGATGTCCTCCACCCAGATATTATCCCGGTCATTAGCTCCATCCAGCCTGATTCAGCTTTTGCCGGCGATACGCTGAAAATTTTCGGGACTAATTTCGGAGCCACTCAAGGATCAAGCACGGTATCGGTGGGTGGTGTGATAGCAGATACTATTTACGTTTGGAGTGCAGCCGAAATAAGCGTCAAGGTCCCGTCCTCCGCCGCAACGGGAAGTGTGAGCGTTTCCGTAGACGGCGCCACCAGCAATGCTCCGGCATTCAAGATACGCGGAGCGATCGTTCCGAGCGTCTCTTTTAGTACTGATGTCTTGCCAGTCTTTCAAGCCCACGGATGCGTCAACTGTCACGGCGGTACAAATAATTTGTTGGTCGACTCCTACGCTCATTTGATGTTGGGTAACAGTTCTAATGGACCTGTGGTGATTCCGGGAAACGGAGAAGGAAGCAAAATTATTAAGAAACTGCGTGGGACTGCTGGATTTGGGGCCAGAATGCCCCAAGGCGGACCGTACCTCGACAATGCGACGATTGCCACAATTTCTCTATGGATCACTCAAGGTGCGCTGAATAATTAACGTACAAAATAATCATTAGGAGATTTTCAGAATGAAGTTGTCTGTATCACTCTTCCTTGCGATTTTCATCGGCAGCGTTTCTGTGCTCATTGCCCAGGATAGTGTTAAGGAAAAGAAGAAGCCTGTATCATTCTCGAACGATGTATTCCCGATCATCAAAAAACGCTGCATGCCATGTCATGCTTCGGACAGTGAAAACCCGAGCGAACTGTTTATGGAAACGCTTCCCGATATTATGAAAGGGGGAAAACACGGCAAACCGGTCATTCCAAAAAGAGGAGACGAGAGCATTCTTGTTCAGAAGCTAAGACCGGCTCCTCCGTTCGGCGAACAGATGCCGTTGATGACAAAGAAAAAATTGACGGACGAAGAGATCGAGATTTTCAAAAAATGGATCGATCAGGGAGCGAAGAAAAACTAAACGCTATCTCAAAAACCTGCGCTGCTGTCAAACAAAAAAGGCTTCGGATTTATTCCGAAGCCTTTTTGTTTTTATTACCTTAGCCGGAGGATTACTTCATCAGAACCATCTTCTTTGCTACCGACAATCCCGCGCCGGTTGAAAGGCGGTAAAAATATACTCCGGAAGAAAGTGCGCTTGCATCAAACGTGACTTTGTACACGCCTGCAGATTTAACTCCATCCAATAATACTGCAACTTGCTGCCCAAGAACATTGTAGATTTTCAACGAAACCCTTCCGCTGGAGTGGAGCGCAAACGATATTGTCGTTGACGGGTTAAAGGGGTTCGGGTAATTCTGGTCGAGCTGAAACGATGATGGCATTTGTTTTGATACCTGCTCGACAACAATCGATACGAGATCGCCTGAGTTAGCAACCTGCCCGCGGATTTCACCGCCCGGATTGGCCGTTGTGTGAACATTGACATACAACCGTCCTTCGACAAGTTCTCGTACGAGCATATCGGTCAACGGCTGAGTCGCATCGCTGCTCGTCCATTCTCCTTTTGTTGAGTTGTTTGTAAACGTGAGACTCTTCACCACTCCTCCTGCGGTTCCTCTCGCAGCGTCGTGAAAATGAGCCGCCGTCAGCGGTCCGCTCAAACCCGTCACCGTCCCTTCGTACGAAATAGTCCCATCCGTTATCAGACCGACCGAGAAAGTCCCCCGTCCCGGTACGAGGCCAGCGGGCGCAGGAGTTTCTTGCACGCTGTCCAACGCAGCGGAGAATCCGATATCGGTTGACCGGAGAACTTGTCCGCGAATTTCCCCGCCGGGGTTCGCCGTTGTATGAACGTTGATGTAGAGCTTTCCATTCAGAAATTCTGTCAGCATATTATCGTTCCACGGCTGAGCAGCATCGGTACTTGACCATATCCCCGATGCAGTGTTGTTAACAAAGGTGAGTGTTTTCACAACACCGCCGGAAGTCCCTGCCGCCGCATCGTGAAAATGGCCCGCCGTGAGTGGTCCACTCAATCCGCTTACGGTAATGCTATAGTTGAGAGCGGTTCCCGCGGAGTTCAGCCAGAATGAGCCCGTCCCTTTTCCCGGAACAGATCCAGAAGGCGCAGGGATTTCTTGCAGGCTGTCCATATTCGCAACGGCGCTTGAACCATTGTTGACAAGAACTTGTCCTCGAATTTCACCGCCGGGGTTGGCAGACGTATGAACGTTGACATACAATCTTCCTTTGATGAGGTCTCGCAATAATTTATCCGTCAAGGGCTGTGTGACATCGCTGTTCGACCAGGTGCCCGATGCCGTCGTGCCGGCAAACGAAATACTCTTTACAACCCCTCCTGCAACCCCAACAGCACCATCATGGAAATGGGCTGCAGTAATTGCGCCGCTCAGTCCGTCAACCGTTCCGGCATACGTTATCTGTCCATCTGTCCCCATTGTCATAGAGAATGTTCCGGTGCCGGGCACAGAACCTGTCGGCGCAGGAATTTCTTGCGAGCTGTCGAGCTGGGCTGTGAACCCTATGCCCGACTTCAACAAGACTTGCCCCCGAATTTCCCCTCCCGGATTTGCGGTCGTGTGAACGTTTATATACAACCTTCCATCGAGCAGATCGCTCAGCAATGAATCTGTAAGAGGCTGAGCCGCATCAGTCGATGACCAGACGCCGATCGCGTTATTGTTAACAAATGAAAGAGTCTTGACCACTCCTCCTGCACTTCCAGCTGCTGCATCGTGAAAATGGCCGGCGGTAATTGGGCCGCTTAATCCATCGACGGTGATATTATAGTAGAGTTGTGTTGCGTTGGAATTGAGAACAAAAATACCTGTTCCGATCCCCGGAACAAGGCCTGCCGGCGCCGGAATTTCCTGCACGCTATCCATATTCGCTTTAAAGAATATTTGTCCATCGGCAACCGAGCCGATAGTCAAACCTAGGAACAGTATCGCGAATAGAAAAGACTTCATGAATCCTCCATGAGTTGTTTTGGATAAAGTAATTGGTTAACCGCAAAAGTCTGATGCAACAGTTCAGGAAAAATGAGATAGTGTACCGAGCCCTGCCAAGAATCTAACCAAGAGGAGACTACCGGCTCCTGTGAGAGTGATGATATGCCTAAAAGGTGATTGCAAAGGATTTCAAAATTACCACGGCAATGGCAATAACTTTGTAACAGGCATCGTTGCGGGAAAGTTTCAATCGAGGGGCAGGATGTGCGCTACATCAAAAAGAGATCGGAATTTGGGGATGAATGCAGAAGGTTTCTCTCATAAACCGGGAAACATATCTAGAAGCTATCTCAAAAACATGTCACTTGATCCTTCGATGCGCTCTCCCCCTCTTCGAGCGGGATCGCTTACTTCCCAAAGGGATCCCTTCGGGACAGGATGAACGGGCCATTTGTTCACCCTGAGCAATCCCGTTCCGCTTCTGCGGAACGGGAGCGTCTGGCGAAGCCATGCCTTCGGCAGAAGGGCAAACACAAGACCATTTTTGATATAGCTTCTACTTAATTCTCAACACCACGAAGGTAACATCATCATCCTGCGGTCTACCGTTTGCCCACTCTTCGGCGGTCCTTGAAAAATGCTCGAGCATCTCTTGAGGCGGTTTGTCTCCTACCTCTTTAATAATTTCTTTTACCCGGGAGTAGCCGAGCGTTTCCTGTTTATCGTTGAACATCTCGGGGAAGCCGTCGCTCATAAGAATAATCGTATCTCCCGTAAAAAGTTCCAAAGTCCTCTGTTCGTATGGAAAATCAAGAAAGGCGCCCAAGGGCATCCCTTTGAGTGTTACTTCTTCAATTTCCCGATCTGCCCCCCTGTAAATGAGCGGAGACGGCATTCCGGCAGAAGATACGAATGCGGTTTTCCCCTTGATGCGGAACAACAGCATCGACATAAACATCGACCGCATGTTCAATCTTTTTATGCTGCCCGTCATCTTCTCAAAAATCTCAAGGAGGCCGGGAGTATCGGAAAATCCATTGAAGAGACTTTTCGCGGCGACGACCATGCTTCCTGCTTTTGCACCGTGGCCTGTCGCGTCGCCCAACGCAACGGTAAGAGTTCCATCCTGGCTGACGGCAAAGTCGTAATAATCGCCTCCAACTTCCGTGGCCGTTTTCATGTATACAGCGATCTCGAGTCCGGGAAGAACGGGAACGGTCACCGGAAGCATTGAAAGCTGCAACGTGCGTGCCTCTTCAAGTTCCGCCGTTTTCCGTTCGTTATCGGCTTCAAGCAAGCGCCGCGAGATTTCCATTTCGCGCGCGATTCGCTGCTCATTTTCTATTCGCTCGGCAATTTCTTCCGCCAGCGAAATGTTCTCGAGAGCTGTGCTCGCCTGAGTTGCAACGGAAGTCAACATCCTTTGATCCTCGTTTGAGTACGGTTCTTCTGAAAGCCGTGAACCCAAAACAAGCAAACCTGTGAGGCGCCCTCCGCGCCCCACCATTGGCACGATGCAATCGGGATGAAGCGGCGCTAGCAGCGAAGCCGCCGAATTGTCGTTCTTCATGCTCGAGGAATACTCCAGGGGCTGATTATGGCCGGCCAATTCGGTTAAGAAGGAAAGCTTGGGGGAAATTACTTGTAAGCCCTGAGGAACCGTCCCCGCGACAGCTTCAAGCGAGCCGTCGGCGATACGAAAATAAATAACCAGAGAATTCGGGTGGAGCGCTTGCAAAAGATGCTGTTCCAGCAATTCGGCCAGTTGGCGACGATCAATTGCTGTAGCCGATTTTTCTGCTAGAGTCTCGAGGATCACGCGGGCGTCGTAAGCACTGCGAAAGAATGCCCGATCGATCGTCCCGCTCACACGCCTATGAACTGATGTCCCGCCCCACAACAGTATTGTCCCGAAAACGGACCCAAGCACGATCGCAAACGGTGACGTCATATGTATTGAGGACTGTAAATAACCGGACAATGAAAGCGCAAAAACGAGGATCAAACCGATGCTTATAAGCGAAAGGAGGAAGGTGAACCCTCGCTGAACCAACAGATAGCGGGCGCTTCTCTTGAGCAGGACGGGTATCTCAAGGACTCGGTGTTTGACCACGGCGTATGCAAATGAAAGCGGGAAGAGAAAAAGGAGCAAGACTAACACGGTGGCAAGCAAAATATCCGTATGAAATCCAAAAAAATTCTCCGCGGCGGCCCGGAACAGGCTTGGAGTAATACCAACCGCCGATCCCCAAAAAATAACGCGAATCTTTCTCCGGACTTCCGGATCATGGCCTTGAGCAAAATTCATCCCAAGTGAAAGCATGCCCAGGACGAACAGCGCCATCATGAAGACAAATACGATCTTTCCGGACAAAATATTTCCCGCAATTGCGTGGAACGGCGGCGGAAGAAACGTCTGGCCGGTCCGAAAACCGGAAATTGCGAAAGACATCCCAATTATTATCGACATCCATTTCAACCATGGGACACGACGATCGATCGGAGATTGGACCGGAAAAATCGCGAAGAAAAAATAGAAGAGCGGAGCGAGGATGCCTGAGAATGTCGTCTTGTACCCCATGACAAACGGACGAAGCGCAGGAGCAATCGCCAGATTGTTGCTGAAGGATGGCGACGCAATAAAGCTTCCGCACATCAGAGCTAACAGCCATACGACTGGATCTTCAACACGGAGGAACAAAACTATCAGACCGACAACAACGAACGGAACAGGAAATGACGTGAGAACTTCACTGGCGATGTACTCCAGGCTTCCTTCGCTCGTCGCCGATTGCCGCTGACGAAAAATTCCTGTGATATGAAAGGAGGAGTTTACTCCGGGCCGCTTGACGGTCAAATCGATGGAATCTCCCGGTTTGTGCTGATTCCATATTTCGCTGAGGTAGGTGACGTTGTTGATCGAATGACCGTTAAAAGCGATAATCTCATCACCTCCAAGTAATCCGGCTATCTCTGCGGGGCTTCCCCGATAGACGCTTTTCACAAGTTGAGCCTTTTGAGCTTCGACGAAATCAGTATCAAAGCCGAGCTCAACTGCTGGAAGCGAGGATTTTGCGCGTATATCCACCATCCAGAGAATGCTGTAAAAAAGTGTAGATGCAGCATAAACAACTGCAAGGACAATTATGACCGGATGTGTCCACCGGGATGGAAGTTTGCCGGGTGACTCCATATTCTGGGCCTCGCGCATCCTCTCTGAAATTCTAATTGTTGGAATAAAAATCGACAGCCATGCACAGTTTGCTTATCCGCTTCGCCATCGCCATGATCGTGAATATCGGTGGATTCCCGAGGGATCGCGGGAACAATGAGGCATCGGCAACATAGAGATTTTTTGGAAGCCGATGATGATGAAATGTGACCGCTTCCGATTCAGTCAGAGGCAACATGCCGCCGGGGTGGCCGGCGTTCAGAGTTCCGAGAAAAACATTCTCCCTTTTTGCTCCCAAGCGTTCTAGGATTTCGGTGCAAAGGTTTACTCCTTCTCGCAAGTAATCCTTGTCCGTATCGGTAAGCGACTTGTCGACCATCTTTTTTGTTGTACTGCCTGTATTCGAATCCGCGAGCTTTATCATGAGAGCGAGCGTATTGTGCGGACGATATTTCCATTCTCGGTTGAAGAAAAAACTGAGATGGTCAAAATAAGGAGAAACGATAAAATGTTCGCGCTGAACGACAAACGGCATCGGAATCTCTTTGTTCTCGAATGAATTTTTCCACTCCGTTGCGACACACAATACCGGGTCAACAAACATCGTGGGTTGGCACTCAATGCCGGAATTCTCAAGGATGACGGGGGTTCCCAATCCTCCCGCGGCAAGGATCACTAAGTCTGCAGGATAAAAATCTCGTTTCCATCCCCGCCGTATTTCAACTCCGATCACCTTTCCGTCTTGAGTAACTAATCGTTCGACTCTGCAATACTCGAGAAGACGAGCCCCTTTGTCGATCGCTGCGTTCAGGAATTGCCGGCTGTCCCACTTTGCTCCCTGCTTACATCCCAACACACACTCTCCGCACCGGATACATTTTGTGTAATCCACCATTTTCGGCGTGGGTTCAGGATTAAACCCCATTTCGCTGCAAATCTCAAACAATCGTTTTGTGACTGGCCGCCAACGTTTTTGATGTTCCACGCTGACCGGAACTTCGGCGGACAGCTGGTCAAATTCAATACTCAAATCAATGCCAATTGCTTTCAAGCCGGCATCCATTCGCAAAGCATTGCCGGTAGCAAGTGTTGTTGTTCCCCCCGTTGTAATTCCTTTCACCAATACCATACCGTCGGCTGTTTTTTGGATTTTCATCGCCGGAAATAAGAGCCGAATTTCCCGCTCGTCAAAGAGGAGACCGATGCGTTTGACTTTTTCCACGAGCGAAAGGTCTACATCGAACGGACGGAATGGCCCGCCTGCCTCCAGAACGGTGACATCAAACGCTCCCTGAAGCTCTTTAGCAGCAGTTGCACCACCAGCACCGGAACCCACCACTATTGCTCGTTTCATTTTTCAATCCTTTGAAAGTGATCGTCCCTCTGCAAGAAGTATTTCCTTCTGGTATTGTCTGAAAAAATTTGAATTCCCCGCCCCCCGATAGCCCGGCAAGAAGTCCTTCATCGAGGGACGCCATTATTTGGCAGACTTCGCTCGAATAGAAATTGCTGAAGTAGCATCGACCGACCGCTATCTCTCCCGAATCGCTCCCGCGAAAATCAATTCCGATCATACGATACAAAATCCGGGCTCCCTCAAGAACATCTTCCCTCGTGCAAATCTTAAGAATATCCCGCAATTCCTTACCCAGTTCGCGCCCTCCTTCGAACAAACGGTCTTTGATTAAGTGCCGCCGGTCAACGGATTTCAGCGCCTCATTCCGTGTGAAGAGTGCGTATGTGCGCAGAGCATCGTCGAATGAAAGTCCGGCAATGTTTGGTGCAACCGCTTCGAATGCGTTTGAGGTCAGAGAGACCAGCTGCCGGAATTTTCCTCTTTTGAGGGAAAGGGGGAAAAGGAAGTTGAGCGCTTTCAACCGAAAGTTCATAAATGTCCCCTCTTTGCGCGGCGATACATCATCATGGCTAACACCCCGATCGACCCATCGATTACTCCGTTTGCCAGATAAATCAACAACGGCTGAACCGCAAGGAAGAGGCCAAAAGAAATTACTGCGCTCGCGAGCTTGCCGTTCATTAACAGAAAAGGATATTCATGCCGTTCGGGATTTCGATACATGAGGTACGCAAGCAAAGCAACCAGATACATATATGCAACCGCGAGGACAACGTAGAAACCCGTACCAACAACGAGACCTTCCTTCATTCCTACCGATGCCGAAATTGCGTTGAAAACCTCGAGGATAGGCGCGCCGAAAAACAAAAATGCAAGACCGACGGCGCCAAAAATGACTGCCAGGCTGAGGCTTATGAATTTGTACGTTTGGAGGGTCACGCGAAGACCTCAATTGTTATAGAGCCGGAAAAATCTGGCGAGCGGTGTTAACGGAGCCTCTTCGAAAATTTTCTTTGTGTCATCGACGTTGATCGGCGATTCGTTATGGGAGTACTTTTGAAGCAGACGATAATTCGCATTAACATAACACCGATCCTCAGTCGGAAAATGCGGTTTCATTCCGGAGTAAATTTGTCTGATCGACTTTTCACGGACATTCCCAAGAGAAACAGGGAGAAACACACACGGGCTGACATTGCCGCATGCATCCACATACACCATCTTGTTGCCGGCAGCGCAGCCGAAATGTTCTTTCCCTTCAAAATGACCGAGATAGTTGACCGTCATCGCTCCGTCCTTATTGTATCGGTCCTGCAAGAGGCATAACTGCAGCCGTTCTTCCTCTGTTATCACGGAATCGTTGTTCCAGTAACGTTCGACCGACGGCTTCGCTTCGCTGAGCCAAGCCTCATGGATGTCGAGTTGTTGCAAAAACTCCAAGAATTTTTCGACCTGATTGTCTCGGATCATTGCACGAGAGAGTACCGCTGAAACGCCGACATGAACGCCGCCGAGGCTCTTGAATATCTCAATCGCTTCGATCGCGGTTCGGAACGCTCCTTTATACCTGCGAACACTGTCATGCACTTCTTCCGACCAGTGATCGAGGCTCACCGATACGGAGTAAAGTCCTGCGTTTTTCAAATCGGACGCCATTTGTTTTGTCAGCGTGCACCCGGTCGTAAACAATTTCACGGCGGCTCCATCGCCCGCAGATTCTACGATTTTCACAATGTCCTTGTTCAACAGCGGCTCTCCGCCGGTGAAGCCGAACCAAAACACCCCCATGCTCTGTAAATCCCGAATTAGAGCGATGATGGTATCCGTTTCCATCACTCTCCCCTTCCTGTTTTTGCTGTAGCAATACTCGCAATTCTGCGGACAAGCATTAGTCAATCCGATTTGGGCATGAGAAGGTCCCGCATTCTTGTTAATCAAATGCTCTTCAACGAATCTTTTATACGCAGCGCTGTTCAACGGCGGAAAATGTGAATGGATGACAAGCTTCCCTCCGATATCGACGACGGTGAATTTTCTCAAATACTGACAGAAGAACCAAGTAAGGGAAATTTTAACCTTGAAGAATTGAGGAATAGAAAGGATCGCTTTCACTATGTCGATTTTTTTTGCGCGCTTTTGCTTCATAATTTCTGCTGGATTACATGTTGATCCCGGTCATAAGCGATCGGTGTTGAACAAACGGTTACCAGCAAATACGGATGGATGCGCCGGTTGTTGCGGACGCAGGCTCGTTCATCTTGCCGGACAGGTCTGGACAATTCTTCTTTTCTTCATCCCCTGCCATCTTTCATAAAATTCCTGTTGGAAATTACTTTTCCTCGATACCATTCTGCAATGGTGATGCAAATATAGCGGATGGACATTCCTTCATTCTTCAATTCTGATCGAATAAAAATTCTTCCCTTTCGCATTTTTGTGAACGACAATACGGTCCCCTTTTGCCAAACCAGTCCACCGAACAAAATAATGTTCATGCGGCTTTTCGGGGCCCCGGCATTCGCAATGATACGATTCGACAGCAGCCTTCTTTTCCCTGACTCCTACTTTCACTGAAAACGGAGATCCGATCGACGGAAAGAATGACAATTTATTTTTGAGAACAAGAAAATATCCCTGCTTTGCTTCTTCGGATGAAATGTTTCGCTCGTAGTTG
>Ga0265342_10000773_pt1 | contig 32566 bp, 27 predicted proteins | sample 4CB327metaG_FD_203125 | JGI IMG/M metagenome (GOLD analysis project Ga0265342, IMG submission 203125) | Rhizosphere microbial communities from Carex aquatilis grown in University of Washington, Seatle, WA, United States - 4-CB3-27 metaG | ecosystem: Host-associated > Plants > Roots >... | reverse complement strand
GTAGAGAAGGAGAACAAGACGGTCAGGTTCAACGCAGCACAGTCAATCATCGTGTTCCTTGGACTCTTCATCGTGGGCGTTGTGCTCAGCTTCATCCCCTTCATCGGCTTCCTCGTCTTCCTGATCTGGATCGTTGAGCTCATCCTCTGGATCGTCCTCATCATCAAGTCTTACCAGGGCGAAAAGTTCAAGCTCCCGGTCGTCGGCGACATGGCCGAATCCTGGGTATAATTTTTTTGGATTAGTGATTATTCACATCACTAAACCTTTTGGGCCGTCCCACGGCGTTTTGTTACCTGATTGTTTCCTTGTTACCCCGGGGAGCAGGCCGGTCTACAGGCATACCAGGGATAGTCAGGAAAATCCACAATTTTTTTGACCGGATCCCGGTTTCATTGCACGCAGTGTGCCTTGACTGCATATGCCGGTCGCAAACCGTTCCCTCATCATACGATGAGAGTTTCGCCGGGTTCCCCAATCCGTACGTTTATAGCCATGCGGTACAGAATCACCCGCATGGCACTCAAAGAGCAGATCATGGAAGTCATCGGGGGGCCCCATCCCGCCGCTGTTGCCACGCTGGACGGGAAACTGCCTGCGGTCCGGTTCATGGTGCTTGCCGGCTTCCCCGACATGACCCTCGTGGGGGCAACGATGAAGGCCTCGAAGAAAGTCGGTCAGCTGAAGAAGAATCCCGACGCAGCCCTCTCCATCTGGTCGGGAAAGGAGTTCTCCGACCCGTACGTCGAGATCCAGGCAAAAGGGAAAGTCCACGAGGATGTGGCCACGAAAAAGAAATACTGGAACCCGATGTTCGAGCAGTACTTCAAGACGCCCGAGAATCCCGATTTTGTCGTGCTCGTCTTTACGGCGAGAGAGATCACGTACCACGGGAAGAACATGTCATCCGTGGATGTCTGGAAGCGCTAAAATGCGCTTCCAAGAGTAAACTCCCGGAAGCGTTGATGCTTTTCCACAGTAACTTCCAAAACTCCTGAGACGTTTCTGCAGTTAACTCCTGAAACTCCTGAAGCGTTTCCAAAGGAAACTTTGGGAGGTGTGAAAGGGCATTCCGGAAGATAATTTCCGGATACGCCCGAGCCCTTTTTTTTAAACACCCTTTTTCCGCTCGTAGCCGGGAGGCAATTCCGGAAGACCGGACAGGCCATCGATCCAAATACATCGGCATTAAATGCCGGGCTTCCCAAACGTAATTTTGAGGAAGATATCTTGGGCTCACGATGGATCGTTACCGGCTGCCTGTTCGTCCTGCTATCGGCACTCGCCCTGATGCCGTTCACGGCATCGGCAGACCCGCTGAAAGCGGACTTTGAAGCGCATCCGCCGATCTCCGGTCCTGCACCGTTCACAGTACAGTTCCTTGACCATTCGACCGGGGAGTTCTCCCGGTTCTGGAGTTTCGGGGACGGGCAGACATCAACCGATTCCGATCCGGTCCACACCTATACCGCCCCGGGCAGTTACACCGTGATACTCACGGTCTACGATGCTGCGGGGACGGCTGCCGATACGAAGACCGTCCCGGGCTACATTACCGTCTCGGGGGAACCGGGCGGATCAGAAACCATTGCCACTGCAGCCACCACCGTGCCGGCCACTGCCACCCCGTACCCTTCCGCAACCGCAACAACAACGGTACCCTCCACCACCGCTACACCAGCCCTGGCCGGGACGATCGAGGTCATTTCCGTACCCTCAGGGGCGATGACCTCGCTCGATGGCGCCGAGCAGGGGATCACCCCGATCACCCTCTATAAAGTCCCGGCCGGCACCCACACGGTCAGGCTCCATTCCAAGGGATACACCGATAACGAGTCATCGGTGATCGTGGAGGATCAGAAGACCATCCACCTGGCTATTGTAATGGCCACCGGTAGTACGAAAGTGACACCTGCTGTCACCTCTCCGGCAGCTACGGTGACGGAAACATCGGTTGCTGAAGGACAGAAAGCTGCGGCGTATGTCCCCGCCCCACCGGTCGCCGCCGGAAGGACCGGATCCCTCCTCTTCCAGTGTTCGAACTGCGTGCCCGGCCAGGGAGTGCTCCTCGATGACAGGTACGCCCCCTATACCAAAGATCTGGTCTTCCGAAACGTTGCACCGGGAATACATATGGTAAAGATTGTAGATCCTGCGATCCAATGCACGCAGACCACCTACACGACCATTGTCCAGCCGGGCGAGCAGGCGGCCGTGAATGGCCATGCCTGCACACCGGGGTTCACCTCGATCCTTGCAGTCCTGGCCCTCGCTGGCATCACCGGCTTCCGCAAGCTCCGGCGCTGAACACAAAAAAAATCGTTTTTTTTATGCAGGGATTCAGGAATCCTCGACTACCAGGTCCCGTGCATGCCAGGCAAAGAAGACCGCGGCAAGGCTCAGGCCGGCGGCGATAAGGAATGCAGCCTGGAACCCGGCAGCGATAGATGGCATCGGGACCGTGAACGGATCCTGCACCTGTGCCGCCGCTTCCGCGGTGAGCAGGGTCTCGGAGAACGCGATCTGGAATACCACCATACCGAGGATGATGCCGGTATTGCCGAGCGCTTTCATGACGCCGGTGGCAGCCCCTTTCATGTGCGACGGGCTGTGGTCCAGGATCAGTTTTGTGTTGGGGACCAGGAAGATCCCCCGGGCAAGGCCGAGGATCGTCAGGGCAATGACGGCGGATACGAGGGAGATGCCGGTAGACCCGGCAAAGAACAGGTACACCGCCGCCGTACCGAGAGCACCGGTGATACAGAGGGTCCGGGAACTGAACCGGTCGGTGAGCGTACCCACTCCCGGGCAGGTCAGGAGCATCACGCCGCCGGGCACAATAACAATGAGGCTGGTCAGTTCATAGGAATATCCCAGCACGAGATGCAGGTAGAACGGGAAGAGGAAGACCGGGCCGTTGAAGACCATCTTCAGGATGAAGAACGAGATATTTGCGTTCGTGAAGTGCCGGTTCCGGAAGAGCGAGACCGCAAATGCAGGGTCCTCGACCGAGCTCTCATAGATGATGGCAAGGGTCCAGAAGGCGAGGGTGAAGAGGACGAGGCTTGCGGTCACGAGGCTCGTGATCCCAAAGGAACGCACGGAACTGATGGCAAGGATCAGGGCGACCGTGGCGCAGGAGAAGAGGACCGCACCGATTACATCGAACTGTCTCCCGGCGGTATCCTCCCGGTTCGCCGGCAGCGTGAACCAGCCAATGCCGATGATCAGCAGCCCGACGGGAACATTGAGGAAGAAGATCCAGTTCCACGAGAGGAGGTTGGCAATTTCCAGACCGATGGTAGGGCCCAGGATGACGCCCAGCACTGCAGCGCCGGAGACATACGCGATCCCCCGTCCCAGCCAGTTCTCCGGGAGGTGGCGTGTGACATAGGGAGGACCGATCGCGGTGATCATGGCGGCACCCGCGGCCTGGACCATCCGGAAGACGATGAGCTGGTTCACGGTGACGGAGAGACCGCAGAGAAGCGACCCGAGGGCGAACACGAACGAGCCTGCGAGGAAGACCCTGCGGTACCCCCATACATCGCCGAGTTTCCCGAAGAAGAGGAAGAGACCCGAGAGGACGAGCAGGTACGCAAGGACGGCCGCGGAGGCAAGCCCGGTACTGGTATGGAGGTCGGCTGCCATCGTCGGGAGTGCGACCGTGATGCTGCTGACCGCAAGCGATGTGATGAGGGCGCCGATGGAGATGAGGGCGAGATTGAGGCGCCAGTACGGCTCCATGGCCTCAGTCCGGGTTTTGGCGTCCATTCACCAGAACGTTACTGTCCCGGCTATATGAGCGTTTCAATATTGATCCGGGCAGGGAGGCCGGATGAAACGCAATCCATTTGTATGCCAAACCCCAGTACAGATCAGATGGTGCTGGATCGGTTCACCCAACGGGAGAAACTGGTGATTGGCGTCTGCTGCATCGCGCTCGTTGTTGCGTCGGTACTCTTCGTGATCGGGTTTGCCCAGCAGGCACAGGACCGAAAGCAGCAGCTCAGGGAAGAACTCAGGTTCACGGCCGCCCGGATTGCCGGACAGGTGAGCGGCGACGGGCTGCTCAGCCTGAAACCGGGCGACGAGGGATCCCCGCTCTACCTCTCGTTTGCCGATACGATCTACCAGGCCCGGAGCAACAACACCCATATCAGCAATGCATATATCATGCGGGTGGACAACGGGACGATCACGTACGTTGTCGATGATTATTACCTTGCGCACGGGATGGACCCCGATGTGGCCCGGATCGGCGAGCCCATAGCGGAGGATACGTCGGTGATCGATGAAGCACTCACCGGGCCCCGGGTGTCCCCGGATATCTATACCTCGAAGTGGGGGTCGTTCCTTTCCGGGTATGCCCCGATCCGGGATGCGAACGGCACGGTGATCGGCATACTGGGGGTTGACGATACCGCGGATATCGTTGTCCAGTACGAGTATTCGAGCGCCTTCAACCTCGTGGAAGTTGTGTGAGGGGCGGTATTTCAAAAAGAGTGGTGCTCAGATCTGCGGATATCCGGCGTACTTTCACGCCGGTATAGCGGATCCGGTTACAATGCAGCGGATGACTCTGCCGTACGGGAGGGCCGGAGCTCGCGGATGAGCAGGTAGAGCACGTCCACGAAATACCCGAACATCGGGAGGACGGCAAGGATGGTCCAGACCGGGGCGAGCATCTTCTGTTCTTTTGCGTCCTTCCAGATAAGCCAGGCAATGAGTACCTGTACTATCCAGACTGCGAACATCAGGAGGGGCCCGATGAACGAGTGTGTATGAGCCAAATAGGGTGACATTGTACGTTATACGTTACATCACGATATATGCTTTCAGTTACTGACAGTAAATGCCCGACGGCTGCAGGGCCCGGGGCCGGAATAATCATGGGGTTGCCGGAACTGCAAGCGGGAAATTTTTTAAGACCGATGCCTGCCAGCATATTTTCTGGAGTATTTTGTATGAAACGCTCATAAAATCCGACAGTACATTTTGTCTGCAGATACCTACCTTACGGTGATTTCGTACGGAAAAATCCCGCGAAAAAAAAGATTAATAGAGGAGATTCACTATGTTCAGTCCGCCCGGGGCTGAACGGGTGATATCAAATGCAGCACCAACGCCGGGCTTGATTTCAAGGGTGAACTTGTCATTTGCATAGATCGGATTGGTAGGAATTGCAGATATCTGGAACTGCTCACCGGCTTCGAGGAGTTTGTTGTTGGTTCCAACATCATTATTAATGGCAGTTACCGCCCATTCACCGGTAGCCGGTTGCTTGGGATAATCTCCTTTTGTCTGACTCAGTGTTTCCAGTATGCTCGCATTGCTGAAGGTCATGACAACCTGACCGAAATCTACCGGTGTTCCGCCGGGTGCAAGGGCTACAGTGAAGTTAATGTTAGTGATACTCGCACTGCTCGCCCCTGTGCCATAGACATTCCCTACAATCTCAAGGGTTGAACTTGCCTGCTGGACACTGGTGTGCACGGTCTGCTGCGCCTTCTGGGTTGTGAAGAACCCGGCACCCAATACTACATACGAGAACACGGCCGCAACGACAACGAAAGCGATGAGCACGATTGCCGCTTCGAGGCCGGTGAATCCCCGGTCATTGGATCTGAACGAAGTCATAATTTACCTCAGGGCGTTTAATGATGGCCTTACCTTGATTTACGGCCATTATTGTATTTAGATAAATCTTCACGTTTCAGAATTTGGAAGGACGATTTTTCATAAATTCCTGCAGGTATCAGATCCGGGCTCTCAAAATTCCAAAAAGCCTGTCGACCCGGATACGATGGTATGATCCTCGGTTATTTTGCCAGCACCCGTGCCGGATTTACCGGGACTTTTTCCATCCGTTGAATTTTAAAAAAAAGGGGATTTTTCTGACCGGCGATCTTCTCCCGGTACTTCCCGAACGCGAACCACCGGAGGGAAATTTCCCTCCGGGTTCCCCGTTATCCCGGATGCCGCATCATGCTGCGGGCAGGACGTGGATAATTGCCTGGAGAATCGCGATGATGATGTTAAGGAACAGGTTCCAGTCAAACATTTTTTCGCTCACCTCCTGTGTGGTTTATACCTGAGTGTGCTAATCATTAGCACAATAGCCTTCTGGTTAGAGAATCTATACCGCTATAGGGATACATAGAGCAGATGACCGGCGGTGAACCATCCTTTTTCCCGGGGGAATGGATTTTTGGGATTGGAAAATTACGGGGACGGCGCTGTACACCGCTGCTCCAGCATTTCAGGCGCAAATATCCGGGTATTGAGTGAAAATCCAGCTTCAGTTATCGGTTCGTTTATCCTTTTTTCACCCGGATATGGTACTGTTGTGCGCATGATGGCGAAACGGGACCCGGCTCTCCGGTGTTCATACCAAGAAGTTCTCCTATCCATGCAGGATTATAGCCATATCATTTCACAAAGTTTATCCTCTGCAAATTGATCGGCCGGTTTCCCGGTCCGTGATGCGCATAACCGGATCGTTCCGCATGCCGGGGATCTCACCATACGGGCAGGGTGGGACCCCGGCAGGCACTCTCTCGATCCTTCTTCCGGCACTGCCATTGCATGAGCGGATGCCGGACCGGTAAGAGAGTTGCAGGGCCGGGGAGTTGCATGGGCCGGTATGGGAGGGGTATTGCACCGGGCCGGAACAAAATCCCCTTTTATTTTTACCTTATTCTTCTTTTGCCCCCGGCACCCGGCTCAGCAGGGCCAGCAGGGCATAGAACAGGCCGGCCATAATGAACACTTCCAGGTACAGGCCCACGGTCAGGAGGATGGTATAGAGCGGAAGCCCGGGGGAGTACACAATGTCCTGGACGTGAAGGGCTGCGGCGGCATCGTCGAGGATCCAGCCGGTCATGGGGAGCAGGGGGGAGAACCAGGAGAGCGGCCCGCCCGCCCTGGATTCCCCCAGCGATGCGATGAACAGCAGGTATGCGCCGGCAAGCGAGAGCAGGGGAAAGAGGGACCAGGGCGGGTCGATCCGGATCTTCTTCTCAAACGGCGGGAAGGGGGTGATCACGGCAAGCGTTATCACCAGCAGCATGAGGGCGGCCATCAGAAGAGTCCCGGCAAGTAAATCGCCGGTGCGTAAGAGCCCGGACTGCAGGATGCCGGCCAGCACCAGCAGGACGATCCCCGACAGGAGCAGCGGGAGCCGGAGCGGGACGGGATCCCTGATCTTTCTGAGACCCTCATAGAGGAGGATAGGGACGGCGAGGAGGAAGATGAGGACGATGACGACGAGCAGGACAAAGAAGAGGGACTCGTTCATGTACCTGTGTATCATTGCAGGAATATTGAAGGATTCGGTCCATGGCGGGGGCGGGGGGCCGGTGAGTACGGAAGGACGAGGGCAATCGCCGGTCGGTGCATCAGGGTCGCCTCTAACTGATCTGTACCCGTGTACTGTACAAACCCGGGATTTCACGGGGAAACAGTCCCTGGATCCATTCGCCCCATCCACTGAATATCAGAATACAAAATTCCATCTTTCGTAATGAAGTCTCAAGGATAATTCCCGGTTGCGTCAAGATTTTCCTGCAGCATATTCAGGACCCGGATACATGTGCGCCTTTCCTGCAGGGGGGTATACAACCGATTGCTGCACCGGTGTAAATAGTCGGACCTGATATGTACCCTTGTCTGATTCGTACCTACCCATGAAATACTGATGCTGATCTTCACCATCATCCATGGTAAAGTAACAAAAATTTTCCCCGTTCCACGATCAGGAATGACAGCCGGCCATCGGCTCAGGGTCCGGGACCATGCAAGACAGAGATCGAAAGCCCGGTCACGGGGCATATCCACCGTGATCGTCCTCTCCAGGGGGTCCTGCATCTCCTCTTCCGTCAGGGGATTGAAGAACTGTTCGAGGTACAGGTAGCTGAGCAGCCCGAAGCCAGCTACAAATACACCGGCGAGGCCAACAATGATGAACGGTGTGAACCACAGCAGTGTGCTGTTTGCAGAAAGCGGATGCAGGACCATGATATAAAACAGAAATGCAAGGCCACAGGCAAATATTCCGCAGTAAGCAAATGCCGTCACCGGGTTTCCGGTCTCATCTGGCAGCGGGCCGTCAACTTTTCTCCAGATCAGCCCGGTTTTCCTGCCGGTTGCTTTTTCATAGAACCAGACGCCCACGTTTATCACCAGATACGCTGCCGCGATTACCAGCGGTATGAGCTGCAGGGAAACAGAATGGTTCACGAGAGCGGTAAACAGCGGGAGAAAAAATATGTACCCGAAGAAGGCAACCGAACCCGCAATCACCAGCAAAAGAATGATGATAATGATATTGATCAGGATTTTTTTCGGCTCCATGGTTCCTGTCCGTCTGGGTATGAGAATATTTTTCTGATCGTATTAATGCGTTAATATCTGCATGCGGGCATGTGGTCCCGGGGGCTTCCGGCAGGGAAACGGACCCGCGAAGTTCGGGCGGGGCCCCCGATCCGAGAGTTTATCGTCCCTCATGCGGATCTAAAGGAATATGAAAGGCTCATCGGTTTTCATGATAAGTATGGCAGTCGTCGTCCTGATGACTGTGCTGAGTGGTTGTACGAGTACCACTACCCCGCCGGTCGTCACGGTTGCGAGCACTCCTGCAATAACATATACTCCGGTGCCAACCACCGAAATTACCACCATGCCGACTTCCCTGCCGGTACCGACACCGGACCCGGCGGCAATTGCGGATAAGGCCTTTGCCACGGCGGCAGAGGCATGTTCCGCCGCTACCCCGGTCATCTCCGATGCAACCACCCAGCAGGCGTTCACCACCTGCATGCAGAAGACCCCGGACCCGAAGGGCCTGTGTGCGGTGAACTACAGGGATAACATCCTCAAGGCCACAAAAGATGACGCCACCTCTGCAGGATATGCACGGGAGAACAAGAGGATACCGCTGGTGCGGGACGCATACAGCAGGAATATGTCCTACAATACCCGGACCGACGTGGTCGAGGCGTGCGCTCCGCTGCCCCTTGCCCCCCCGATGTGAGGGGGCCCGGGCGTTCAGTGAAATGATCGGGGGTTCCCTTTTTTTATCTGAGGCCCTCTGAAAAACGCCAGTAGAGGGCGCAACTGGTATCCTCACCGGGACAGGTTTTTTCCACAAAATACTGGCAGCCGGTCCCACAGGGGGATACCGGCTTTCCTGGCTTTTCCGGTGATTTTTCAGGGTTTCCTGTCATAGCGTCATCCACGTGATCTGGTGCTCCGCATCACTATTTCAGGGTATAGATGAACGGCAGGTTATATCATCACCGTATCGCCGGCGACAAGCAGAAAAAAGTGCGGTTTTTCCGGCAGGCTGGAAAAACATCTGCCGATCCCGGTTACCCGATCCATCTCGCGAACTTCAGCGCATGGTTCGTGGCATCGTAGTACGCGATGTCCGGGTGGCCCGAGGGATCGAGCGCGATCGAGGTGTGCATGCCGACATCCCCGTCCGTATCGACCGTCCGGATCACCCACTGTGAAGACATACTGTCGTACGTTGCATATCGCAGTTCCCTGTACGATGCATCGTAATAGCTGATCTGCGGCATATCGGAACCGCCGATCGCAAGCGAGGAGTATGCGCCGACATCGTTCGTTGCGTCGACCGTGTCGAGGTTCCAGGCTGTGCCATTCCACGAGGCATACCTGAGGGTATCGGCGGACCTGTCGTAATAACTGATGTGCGGATGCCCCGAGTAGTCAAGGGCAAGGGACGGGTTATATCCTGTCGAGGAAGTCGTCGAGCCGCCATTATCGACCCGGGTCGGCGTCCATGAGCTGCCATTAAATTCCGCATACATCAGGTTGCCATAGTACATCCTGTCGGTGTAGGCAACATGCAGGTCACCTGCCTTACCGATGGCCAGGGATGATGAGAAGCCGGTATTGCCGGTCCACCCGTCCGTGTCGACGTATTTGTTGTGCCACCCCGGACCATTCCCGGTCAGCCACACGGAACCGTGCCGGGTGACGTACTCCAGGCTCCCGCAGTACCGGCCGTCGTTATACGTAATATGGGGATTGCCCTTGTCATCGAAGGCGAGAGATGAGTACTCACCGGCATCGCCGATGGCGCTGCCATTGTTCAGGATGGTATCATTGCTGTCAACCAGTTCGAGAAAGTTCCCCCGGTCAAGTTCCCGGACATCCCACGACGTCCCGTTCCGTTCCGCGTACATCAGGTTCCCGTAATGGACACCGTCCCCGAAACTGATCGCGGGATATCCGGAGGGGGCAAGAGCAAGCGACGTTGAGTAAGTCCCGTCGCTGTCTGCTACAGCCGATAGGTGCCAGGTAGTGCCCTGCAGCTCGCCGTACATGATCTTTCCGTACCGGTAGCTGTAGTAACTGATGCGGGGAGTACCGGATCCGTCGATTTTGAGGGAGGGATAGGCCCCGGCGAGCGTTCCGCTGCCGGTATCGTCCACGGTCGTGATGTTCCACTCGCCCGGCTTCACCGATACACTGAGGGTATAGCGATCGAAACCGGCCTCATCCGGGTGTTTGTCCGAAGGAACCTCGTTCAGGGAGAACTCATGCGATCCGGCCCCGGCAGCTTCCACGAACCAGAAGTGTTTGTAATTACCGCTGACCCTCCGGACCGCCTCATCCCTGATGACCAGCCCGGGGTGCGACACTATGATCCAGTGTGCATCGCTGTCCGAAGAAGAAGCCTCGGGCAGCGAAAGGATAAACCGGTCATGCAGGGCGAGCGAGACGGAATTTCCGCCATCGGTCTCATCGAACTCATGCTGGTAACTCCAGCCCAGATCCTGCACTGCGGACGATGCTACGGTTGACCCCGGCCCGGCGGCCGTAACCGGGGCGACCGTGACGGACAGCATGAGCACGACGACAACAGCAAGACATACGGAAGAAAATTGATGCACAGTATTCACGTTGATTCACCTGTATTCCCACGACCGGGGCGAAAGGCATATAACCGGCATGGTGCAACGAATAGTAGTTCTCCCGAAAAACGGTATATGTCCGTCGATGAGTGAAAAAAATTTTGCGGTTATGCCGGTGGCGGACGGCAGTGCATACTATCATATTTTCCCGATCAAAAAAGAGTTCCGGGAAAAGACCCGGTCAGTTGTCGAATCCCGGGACACCTTTTACAATAACGTAGTTGGTGTACTGGAGGTCGTCATATTTCTGCCAGTACGGCTTGGTCATGGAAGGATCGGGATTGTAAAGGTAAAGGTATTTCACGCCTTTTTCGATCTTATATCCGGTCACCGCGACTGCATGGAGGTACGGGGTCCGGATCCCGATCTTGAAGGGACGGCTGGCTCCGATTTCAGTGACGACAACATTGTCCCAGTCGGGTTTTCCATCCTGGTTGTCCGATAATGTGGCACCGAGCCCGACTTCGTTGTTCGGTCTGGTGTAATATCGATCGACCTCATGTCCCGGTGTATTAGTCACGATCTTTGCCCAAATCTTGTCCTGGGTCCAGACAGTAGGCACCGAGGTGGATTTCCGGTCATGGTAATATTTCGTGATCATCTCTGCTACAGCTTCAACACAGTTATCTGAAGCGCTCTGGTTTATCCAGGTGAACGTTCCCTTGACGTACTGGGGAGATACATCCCCGGTTACCGCCATCACCGGAGAGATACCGACCAATGCAACGACCAGCAGTGCAATGATACCGATTGCGAACAGGTTCATTCTCATGTGAAACCTCCTCCTCTGCAGTGCAGAGGTACGGGCAGGTATATTTTCGGATAGTCAGGGTATTACCCCGTCGATAAGTGAAAATATTTTTGCAGGAGAAGCCGGGGTTATCCGTGCGGTCCGGCCGTTGGTTTTCGGGGAATGGGAGATTGGGGGGATTGCCCGGGCCGGTGTTGCGAAGGTGTTGCGAAATGCCGGGTGTCCGCCAGTTCCTCAATACATACTTCTATCTGTTTTTTCCGGCAAATTGGGCACACATGACAGATGACACCACCTATGGGAAGGATCATTCCTTCACCTGTCCGCACTGCGGCCTTAAATGGCGGACGATCGAGACCGGCCCGACACTGCACTGCAAGAAGTGCAACCGGCATTTCCCGAACCCCTGGGCTGAGCCGGCTCCGGAGAAATAAGATCGCTCGCGATCCGGATGTGCCGGTTGCCCTTGTGTCACCGGTACTTCGATGAGGGATAGCCCGGGCCACGATACGAAAGAGCATTACCGGAATGCTGAAGGTGATCCACCGCCAACCCCCCTTCCCTTTTATTTTCAAACCGCACCAGACCCCCCCCACCACCATGGGAGGGGGGTCAGCGGGAGACCCCTCCCCCCCTTTGCCCGGAACAGACCCCCCCCTGTTCATTTTTGAGTAGCAGTAAAATGCAACCGCTCCGTCAGAGCCTCACGACAAAAGACGGATCAAATCGTTGTGCAATAATGCACGGTTCTCAAAATTGGGGAGGGGGGTCCCCGGCATACCCCCCCACCCCCGTGTCCCAAAACCGGAACAGACCCCCCCAGCCATAGAGTGGGGGGTATGTGCTGAACCCCCTCCCCCATAGTGGCCGGCCAATCATTTATGTGCGGTCTGCCGTCGATGAAAGGGATCATCGCGGAGGAAGCCCGCGGTCCGGGCCAGGGGGGGTTGGCGGGAGACCCCCCCTCATGGTGGCAGGGGGGGTAGGGGGTACCCCCTCCCACCCGGATACCGGAACGGACTGAACAAAAAGAATGACCCGTTTGTCACCGGCCAAGCAGGTGCATTACTGAACCCACGGGATCGATATCGAGCGTGATCACCAGCAGGCCATAACAGACGATCGCAATGAATACAATCCAGAAATACTGCCAGCGGATCCCGCCCGGTAAATCCATAGTTCTGATTCGGGAAGACCGGTAATATCCCTTGCGTTGAGTGAAAAAATGCCTGCGGTAATCCGGGGGATCATCTGAGTGGGTTTGTGCATGGCTTTGGGGATTGCCCGGGCTGCAGGTGAAGGGCCCTGCAGGCAGCAGGAAAAAAGAGGCAGCCGGGAATTTTTCACCCGGCGGTTTCCTTTTTCATCCGGTCCCGTTCAGCGGAGGCAAGCGCAATCATCCGGGAGATCTCCCCGAGATCGCGGGAGACTTCCGCAAGGTCCGTCTCCTTTCCCCCGACCGAGGGAGGTTTGTAGGAAATCGCACCTGAGGCGGAGAAATCGTCTTCCGCAACGAGGATCCCGAATGTGCGTCCAATCGCCGGTTCGATCACCTCATCAAGGGGGTTCGCGAGCCGTTCCTTCACATCGATCTTCAGCCCGGCCAGGTACCGGTCCAGGTCCGTCTCCACGAAGCCGATGACGATGATCTCCCGGGGATCGGCGGCATTGATCACGGTACTGAGTTTACTCGGGGTCCCGAAACCGACCGTATGATACCAGGCCCTCCGGAAATCCTCGTATGTCTTTCCTTCTTTCAGTCTCCGGGTGACAATTGCGACCGTGATCAAGGCAACTCAGTCCTGTACCAGATGCTTTGTGTGCACCTGCTAAAAAAGTCCCTGCCCAGGGGAGGGGATGCCGGGGCCTGCGATCGCGAGGATGACTGCCCTGGCTGTGCTACCGGATGGCAGTGCCGAAACGTGGGTGGGAGGGAGTCGGGGTACCCCCTCCAATGGATTGGCAGGGAGTACCCCCGGGCCGGGCGGTTTTGGAAATGCCAGCCTGTGGTTGTGCCGGACCCCTGATCCCCGGTCACTGCGTGGGAGGCTGCCGGGAACTCCGGTTCCTTCCCCACGAGAAGAGATATCCAAACACTGCGTACGACAGCCCGGATACGATGATCACTTCAAGATACAGTCCTGCGATCTCGATATCGTCATAGATCCGGGATCCAAAACTATAGACCGCATCACCGCAGTTCAGGAACTGGATCACCGAATCCAGGGCTGCGCCTACGTAGAAGAACGGCAGGATGGTGGAATAGTGATCATACGGTCTGCCCTCATAGCCCTCGTGTAAAAATATCATGAGGGAAAAGAACAGTGCGATAAAATAGACCAGGAAAAAAAAGAGTGCTGGCGTTGGTACGCCAATCTTCTTCTCGAAAACGGAATAGGGGGTGATGACTGCGAGAGCCATGAGCAGGAACAGGAGAAGGATATCCAGAGTCGCCTGGCCGTTGAACGAGGCCAGGTTCTTGACCAGGACCAGCAGGCCAAAGGTGGCGAGCGCAAGAGATGCCGGCAGCCAGACCGGGACGGGATCGGCGATCTTTTTCAGGCCCATATACATCAGCAGGGGGATGATGGTGAGAAAGAGGAAGGCCGCCGGATAGATCAGCTCTTCGTACATGGACAGGAATATATTCTGAAGACCCTTCAGGATGGTGATGAGTGAAAAACAAATTTCATTTATCGCTTGGTTTATGCGATTTCCCAAAAAAAAGTGATCTGTTGTGCGCACGATGAGAAACGGGACCGGGTTCTCTCTTAATTCAGCATAAGAGATTCTCCGAAACAAACAACATAAACAGCCATATCATTTCACAACATTATCCCCCACAAATGAATCACAATCCCGAAAAACATCGTGTGCATGACCAGGCAGCATTGTTCCGCGTATCGGGGATTTTTACGAGATGCACACCGTGAAATCCTCCGATAACCCGGGGCCCGTGCGATACCGGTGCACTCCCCTTTTCCGTTGTGACTCCATTGAGCCATAGTTGATCATGACAACCCGACTCGCGCATATGACCCCGCCAATCCGGGCCCGAAATGAGCCCGGATGTCTGCTTCCGGAACACGTTTTCGGTCGTATTCGCTATTTTTTATGCCGCATGGTTCCGGATCTTCCCAAAATAACCCCCGATTGCGATAAACCGTCGGATATGCACCCGGAAAACATGTCGATATAGGTCTCTTTGGTTTGACGATCCCCCCTCGGGACAGGCATTCCCGTGTGCCCCACATAGTGCCATAAATCCAGCAATATATTGGCCTTCATATTCGCGTTCTGCTGGCCGATCTCTTCGCGGACGGGCTCCGGTAGGCGGTTGTGAAACCGGAAGGGGGTTTGGGATTATCACTTTTACGTCGGAGAACCTAGAGAAGGAAGGGTGTCGGGTGAGTAATGGTGGGAGGGCTCCGACGGTGAATATTGGATGGGAAGGTGGTGGGTCCCTGGGAGATGGTGCCGGGAGGGGTGGTTGGGGTAGGGGAGAGATGGGGGATGGAGGATGTTAAGGAGGACGAGGGTAAAAGGAATATGTTCACTAAATTGGTTTGATATTGTGTCTATCTTTCAATAACCGTCCGAGACCGTCCAAATCAGGATATAATGAATATTCGTTAGTTCCAGATAAAAATAAAAACTGCTGAGCTTGTGGGATGCAGTTCAAAGGAATATCAAATCTTTTTACACAATTTTTACAAATTTGATCGATTGATTGAAATTTGATATCATGTAAGGAAAAAACACTTTTTTGTGCAAAAATTCGTTGTTGGGATCTTGGAGTTAAGAATACAATAGGACCAGTGATTCCGGCCGTATCGAGATTTTTTCCATCTCCAATTAAATCATCATATTCAAATCCTAAATCTTCGACCATCACGATCTGATCAAAAATGTAGAATTTTTTATTTAATGCATATGGATCTAAAATCCAGATACAAGGTTGATATTTATTTTCATTTTTTTCCCAATCAACATCTCGCAATGCAAAAAAGATAGCTGATGAAAAATGTTCAGTCCAATCTAACAAACGTGTAGGTAGTCCTGAATGTCGCATTTCAAATAAAATTTCCCAAGAATTTAATTCGCGATCATATAGCGGACCACAATTAGATTTAAAGTCGGCATATAATGTATCTTCAAGTGATTGAGTCGAATAATTTGATGATACTCTAAACAAACTAGGAGTCAATTTCCATGATTTTTCATTATGACCGCGAAAAAGAGGGAAATCGACATCAATTTTTTCTAAATGTTGATCGATTTTAGAAATAAATGAGGCCCAATCATCCATTAGGAAGTATCTTATCTCTTTAATTTAAAAAATTTATTTATTTAAATTTCTTCGGTTTTTCGTCTCATCCAAAAAATTAATAGAATGAAAACATAATAGATATTGAATACTATGGCTACAAAAAGGATTCACAATCCTGTAACCCATAAATATATGAAAATTGCTGAGCGAGATTCAGTAAATCGACCGAAAGGTCGTATTACAGGATCTTACAAGAAAAAGAAATAAATTTTAAAAATTAGGAGTACTCAGTAATCAACGATTACCAGCCGGATCTTTCAACTTTGTAGCGACTGCCCATTTTCTTTTTTGTTGCTTTTTGGAGATCACTCAATTCACTATTGCCAGTTTTAATTTCATGGTATGTAGTACCTTGATATTCTCCAGTGAATGGATGGCGATGTGTCACTTTGTAATCATGACCTCGTCCAGTCCGGGTCACATCATTCCCCATCATTCTTTGCTGAGTCGCAAAGGAATCTTCTGATAATTTTCCTTTTAATTTATTTGATTCGAGGGTATATCGTTTCTTAACTTTTGTCACATTTTTTTTATAGTCGTCCAATAATCCCATGAAGAACGGATCTGACTTTCTGTATATAGTTATTTCTATTAGCAAAGATCAATTCAAAATTTTATCAAGACATTTAATGCAACGATCAAGACTTTCAGAAGTGTCCCTTGCACTTTCTATCCTCCAATAACGTGTGACATACTCAATCATTCTTGAATTATACGCACGGCCGCTCACCCTTCCACTTCCATTCATAGGAATAATGTCATCTTTAATTTTCTGAAATTTTGATTCTCTTGCCAGATTCACTAAATACTCTTTGGGATAAGGAATAGTTTCAGGAGTGCTTGTTATTGATGCGATAGGAATTCCTAAAAAGAGAGACATTTTTTCTCTATCAGCAAGGAGCCAAGCTTCGCTCTCGTGAACTGCAGCTCGAAAACACATTTTAGGGGACGGATCTGGGAGCCAGGTTCTGCAAAAATGAAAGACACAATCATCTTGGTTTTCTCCTTCATCAAGATCGACTAAAACAATCCATGGACTGGATATAGCTGCAGCATTAAATGCAGAAAGATTTTTTTTAATTTCTTTTTTCCCATTTTTCCCATAAACAACATCGGGGGTACCATTAACGTATTCAATTATTTTTTTTACAATTACTTCATCTAAATCCGATTCTACAACTAAATTGATTGAAGTCATAAAAAATCAATTTGAAAAGAGAGTTAATTGTAAACTATTCGCAGGCATAGTGTGAGGAATCACGAATTCGGCTAAAGAAACGCCATGTTTGAGTAAAACTTCCGCATCTTTAATTTTGTTCAGTGAGACAACTTTTGTTCCTTCGGGACTTGGTTTTAATAATAAAACCTCGGTTAAACCGATTCCTTCATCCTTCAAAATATCAGGTGAATGTGTGGAAACGATAATTTGCCGGTGAGATTTAATCTGTATTTTTGCAAACATTTCTGGAATATGCCTGATTACTTCAGGGTGCAAAGAGAGTTCGGGCTCTTCCAACAATAATGGTCCATCCCCATCTAATAAAGCCCATAACAATCCCAAGAGTCTAAGCGTCCCATCGGAAAATTGATCTTCCTTTTGCCATGCTCCTGATTTTCTCCAATGTTCGTATCTACCTATCAAATGTGCTTTCCCTTTTTCATCCCGCTCCATTTTAATTTCTTTAAGTTGTGGTACTGCAACAGAGAGAGCTTTCCCAATACGCCGCAATCGTGCATCCTGAGTTTTCTTCGGGGTTGAGATAATTTGATCTAAGAAATCGCCCCCGTAAGGATCATTCTTTTTTCCTACAGAGCGGTCGGGTTCACGAACTAATTGTGGAACAATGTGAAGATACCGTATGAATTTTAAAAATTCTGATATTTCACGAAATTCTTTATTGACGTTAACCTGTTCGAGATAAGTGTAATTTAATCTCGCGGGATCTTCAATATCCTCAGTTTTTGGCCGATCTAATATCTCTTTACCACGATGTGTTATTCGTTCTTTCGTTATAGTTGGTTGTTTGAATTTATCTTGTTTAAAACGAAGTTCATATGACCAGATATTCGGCTGTTCATCAGTCCCTAAACTAAATTTTATTATTACATCTGGATATTGTCTTGCTGAAAGAGCACGTATCCCAGGTAAGCCCCCTCTTTTTCTAAGAGCTTCTTGAAATCCCCCCCCAACGGATACAATATCATTAAGAAATCTAAAAATATCTAAAAAATTAGATTTTCCAGAAGCATTTGGGCCTACTAAAAAGACGCGTTGCTGCAACTCAGTATCAATTTTTCGAAAGTTGCGCCAATTCTGGATATTGATATGAGTTATTCGTAAATTTTTTGGATCATTCGTTTCTTTATTGAATAAATCCATGATGCCGGTTTTCTCTTTTTATCTATAGATAAGTTGTTATTAAATTTTGGAGATTTGAACGTCATAAAACAATTTTTTTAAATTAACCCCGCCCCCCTCCCCCTTATCCTTTATTAACCCCCGCGCATAATATCTACCCATCAACGACTGTGCATCGTTGAACAATATGTGCCATTCGCCGAATACACGGTCCGGCACATGCGCGGGAGTAGCTATCCCCTCTGAAGAGAATAGTATAGCATAGCATACCATAAGCACGACGAGAAATAAGGGAGAAATATTTTATGATACTGGTACCAGATACGAGCGTCCTTATTGACGGGCGCATTACCTCGATGATAAAGGCCGGTGAATACAAGGGTGCGACAATAATCGTTCCGGAAGCAGTGATTGCGGAACTCGAGGCCCAGGCAAACAACGGGCGGGAGATCGGGTTCTCGGGGCTCAACGAGCTCCAGCAGCTCTGCAAGATGGCCGAGGAGAAGACAATAGAACTCAAGTTCTCCGGCATCCGGCCCTCGCTCGAGCAGGTCAAGCTCGCGAGCGGCGGCGAGATCGATGCGATGATCCGCGGGATCGCGATCGAGAACAAGGCACGCTTCATCACGAGCGACAACGTGCAGGCCGAGGTGGCCCGGGCAAAGGGGCTCGATGTCATTTACCTCAAGCCGCAGATAACCGACTTCGTCCCGCTTGCCATCGACCAGTTCTTTGACGAGCACACCATCGCGGTGCACCTCAAGGAGCGGATCCAGCCGATGGCCAAGAAGGGCTCCATCAGCGACATGAAACTCGTGAAGATCCGCGACCAGCCGACAAGCGAGTACGAGCTCCGGATGATGGCGCAGGAGATCCTCGAGCGGGCGAAGCGCGACCCCGACGGCTTCATCGAAGTCGAGAAACGCGGGATCACGGTCGTGCAGATCGGGTCCATGCGGATCGCGATCGCCCGCAGGCCGTTCTCGGACGGCATGGAGATCACGGCAGTCCGCCCGATTGTCGACGTCACCTTAAAGGACTACACCAAGTCCGATATCATCACCAAGAGGATCACGAGCGACAAGCGGGGCATGCTGATCATCGGCGCCCCCGGCGGCGGAAAGACCACCCTCGCCCAGAGCCTCGCCACCTTCCTCTCGGAGAGCGGCTACGTGGTCAAGACCATGGAGGCCCCGCGGGAACTCCAGGTCCCTGACCAGATCACGCAGTACACGATGCTCGACGGCAGCATGGCAAACACCGCCGACGTCCTCCTGCTCGTCCGGCCCGACTTCGTCATCTTCGACGAGCTCCGCAAGGCCGAGGACTTTTCCGTCTTTGCCGACATGCGCCTCGCAGGCCTCGGTATGGTCGGCGTTGTCCATGCAAACGGCGTGCAGGACGCGGTCCAGCGCTTCAGTGACCGGGTGGACTTCTCCGTCCTCTCGCAGGTGGTCAACACGATCATCTTCCTCAAGCAGGGCGTCATCATGAAAGTCTACGACGTAGGGTTCACCATCAAGGTTCCCGAGGGCATGGGCGGCGAGGTCCACCTCCGGCCCGTCACCACCGTCACCGACCACGAGACCGGCCAGCTGGCACTCGACATCTTCCGGTACGACGGCCAGACCATCGTGATGCCGGTCATGGGGATCACGGTCCCTGCCCCGGCAGCAGCGCCGCAGGCACGGTCCGCCCAGCCCCAGGTGCAGCACGTGGGCCAGCCGGTAACCGGCACCCGCGAGCCGATGCGGGCACCGCAGGCAACCCCGGAGCCCGCCACCTGCCGGACCAAGGAGAGCGATGAGCGGCCCGGGTGGAAGCTCACCGAGAAGGAGATCCAGCGCGAGATCGGGCGCTACACCGAGGGATTCGTCGATGTCCAGATGATCAGCGAGACAAAAGCCGTAGTCTACATCGACGACAAGGACGTTCCCGCCGCGATCGGCAAGGGCGGCAAGAACGTCTCGGCGATCGTCAACAAGCTCGGTATCGGGATCGACATCAAGCCCCGCTCCGACTTCGACCGGCAGCAGCCCCAGCCCAAGACTGATGAGGAGTACAACCTTGGCGGCGGGATAAAGATCCAGACCGACAAGAAGCAGCTCACGATCGTTGCCCCGGGAGAGAGCGGTAAGATCGTGGACGTCTTTGCCGGGAAAGAGTACCTCTTCACGGCCACCGTGAACGAGGCCGGCGAGATCAACCTTGCCAAGAACTCGAGCATTGCCCAGGAGATGATCAAGCGTTACTCCAATAACGAGGTCATCAAACTGAGGCCGGTATAACCCCCGGAGGGTGTGTGAAGTGAGCCAGTTCGATCTAAGTGCATTTGAGGAAGAAGCGCACGAGAAGTGGACCCATGCCTTTGAGTCCAACCCTTCCCGGCTGGAAAAATTCTACATCAACGTAGCCTTCCCGTACCCGAGCGGCGCCATGCATGTCGGGCACGGCCGGACCTACATTGTGCCTGACGTCATCGCACGGTTCTGGCGCATGAAGGGGAAGCAGGTGCTCTTCCCGATGGCGTTCCACGTCACCGGGGCACCCGTGGTCGGGATCTCGAAGAGGATCGCCAACCGGGACGAGAAGACCATCCGCCTGTACCGCGACCTCTACCGGGTACCGCAGAACGTGCTCGACAGTTTCACCGACCCGCTCACCATCGTCAAGCACTTCGCTGCCGAGTACCAGCGGGTCATGACCGCCTGCGGCCTCTCCATTGACTGGCGCCGGCGGTTCATCACGGTCGACCCCACCTACAGCAAGTTTATCGAGTGGCAGTGGAAGCACCTCTACGATGCAGGCCATGTCATCAAGGGCGCCCACCCGGTGCGGTACTGCACGGTGGACGACAACCCGGTCGGCGACCACGACCTCCTCGAAGGCGACAAGGCAGAGGTCATCAAGTTCACGATGATCATGTTCCGGTACGGCGACGCGTTCGTCCCGTGCGCAACCCTCCGTCCCGAGACCATCTATGGAGTCACGAACCTCTGGGCGAACCCGGCCGTCACGTACGTGAAGGCGATTGTCGACGGCAAGGCCTGGATCGTCAGCAAAGAGGCGGCCGAGAAGCTCGCCCTCCAGGACCACAAGGTCGAGATCAAGGAAGAGATCAAAGGCAGCGACCTCGTGGACAAGAAGGTCAGCCACCCGCTCTGCGGCGAGATCACGATCCTGCCGGCAGAGTTCGTGGACCCCGACATGGCGACCGGCATGGTCATGTCCGTCCCCGCCCATGCCCCGTTCGACTATATCGCCCTCCGCGACCTCCAGCAGGCCGGGAAGTACAAGGACATCAAACCGATCCCCTTAATCAAGGTCGAGGGATACGGCGAGGTCCCGGCCCAGTTCGCAGTCGAGAAGGCGGGAATCCTGAACCAGATGGACAGCCGGATGGATGCCCTGACGCAGGAGATCTACTCTGCCGAATTCTCGAAAGGCAAGCTCTTCGAGAAGTACGGCGGCAAGCCGGTCCGGGTTGCCCGCGACGATGTCGCCCTCCTTATGACCGAGAAGTACGATTCGGTCGTCATGTACGAGTTCGATGTCCGGCCGGTGGTCTGCCGGTGCGGCAACCGGGTGAAGGTGAAGATCCTCCACGACCAGTGGTTCCTGAAGTACAGCGACCCGGCCTGGAAGCAGGAGGTCAAGGACTGCTTAAAGGACATGGCACTCGTGCCTCCCGAAGTCCGGGTCGAGTTCGACCGCACGGTAGACTGGCTCAAGGACTGGGCCTGCACCCGGCGTGTCGGCCTTGGCACCCGGTTCCCGTGGGACACCACCCAGCTGATCGAGCCCCTCTCGGACTCGACGGTCTACATGGCGTATTACACGATCGCCCACAAGATCCGGGACATAGACTCGAAACTCCTCACCCCCGAAGTCTTCGACTATGTCTTCCTCGGGAAGAAGTCAGCGGACCTCCCCGAGAAGAAGAAGCTCGATGCGATGCGGGAGGAGTTCCTCTACTGGTACCCCTACGACTTCCGGTTCTCGGCAAAGGACCTCATCTCCAACCACCTCACCTTCCAGCTCTTCCACCATGTCACGGTCTTCGAAGGCCAGAAAGACAAACTCCCGAAAGGGATGGTCGTCTTCGGCATGGGTCTCCTGAACGGCGCCAAGATGTCCTCATCCAAGGGCAACGTCTTCCTCCTCGAGGATGCCGTGAAGGAGTTCGGTGGCGACACCGTCAGGATGTTCCTGATGGGCAGCGCCGAGCCCTGGCAGGACTTTGACTGGCGGAACGAGCTGGTGCTCTCCACAAAGAAGCAGATCGAGCGGTTCTACAACACCGTCATGGAGATCAAGGACGCGACCGGCGAACCGCACGACATAGACCGCTGGCTCGCGAGCCGGCTCCAGTCCCATATCGCAAAGACCACCGAGGCACTGGACAACTTCCAGACCCGGCAGGCCCTGCAGGAAGCCTACTTCGGGATTGAGAACGACCTGAAGTGGTACCGCAGGAGACTGCCGAAGGACTGCGACGGCAGCAGGGAACTCCACGAGCTCTGCTCGGTCTGGGTCCGGCTCCTCTCCCCGTTCATCCCGTTCACGGGCGAACACCTCTGGAAGGAACTCGCGGGCGAAGGGCTCATCTCGTTCGCCCCCTGGCCGAAGATGAATGCCCAGCTCGTTAACGAGAAGGCCGAGCTCGCCGAAGAACTCCTTGCCCGCACGGTCGAGGACATCGAGTCGATCCGGAAGCTCATCTCGCTGACACCGAAATCGATCACGATCGCCCTTGCTCCCGAATGGAAGCACCAGATCTTCCGCACCATCGCCGAGTCAACCGACCGCAACACCGTGATCAAGGAGATCATGAAGGACGAGAAGATGCGCCAGCGTGGCAAGGAAGCAACCGATGCAGCCAAGCAGTGCACCACCCTCATCCACCGCCTGCCCCCCTACGTGGTCGACCCGCTGGTCCACAACCCGATAAGCGAACTTGAAGTCTTCGAGTCGGCACAGGCCTTCCTCGAGCAGGAGTTCGGGGTGCCGGTCCACATCACCGATGCCGAATCGAGCAACCAGGTGAAGGCGATGACGGCGCTGCCGTTCAAGCCTGCGATTATTATCGAATAATTCTCTTTTTCCGAAAGGTTCATCAGAACCTTGAGGACGAGAAGATTTTCAAAAGAAAATCTTCGAACCCAACCCGTTCCGGAAATCAGAACCTTGAAGACGTGCAGATCCCGGGATAATCTCCCGGCCCGGAACAGTGCGGGGAGGATGAGCAGGTACCGGGCCGGGATTCCTGCAGGGATAAAGGAAGGTCTTCCCCGCCCGGGGTGTGATAAAATTTGCAATATTCAAACAAATATATTTGCATGGCCTGCATGATCCCTGACCGTCATGGAGTGAGACCCTGACAGGCACAAAAAACGTGCCGGAAAAATTTCTCCATTGTTTTACCAGGCAGAGATCTCCCTGATAAATGCCGTGATAACTCACGGCGTAAAGGGGATCCACAGGTGTGATAGTATGAAACGGATACAAAAACGTGCAGAAAAAACAGTTTCCGGTCTTGTTGCAGCAGCGTTGTTCTGCCTTCTGACCGTAGCGCTGATTCCCGGCGTTATGGCCGCCACAAACGTAAATCTCGGATCGGCCGGCAGTTTCGGCGTCCTGGGGGCGACTACCGTCACCAATGCCGGGGCATCGCAGATCACCGGCGACCTGGGAGTCAGCCCGGGTACCGCCGTCACCGGCTTCCCGCCGGGGCTCGTGAGCGGGACTATCCATTCGGCGGATGCCGTGGCAGCCCAGGCCCAGACGGATGCCCTCACGGCATACAATGCCGCCCAGGGCCAGACGCCCGATGCCAGTTTTGCCGGGGTCACCCAGCTGGATGGCATGACATTCACGCCCGGGGTCTATCATTTCTCACCATCGGCAAACCTGCAGGTGAACGGGACCGTCTTCCTTGATTTCCAGGGAGATCCCAACGCGGTCTTCGTCTTCCAGACGGACAGCACCCTCGTAACCATGGCCGGTTCCAAGGTCATCGCCATCAACGATCCCAGTCCCGCGTGCACGGGCCAGAACGTGTACTGGGCGGTCGGATCGTCCGCTACGATCGACGGCGACCAGTTCCTGGGAACGGTGATTGCTTTGACGTCGATTACTATGACGTCGGCAGCAAACACTCCACCGGTAACCAGCGTGTCGGGAAGAATGCTGGCGCTGAATGGCGAAGTGACGATGGTTGACTCAGACATCGCGGTCTGCGGAGGCACGGTTACCCCGACTCCCACGCCGACACCTACACCGACGCCTACCCCTACTCCGACACCCACTCCTACACCCACCCCAACGCTGACCCCGACACCAACACCAACCTGCACACCCAGGCCGACACCACCACCCGGGAACTGCAGTGATTATGTGTCAGGAGGAGGATGGATCAAGGACAAATCCACGTTCAGCATCTCCGGCGGGATAAAGAACAACAAACCCTGGGGCGACCTTTCGTTCAACGACCATCGGGGCACGAAGGTCGAGGGGACGAAGGTTACTGCTTATACCGTGATCAATTCCGTTACCCGTAAAATCGAAGGCACGGCCATGGTCAACGGGAGAATCCCCGTCACCTACACGGTCGTTGTTGTCGACAACAGCGGGTACGGCCACAACAGGGACAGTTTCAGCCTTGCACTCTCGAACGGTTACAGCGCTTCGGGCACCCTGAAGGGCGGCAACATCCAGATCCACCGGGAATGCGGAAAGCCGCATGATAACGATGACAAAGAGCACTATTATGACAGGGATGAACATGACGGTCACAACAACTGCGATAACGATCGCCTGGGTGTGAGTGATCTCTTCCGCCAGTTCCCCGATTATAACAAAGACAACCACGGCTACTGAAAAATCCCTTTTTTTTGGTGCGGGAAACGACCCGTATTTTCCGGCTCAGGACTGACAGATATAGTGACCCCGGGCCGGCAACCTTGTCACGCGCTTACCGCACTGAAGTCCATGCCGGCACTTATTGCCCCATAATATCCTGTTCTCCGGTGTTCTCCGGCTTTTTTAAAAACCTGTTTTTCCGGCCGGTGATTCCCGGGTCAGGCTGATCGTATCTTCTCATTCCGGAATCGTTCCTGTACAATGCAGATTTTGTGATGAAAATTGACAGGAAGACTTGCAAATCGTGCAATAATCCGGGAGGTATAATTGCCGGGCCGATAGTAAGGGATCCATCGGATGAGAATCCTATGACCGGAACAAAACGAACAGGAAACCGTGTCTCTGTACTGTTTACCCTGGCGGTGCTCTTCCTGCTGACTGCCACAACTATTCCCGGCGTGAAGGGCGTTTCAGCCGTGGGTCTCGGGGCAGCCGACCCGTTCGCGATCCTGAGTAAAGCGGGAATTCCCGATACTCCCACATCTCATATCACCGGGGATGTGGGAACCAGCCCGGACGGCGGGATAACAATCGCATTAAACTGCTCGGACGTGACCGAGACGATCTATACGGTTGATCCTCCCGATCCTGTATGCAGGATACAAAACGCTGGCCTGCTGGGTTCGGCAGTGACGGATATGCAAAGCGCGTACAGTACCGCCCAGGCCCTGCCTTCCCCGGATTACACCGATGTCGGGGGCGGGGAAATCGGGGGTTTGACACTTGCTCCCGGCCTTTACCGGTTTAATTCCGCCGTATCAATAGCGAACGATGTCGTCCTGGACGGACGGGGAGACGGCACCGCAGTCTGGATATTCCAGGTACCGGGTACTTCAGCACTCACTGTCGCAGCGAATAAGAATGTCATCCTCCGCGGCGGTGCCCGGGCAGACAACGTCTTCTGGATAGTGGGTGGCGACACGTCACTGGGAGCGGGATCCGGTTTCAACGGGACAATACTGGACGGCGCCGCAATCACCCTCGATGCCGGCGCAACCGTTACCGGAAGGGCACTGGCACAGACAACAGTCACCCTGAACGCGGATACCATAACAGTTCCTGCAATCATGGCAGCCCCGGTTGCCGATTTCACGTTCACCAATGCGACCGGGACAGCGCCCCTTTACGTGGCCTTCACCGATACTTCGACCCCGGGGGGCCAGATAACCACCTGGGCATGGGATTTCGGTGACGGGGCCAACAGTACCGTCCAGAGTCCGGCACACACCTACGATACCACCGGTGGCTACACGGTGAACCTGACGGTTACTGATGGGACCGGGGCAATCTCTTCGAAGACCGGTACGGTAACCGTAAACCAGTCCCCGTCAGCGGATTTCACATTCACCAATGAGACCGGGACAGCGCCCCTGTATGTGGTCTTCACCGATACTTCCACGCCTCTCGGCAATATCGCCCACTGGGCATGGGACTTTGGCGACGGGACCAATGATACCGCCCGGAGCCCGGCACATACATACTCCCTGCCGGGACGGTACACCATCAACCTGACCGTGACCGATACATCCGGCATAGTTGCTACAAAAATTGTTGCCGGTGCAGTCAACGTGACCCATGCAGGTCCGGTAGCGGATTTCACGTTCACCCCTGCATCGGGCCCGGCGCGCCTGGCAGTCACGTTCACCGATAATTCGACGACAACGGACCCGATTGTCAGCTGGGCATGGGATTTCGGTGACGGCAGCAATGTCAATGCCACGCTCCGGAACCCGGTGCACACTTATGCAGCGGCCGGAAATTACACGGTAAACCTGACCGTTACCGACAGTACCTCCGCGAGTGATACAAAAACGGTAACCAATGCGGTTAACGTGGACCCGCCAAGCTTTGCGATAAACCTTGTAAACGTGCCCGTCTCTTTAGCCCTTATCCCGGGAGAGACCACGACCAACACCGATGCCCAGTTCATGGTCAACAGCACGACCAACTGGCAGGTCACGGCCAGGGATGACGATACAGCCACCATGGGATATATGACCAATTACTCTGTTTCCGGGTCGCAGTATAGTGTCCCGGCGACCAGGCTCGCCCATCCCTTCATGGTGATGGATGGAACTAGTACCTATGCGGCATTACCTTCCGGTGGAGACACCCCGGCGATACTGAAATCCGGTGCGCCCGAAGCATCCGGAACAGCATATCCGCTGGGTATCCGGCAGCAGGTCACGATGGCCGATGTGGTTCTTCCCGGGACCAATGTGTACCGTATTGTAATAACGCTGACCGCGGGCAGTGTCTGAAATCCTCTCTTTTTTCTGCCACGATTTTACGGACAACCGGATATAAAACGCCGGTCCAAACAGGTCATGAATACAGCAGGGAGGGATTCGTGAAGTGACACGCCGGTGCTGAGCTCCCGCAGATCCGGATGATCGGGAGTGAAGATCGCTATTCCCCGGGAATCCTGCAGATCCCCTGCAATCCCGGTGGATGCGATCGTCGTGCAGCGGGAACTCCGGGTTGCCGCGCCCGGGAATACGAGGATCTTTTGCATGTAATCACGGGCAAAAAAAAGCGGCAGCGGAAAGGAATTTGTCCATACGTGGTCACCGGTACGGGGACAGCACATCCTGGTATCGCAGGGCGGGTCCGGAACATGGGAGCAGGATTCGTGCAACGGGGAAGGGGCTGGTCCTCCCGCGTCACCGGTACCGGAGATAAAAAAAATTAGTTTTTTCCTCTCTTTCCCAGGCTAAAGATGATGACAATCAGACCAAGGGAGAGAAGAACCGGTGGTGTATCCAGGGGAGCAGAACTCCCGGATTTCCCACCGGTATAGGATGAGGACGTCGCCACGACTGCCCACGTACTGAACCGGTTCGTTGTTGCGGACAGGGTGTTCGTGTCCCTGTTCACGTTCGTGTTAAGCAGGGTCCATTTACTGTCAGAAGTGTCGTACCGTGCAAGGATCAGTTTCGACACATCTCCGCCGGCAGCGGCCAGGTCGGCATCGGAATACCTGACCGAGATCGTTGCATCCTTGGAGAGGAGGCCGGACAACCCGTCTACCTGGAAACACGTGCCACCCGCCTTTAAACCGGCCGGGAGGGTAGGCAGATTTGCACGCGAGAACGCTTTGAGGGATACCGCGACATCCGCGATCACCGCCCCGGCAGGGAAACTGATGGTTGTCACGTTATCGGACGATACCAGTACCGCGGCGTCCTGGGGTGTCAGGGTGATCCCTTCCTCCGTCGGGGGGGCAACGTAGTTGCTCTTCACATCAAACGTTGCAGTTTTCGTATCAAGAACGGTGCCGTCCCCAAGGCTCACCTCAGATTTCACACGGTAGGTCCCAGGGGACAGCGCCTTGTCAAGGGTAACAACATAATTCACGATATACGTGGGGATGATTGCATAGACCGAAGGAGTTGTGCTGACCGTGCCGAGTACATTCCCGCTGCTGTCAGATACCGTCACGGTATTTTTTGTATCATAGTAATGGACATTCCCGGTATTTTTCAGGGAAGTGGTAATCCGGAGGGGTTGCCCGGTCACGATCTCCCCGGCTTTGACATCGGTTATCGAGCCTTTCTGCTGGAGGTTGGAGTTGGCGATCGTGATCATGACCGGGACAGCGATTGCCGTCACGTATGCCGTGGTCCCGCTTCCCGAAGGTGCATTGTGCAGGGAAATGATGGCATACCGCCCGCCACTCCCGACATCGTTTGGTATGGTGATAGTGGCGGTGATCTTCTTTGTATCCCCGGGATCCAGGTGGAACGATCCGGTATCAAGGGTAATGAATTTCCGGGCAGAGTACGGGCTCGTATCATCTGCTGCCGAGAGCGAGGAATAACTCATCGTTTCGGTCTGCCCGAAACCCCAGACATCAACCACGATATCCATGGGGGGATCGGTCGCCTGGGTGCTGACCGTGATCATGTGGATTACGGTATCCCCCGCTTTGACCGTATCCATGTACTTCGCACCCCCGACATTGATGGCTGATGCCGGATAGGTACAAATCACCAGGATAATCATGATACCCATGAATAGCACGGGATAAAAACGGTTTATAGTGTGCATGCTCTGTCACCGGATTAAGATGCTATTGAGAAGAGATTTATATAAGATCTGGGTATCGTGACAATTTTTGCAAACTGTTTTTTCGTAACCGACCCCGGGGTGACACCCCGGATGACTGGCAAATCTGCCGGGTTCAAATAAAAAAGAAGAGATCAGACTGCCGAGGCAGTAAACGTTGTCACTACCCGGTAGTAATGGCCGGAACCGACACGGGAATCCGCCATCTCAACGGTCTGTTTGAAATAGGGATATTCGAGGAACGTCCCGGCATTTCCGGTCCACACTGCCGCCGACGGCGCATTGCTGAGTGTAACGTACGAAACTGAACTCGAACCCACGTTCAGGGCATCCGTCAGCACCTTTCCGCCGGGCGTGTAGATAGCGCCGTCATATTCAGCCATCTTTCCATTGTTCGTTGCATCGACAACCGTCACAGTCCAGGGTGCGTTCGTAGTAACGTTTGCGACAACCGAGTTTGAAGCGGTGGTGTTGACATTGTCCCCGGGAGTCATATCTCCGAACGTCTGTGCACCGGTTACGGCGAGACTCAGGGTCAGTGCGGGATTCCCGGTCACTGGCGCAGTTCCCGTGGCGTCAGCAAGGACTCCCGGGCATAGCATAAGCATGCATACGAGCACGCTTGAAACGAGTAGTAATTTTTTTAGCATGTTCATTCCCCCCCTTGAGGGTATGGCTCAATATATGTTGAAAATTAAAAGGGTTCTCCCGTAATCCAAAAAAAATAACAACCCAATAATTCCAAAAAATAGAATTAAACCGATAAAATTAATAATTGGAATGAGGGGGTAATTCCAAAAAAAAGAATCCGGGGTGAGGTTTTTAAGGAACAATAGCAACAATCCCCGATCACAATCGGACTGGTACCATATGCACTGTAAAACGGTATTTCACCGGACACGGGCGAGTACAATCGCTAAGCACGTTCTTATCATGGCGATATTCGCGTTCCTTGTTATTCCCCAGCTGGTCTCCGGGGGAACCACGGGAACGTCGGTCATCACCGGGAATGTTATGGCACCACTCGTCCGGTTCACCGCCAATAGTACGGAGGGGACCGCACCACTGGCCGTGGAGTTTACGGACATGTCAACGATTCCGGGCGCGACGGGCTGGTCGTGGGACTTTGGCGACGGGACAACCTCGATCCTGCAGAACCCGGCACATACCTATGCAGGAGGGATCTATAGCGTTACCCTCACCGTAACCAATGCGAACGGGACATTTGCAAACAGTTCCGCTAACTATGTAACCGTCTTTGCTTCAAGGAACAATCAGACCCTCGATACGGGACCGGCACTGACCGGAACCAGCGTCGCCACGTTCAACCAGTCGGCATTTACCCTCGTTGGGGGAACCTCATCCGTGTCCGGAAATACCCTGACCCTGGTTTATCCCCCGAGTTCGTCAATAAACCGGATGACAATTACCCTGGACGCGGTCAATAATTCCAATGGCAACATCTCCGGAACGGTCAGTTCCGTACTCCGGGAGACGAAACCGGTAACCGTCACCCTCCCCTCCACGGGGGAAAGCGGGACCTACACCCTGAATGTCCGGTTAAATTCTGTCCCTTCTTCCGGAACTGAGATCCAGACAACGGTCATTGACGGCGCAGACGCAGCTAATGCGAATGCATTCCAGGCATTTGCAGCATCCAATGGCATGACAGTCCTCAGCACCCGGTACGAACTGGTTGTCTCGGACTCCATCCCGGCCTCGTCCATTACGGGAGCCGTGATCACCATGGAAGTTCCGGCATCATGGTACAACACCTATGGTTCGAACCTCGTTCGCATCCTGCGGAAGGATAATGCCGGATCCGTCTCGATCCTTGACACGGACTTCTCCGGGTTTGACGGGACCAATGCGATCTATACCGGCCATTCACCCGGGCTCTCGACATTCGGCATAACCGCACTCCAGGGTCAGGCAGTTGCACCGGTATCACCACCGGCATCACAACCAGCATCCCCTGCGCTTCAATCCAACGGAGGAGATGCGGCACCCGGTGGCGGCGGGGGAGGCCAGGGCGTTTCAGGCAGTTCCGCCGGCCCGGCAAACCTCGGGGCACCACCCGGGCAGCTGGCACCGGCAGCACGCTCCGCAGTAACACCCGTGAACGGGATCGGGCCTCTTACGAGCACCCCGTTTACCGCAGACCTGGCGGGGATGCCGGGAGTGGCCGTATCGTGGACAACCGTGATCAATAACAACCCGGCTCCCGATGCCCGGCTTACGACCGTGATACTGCAGAACCCGGACCCGTCTGTGCTGAACGCATTTACCTCCGCACTTAACCGTGCCGGGCTGGACATCGGCAGCCTGGCGTATGTCATGATCGTCCAGAAGACCGGCATACCCTCCACCGGACCAGCCACGGTAAGCATGACGGGCTCCGGGGACTGGGTCACCCGGAACGGCGGGACCAGTGCCATCTCGATCGTCCGGATGGGTGACGATGGCGCTACGGAAGTTCTGGCCACCACATTTGCCGGGTATGACCCGGGCACCGGCTATATGACCTTCACCGCGACATCGGAACGCGGCCTCTCGACATGGGGGCTGGTAGCCGTGAAACCGCACACTGCATCATCAACGCCAGCCTCAGGTCAGATGGCACCCGTAACGGCTCCTGCCGGGGAGACCTCGTCACCGTCACCTTCAGCCGCCGGACTGCTTATTGCCGGAGTTGCCGGCATTGCCGCGGTGCTGGTGATAACAGGTGTCACCCTGCGGTCATTCATCCGGCGGAAGAAGTGAGGAGCATGTCATTTCCCGGAAGTACCTCATTTTTGCCTTCCCTGCGGGCCCCGTCACCGGGGCTTATCCCTGACGACATCCTCATGCCGCGGTTCGGGTCTTTTGACCCTCACCAACTCGAAGAATCCTGATGGATTCTTCTCGTGGCTCATCCCTGCGGGATTCGCCAACCCGAAGAACCGGATCTATCTTTCCTGTTATCATCACTCAAAGCTCGGGTCTGATGACCCTCGCCACAGCGAAGAATCCTGATGGATTCTTCTCGTGGCTCATCCCTGCGGGATTCGCCAACCCGAAGAACCGGATCTATCTTTCCTCCTATTATCACTCAAAGCTCGGGTCTTTTGACCCTCACCACAGCGAAGAATCCTGATGGATTCTTCTCGTGGCTCAACCCAGCGGGATTCGCCAAAAACATGATATACCGG
>Ga0265342_10000772_pt1 | contig 32604 bp, 24 predicted proteins | sample 4CB327metaG_FD_203125 | JGI IMG/M metagenome (GOLD analysis project Ga0265342, IMG submission 203125) | Rhizosphere microbial communities from Carex aquatilis grown in University of Washington, Seatle, WA, United States - 4-CB3-27 metaG | ecosystem: Host-associated > Plants > Roots >... | reverse complement strand
TTAAGCGAGCCCCGTCAATTAAGGCGGGGTTTTTTGATTTGTGCAATTCGTTTAATGTAGATTAGAAAATTTATTAGCCGTAAATTTGAGTTCATGACTTATTTAAAACGGCTAATTCCATACTTAAAGCGCTATAAACTTAAGTTGTTTGTAGGCTTAATTGTTATTTGCCTCAGCGCAATATTCACAAATTTCATCCCATTTGTCGTTTCCAAGGCTATTGATTCAATAAAAAACACAGGGGAATATCATTCTCTGCTTAATTATGCATTGCTGACGCTTGGCTTTGCCGGGGCGAGCGGATTTTTCCTCTACCTCACACGCCAAACAGTTATTATAGTATCGCGCGAAATTGAAAATGACCTACGAAACGATTTTTTCGAGCATATCCTGGACCAGGACCAGCAGTATTTTCATTTTCACCCTACCGGTGAAATAATGGCGCTGGCGACAAACGATATCTCCGCAGTAAGGAATTTTATCGGGCCGGGAATTATGTACACTTCTGAAACAATTGTAAATTTCATTATGGCGATAAGCCTGATGCTTTCAATGAATGTGGGTCTTACGTTAATAGCTGTAATACCGATACCGCTAATTTCGTATGTTGTATACAGGATAGGCAAAGCCGTAAACTATAAATTTGAAAAAGTACAGAAACAGTTTTCTGACCTGACCACAAAAGCGCAGGAAAATCTATCGGGTATTAAAGTCGTAAAAGCTTATACAAGAGAAAAAGGCGAAACCGAAAGCTTCCGCATAATATCGCTTGATTACATGAAGAAGAATCTTGAGCTGGCTAAAGTTCAGGCGTTTTCGTTTCCGTTGATGTTTTCAATGATAGGAGTTTCGGTTGTAACAGTGTTGTATGTTGGCGGCAATAAAATTATTAATGGCCAGCTGACCATCGGGGAGCTAACCGCATTTATAATATACCTTGGCTTATTAACGTGGCCCATTATTTCGCTTGGATGGGTTGTAAACCTTACCCAGCGCGCAGATGCATCCATGAAAAGGCTTGCGCTGATATTTGATAATAAACCAATTATTACTGACATAACAGTCGGGACTCACGCCGATGAAAACGGAAACGGTATTAAAGAATTAGTAAATGAAATTACCGGAAGCATTGAGTTTAAAGATCTGAATTTCCGCTACCATGAGAATTTCCCGTATGTTTTAAAGAATGTAAATTTGAAGATCGAAGCCGGCGAAACCATCGGCATAATCGGGCACACTGGTTCTGGGAAGTCCACATTAGTGAACCTGATACCGCGGTTATTTGAAGCGGGCGAAGGAAAAATACTTTTCGACGGGCGCGATATAAAAGATATTCCGCTTAGAGTTTTAAGAACCTCAATAGGTTATGTGCCGCAGGAAACATTTCTATTCTCTGATAGCATAGAGCACAACATTTCATACGGATTGAAAGACGCAGACAAAGACAGGATAATCTGGACATCAAAAATATCGCAGATATATAAAGATATAGATTCATTCCCGAACAGGTTCGATACTGTGCTTGGCGAGCGCGGGATTAATCTCTCCGGCGGACAAAAGCAAAGAGCATCTATTGCCCGCGCGATTTTTACCGACCCAAAGATCCTGATACTCGATGATGCATTTTCAGCTGTGGACACTTACACAGAAGAAGAGATATTATCCGGATTAAAGGATGTGATGAAAAACCGCACGACAATTTTGATCAGCCACAGAGTATCAACTTTAAAGAACTCGGACAGGATAGTTGTGCTTAAAGAAGGTACAATAGCTGAAATTGGAACGCATGAATCCCTGATCCAGCAGGAAGGAATTTACGCGGATATCTTCTTCAAACAATTATTAGAAGAAGAACTGAAAGAATTGTGACTATAACCGTCTGACTGCTCCAATCGGTCCGGCGGATAAAATTAATTAATGGCGGAAGAAAAAGAAAATAACGAGAAAGAGAAAAGCAAAGAAGGTTCCCGGGAAATAGACGAGATAACGGGTAAAGCTTACGATGCACATTTGATGAAGCGGCTGATGAAATACCTCAGGCCGTATTTCAAATGGGTGATAGTGGCAATAGTTCTTACGCTGGGCGTTGCTTTCGCGAGCACTATCCGCCCGTACCTGACCAAAGTAGCAATTGATAATTATATAGCCAATAAAGATTCGGCGGGACTGCTGAGGATTATCATATTACTATTTGTGACGCTTTTTGCATCGGGCTTGCTGCAGTATGCAATGACTTACCTCACGCAATGGGTCGGGCAAAAGACTATTTACGACCTGCGTATGGAGCTGTTTGAGCATTTGCAGAAACTATCGATGGGATTCTTTGACAGGCATCCCGTTGGGCAGCTTGTGACAAGGCTTACTAATGATATTGAAGTGCTGAATGAAATGTTCTCATCGGGTATTGTGATGATATTCGCCGACGTTTTTACCATTGCTGGAATTTTGTTCTTTATGTTAACCCTGAGCTGGCAGATGACTTTGATTTGCCTATCGGTTGTTATCCCTTTGATATACGCCACAATGGTTTTCAGGCGCAAAGTAAGAGCGGCGTATAGAGATGTCAGGCTGTATTTGGCGCAGATGAATTCGTACCTTCAGGAACACATCAGCGGCATAATGGTTGTTAAAATTTTCAATAAAGAAAAGAAAACGATTGATGATTTTAAGAAGATAAATCTTGATCATACCATCGCCAACAAAAAGTCCGTCTTTTACTATTCGGTATTTTTCCCGATCGTTGAATTTATCGGGGCGGTATCAGTCGCGCTTATTATCTGGTACGGCGGTGGCAAAGTGGTCCAGGGGATGGTTGGCGGCATGACCATCGGTATTCTTATTTCATTCCTCCAGTATTCGGAAATGTTTTTCCGCCCTATAAGGGACCTGTCCGAAAAATACAATATTATGCAGACTGCCATGGCATCTTCAGAAAGAATTTTCAGATTGCTTGACAGGCAGGACATAATTCCGGAACCTAAGAATCCTATAGAGCTGAAATATGTTAAAGGAGATATTGAATTCCGGAATGTGTGGTTTGCATATATTAAAGAAGATTATGTTTTAAAGAATCTATCAATAAATATAAAGCAGGGCGAGAAGGTTGCATTTGTTGGCGCAACAGGCGCAGGCAAAACTTCGATTATGAACCTTATCTGCAGGTTCTATGACGTGCAAAAAGGCGAGATACTTCTTGATGGCGTTAATATAAAAGACATTACAAAAGAGAATCTCAGGAGCAATATAGGCCTTGTTGTGCAGGATATTTTCCTGTTCTCAGATTCCGTGAAAAATAATATCAGCTTAGGGAACAATTCGATAAGCGATGAGAGAATCAAAGAAGCTGCAAAGATAATAGGTATCGACGGATTCATAGAACGGCTGCCGGAAGGATTCAGCCAGAACGTTAAGGAACGCGGCGTCACATTATCTCAGGGCGAACGGCAGCTCATAACATTTGCGCGCGCGCTGGCTTATGACCCGAGAATCCTGATACTCGATGAAGCTACTTCAAGCGTTGATACTAATTCGGAAATACTAATTCAGAAAGCTATTGATAAGCTGATGGAAGGCAGAACTTCTATTATTATAGCTCACAGGCTATCTACAATTCAAAAGTGCGATAAAATAATTGTTATGCACAAAGGCGAGATACGAGAAGTAGGCAACCATCAGGAACTGCTTGAAATGGGCGGAATATATTCAAAACTTTACCAGCTCCAGTATAAAGAATCATTCGTGAGAACAACATAATGAAAAAATTGATCCTTGCAACAAAAAACAAAGGAAAAGTACGCGAGATAACGGAATATTTCAAAGATTCAGAATTTGAAATAACCGGTTTGGAAGATAGTTTTCCTGACATAGATGAAACAGGTACAACATTTGAAGAGAACGCCACACTTAAAGCAGAACAGGTTTATAACCAGCTTAAAATCTTAACGCTGGCAGATGACTCGGGTCTTGAAGTTGATTATCTTGTGGGCGAACCGGGAGTTTACTCTGCCAGGTTCGCAGGGGAAAACGCGACGGATCTTGATAACTGCAAAAAGCTGCTTGAGGAGATGGGTGATGCTGAAGATGAAGACCGCGCCGCAAGATTTAAGTGCGTTATGGTTCTGTATGACGGAACCGAGAAACATGTTTTTGAGGGGGTTTGCGAAGGAAAAATTATCTCTGAGATGAGAGGCAATGATGGTTTCGGGTATGACCCGTTGTTTGTTCCCAATGGTTACACACAAACATATGCAGAGCTTGATCTTGGAACCAAGAACACAATCTCCCACAGAGGGAAAGCTTTGAAGCTTGTGAAGGATTATCTGCAAAATAAATGATAAGGACTCTCACTGTTGTATTTATTGTAAGCATTTTTTTTGGATGCAGCGAAAAGAAGCCAATTGTAATTAGCACACCGCCGCAAAATCCTGTAATTCAGACTATAAGCTATTCAGTAGTAAAATATTTCCCGCATGATACTAATTTATTCACCGAAGGATTATTATTTCATGATGGCCAGCTGTTTGAAAGCACGGGCTCACCGGGTGGACTGCCGCAAAGCAGGTCATTGATCGGAATAATAGATACAGCAACGGGTAAGATGTCGGTCAAAGAGGAAATTGACAGAACAAAATACTTCGGAGAAGGCATAGTGTTTTTTAATGATAAGCTGTACCAACTTACTTATAAGAATAATATCGGCTTTATTTATGATGCAAAATCTTTTAAACAGCTTGGAACATTTCATTATTCAAATCCCGAGGGCTGGTCGCTTACAACAGACGGAACGAATATAATTATGGACGACGGCACAGATAAGCTGACTTATCTAAGCCCTGAGAATCTACAGCCTATAAAGACCCTTTCCGTTACGGAAAATGGAATTCCGGTTAATATGTTAAATGAGCTTGAATATATAAAAGGCTTCATATACGCCAACATTTGGAAAACGGATATTATTGTAAAAATTGACCCAAGTAACGGAAAAGTCGTGGCACATATTGATCTCAGTCCCCTTGCAATGGGTGAAAGGCGTGCCAATCCAAACGCCGAGGTGTTAAACGGTATCGCTTACGATTCAGTAAATGACAGGATTTTTGTTACAGGCAAGCTGTGGTCGAAGATATATGAAATTAGCATTTCGCATTAAGTGATGATGATATTATTAATTATTTCTAAAAAAGGGGAGCAAACGAGCTCCCCTTTTTAGTATAAAAATGTAAGCCTGTCAAAAAGAACGTTTAGGATAATTGGGCGGCTAATCTTGATGACGCATTAGCGCCTGAAAGGCATACAATTTTAAACAAATCTAATTCTCAGGGATTTCTTTTGCAATCAAGAAATTTTTTGCTTTTTTTATAACGAATTTTGTCATTTGATCTATGTATTTTTATGTCATTGAAGATTACGGGTGAAAATTCTATATTTGTGGCTGTTTCAATGTAGGCCCCACCCTGTCCCGACAAGTCGGGACAGCCCCTCCCCGAAGGATAGGGGCAATATAGAATCAAATTGCTGGCGTAGCTCAGCTGGTAGAGCAGCTGATTTGTAATCAGCAGGTCGGGGGTTCAAGTCCCTTCGCCAGCTCCAGAAATTAACCGTTGTAAGAAATTACAGCGGTTTTTTTTATGTTATCGGGGTTTCCCGCTTAAGGCGGGACTTCGAACAATCCCAAACGGGATTGCTTTCAGCAAGTCCATTTGCTCCAGTAGTTGAAACAATGATTTTAATATCTTAATACAAGGTACAATATAGGATTTCTGATTTGATTCCGGAAATGAACAAATACCCGCATAACATAGATATTTAACCGATATATCGTTTTCATTTCATAATAATATCTTATATTGATCAAAGTAAATAAATAATATAACTATGAAACAAAAATTATTTACGCTCATCCTTACATTATCATTAATTTCAATAAACGGTTATTCACAAAGCAAACATGAAACAGTGTCTGTTTCTCCCGGGTATGATTCGCTGTTATTCGACGGCGATGCAAACCAATACAATTTTTTAAATGCGACGGACGATAAATGTAAGATAAAAGTTCAGGATGTTTTCGGCGATGCAACTGGAACATACATGGTTGATACGGTATTTGAAACCTGCGGAGAGAAGCATACAGAGAAGGTCCGCAAAACCGGGCCGCTAAAAAGAGGTGTTGAGTTGATACAAGGAACCGAAATATCTACCGGCGGAGAGGGATATAAGGGTAAGTCAGGGCACTTATATTCTAATATACTTATGCTGGATTTAGGCCCATCAGCTGTGATGCTCGGCAGAAGAACCAGCGCTATTGTAGGCTCTGATTGTGAAATAAAACTTAATACCGGCTCTGCATTGGTTTCAGGCGACCATGAAATTATTACATCAAGAACAATAATAACGCACAAACAGACCAAGTATTCCGTAGAAACCGTTCCGGACGGGTCTGATACTATGGATATCGTAAAAGTATTTGAAGGCTCAGTAAAGGTAAACCCGCATGCAAACACGGATTCTTCGGTCGCTCATTTCAAAAAAATAGGCGATATGCAGACTGAAATGGCTAAATTGAATGATGATATGATAAATAAAAGAATTACTATTGATGAGTACAAAGCTAAGATCACGGAATTAAACGATGAAATGAAAACAAGTGAAAATAGTCTGCCCAAAGCTGTTGATATTAACGCAGGGAATCAGTGTACCATTGACCACACCGGCAAAATTTCCGATCCTGTCCCGATTGAATCAACCGAAACCCAATGGTTCGATGATGTGGACAAATAAAATCAAGATGAAAAATAATTTTAAATCATCGGCAATCCCTTTTACCGGCTCCCCAAAAAAATGGCCCGATAAATCGAGCCATTTTCTTTCCATATTAAAATTAATTAATGTTTATAAAAGAGAATTATTTTGTTAATGTCATTTTCCTGATATCCGAATAATTCCCGGCTGTCATTTTGTAAAAATACATACCTGATGCCAGGGAGTTTAATGAAACTGTTACTTCATAACTTCCCGGGTTCTTGAATTCATTTACCGGCGCAAGAACTTCCCGCCCGAGCAGATCATAGATCGCGATCTTAACTATTGAAGGCTGGCTCACGTCAAACTTAATAGTTGTTGACGGGTTAAACGGATTCGGATAATTCTGGTGAAGTGAAAAACTATTTGGAATATCGCTCTCCAGACCCATATTTGGCTTTGAATTAGTTCCCAGCCCGAATTTCACACATACCATATTAGATATTACATTGTGAGTGGATAATGGCAGAGAGGCCATAAATCCTGCGACAAATACATTGCCAAACCTGTCTGTCGTGATATCGTTGCCGCAGTCAGGTCCCGGATTTGGGACGCGGTATGATGAAACTACCGAGCCTGTTCCGTTAATACCCAGAACAAAAATATCGCCGCCATCAATAATGTTCTCTTTAATGCTTGAACCTGTTATATAAATCAGGTTGGTCCCAAAATTAGTCAAAGAGTATGCAATATCCGCGCTGTGCGCAATGGGGTCGTCATATCTCATAACAAATAACTGATTGCCATCCGAACCCCTGTACCTTATAGTGAGAAAATCTTCTGAGTTCGCTGCAGCCGACCTTTTGCTTGAACCAGTGACGTAAACATCTCCGCCAACGTATATAATTTTTCTCGCAATATCGTCGCTGTTTGCCGTCGCATAATTATAAGTCATAATCCATTGCTGAGCCCCGGATGAATTGTATTTTATAGTAACATAATCTTTCCCGTTGCTGTATGTAATAACATTCCCGGTGATATAGCTGTTTCCGGAACCGTCGTTTACTATAGAACTGGCCTCGCCATCCTGGTTTGTGCAGTCGCCGGTGGAAGTTGATACCCATTGGCGCGTCCCTGCAGAATTATATTTTATCGTCATTAAATTCTTATAAGCGCTAGCGCCTGCCAGTGTGTAGCCTGTTATGTAAACGTTGGAGGAGTTATCGACTGTAATTGCGTTTGCTACGTTTGTGTTTGAAGTTCCGTCTCCGGTCTTTACCCATAACTGCGTACCCAACGGATCATATTTAATCACGGTTGCAGAGTTTCCGGTGTTAACATAACTATAGCCGGCAATAATTGGGTTTCCTCCCGCATCGATCGTAATAGCGTTGGATACATCAGGATGACTGCCGGAGCTGGTATATCTGCGAACCCATTTTAGAACGCCGTTCTGGTCATATTTAATCAACACCATATCTTTATTCGTGCCTGAACCAACGCTGGCGCCCGTTACATAAATATTATTAGAAGCGTCTTTAGCTATTGCATAAGCTTCATCAGTAGAATCACCGGGTCCGTTATACGCGGCTATCCATAACTCATCTCCGAGAGAGTTGTATTTAACAGTTGTTATGTCATGGCCTGAATAAAATCCGGAAGTATATCCTGTGACGTAAGAGTTGCCGGCAGAATCAGTTGTGACAGCGGTCCCTATGTTAGAGCCATTACCTCTGCCGTTGTTGATACCGATAAAAACCGGCTGTGCGTAAGCGTTAATTGAAATACATAACGCTAAGAAACCAAGTAGAATTACACATTGTGATTTCATTTAAAATCCCCTTTCTGAAAGAAGAATAGTTTTTAAACATCCAATTAGCTACCGGTTGGTTTAAAATATTTATTATATTTCAATACGACAATAACTTAAATCGGGTAAACATCAAACCATTATGAAATTTTTTTGATCCATATACAGTGATGACGTGAGGGAATGCAACCTTGAAGCGGTCATTCAAATAATAATTCTTAAAAGAATCCTGAAGGTTCTATGAAAATATAAGAGCGGTTTTATTTCAAGTAACTCGAAGGCAATATATGATTTATTAACAGGTCATTGAACTTTTCATTTTCTTCAAGGTTAGTCAGGTGCGCTGAGTTTTCAAACAAAAGCAATTCTTTATGCGGAGCCTCAGGTATTTTGAAATACCGCTCTGCAAGTATAGACGGGGCTTCATGGTCATGTTTACCCAGCGTAAAATAAATTGAAACATCCAAACTGGGAGCCTGTCTACACCGCGAATAAGGATCCATTGTCCTTTACTGCGCAGATTTACTTTTTCGTGCGATATTCTTTTCTGCAGGAGAATATTTAATAAAATTTAAGAATTAATTTAACGATATGGGATGATGAAGTTCATCGTGTTCTTATCACTAAGATCTTCCCGAGGCAGGCAGAAGTAATAAATGCAGAAGATTGGTAATTAAACCGCCGGAAATTAATATTGATAATAATACGGCGCTCCGTAGGTTTGATTAGGAGCTAACTCAATTGACTCCGGCTCCAGGTTGAATATGTATATCCTGCCGGATGAGGATTCCTTAATTTTTACAGTGGTGACAATTTTTTCTAATAATGTACCTGTGATGGTCGTTCCGTCATCTAAAGTGTAATATACAGGTTGTCCCGCGCGGATATTATATCTGAATATTTCATTTAGACTGACAGGCGCTTCTCCCGGTTTTTTATTGATGACAAAATCCTCCTGCGTTAAGCGTTTGCCGGGAAGAATTGAATTAAGTATCGCGTTTTGATTTTCGCCGGTGTCATGTTGGGAATACGAAACTGCGACTGAAACAAAAAATAAAATAGCGCTGTAAATTATTTTTGTCATGATGCCTCACTCCTTAAATTTTTGAACAATCTGATATTTATCGAAGTTTCAGGGTTTCATGCTTATAAAACTATTTATTGATTGAATTGCTTCGGGTTTCAGACTTTAATTGATTTTTTGTTGAAATCAAGCTCTTTTTTTAAAAAAAGGGGGCATTCAGCGCTCCAATTATTAGCTATTCCATATTTGATAAATAACACTTATTATTAACAATTATTGAATTTAGTACCGGAAGTCCGTCAGTTGGAAACAGCAAAAGTATTGTTAATAGAAGATGAGTCTTACATAGCGAAGGATATTTCCGAAGCGCTTGTAAGGCTTGGTTATGAAGTTTGCGGCGTTTTTGACAACGGGCGGGAAGCGATAAATGCAATCGGCAGGATCAAACCCGATATAGCACTTGTGGATATTACCATAGAAGGCGATCTTGACGGAATGCAGACCGCTGCGAAAATAAATGAGCTCATCACTATCCCTATCGTATATCTCACTGCAAACCAGTCCAGCGATGTAATTGAAAAAATGACAAATACGCACCCATTCGGGCTTCTTCTGAAACCTGTAAGTGAAAAGGAACTGAAGACGCGCATGAGCCTCGCATTGTACAGGTTCGAGACAGAAAAGAGACTCAGGGAAAGCGAAGAAAGATATTTCAGGCTTGCAGAAAATGCAAGGGATATGATCTACAGGATGCGATTGCCCGAAGGGATTTACGAATATGTAAATAACGCTTCTTACCAGCTAACCGGTTATACCCCGGAAGAGTTTTATGCAAACCCAAATCTGATATCGGAAGTAATACATCCTGACTGGCGGCATTATTTTCAGGTGAAATGGCAAAAGCTTATCAACGGAGAAGCGGATAATTATTACGAATTCCAGATAATTCATAAATCAGGCGAAGTAAAGTGGCTTAACCAGCGAAATGTATTGTTATTCAACGGCGGAGCCATGCCTGTTGCCATTGAAGGGATTGTAACGGATGTGACCGCGCAGAAGAAATCCGAAAGCCTGATAAGAAAACAAAGCGAAGAATACCGTTCCATCTTCGATGCGTTTCCTGAAATGGTTATTTTGAAAGACACGAACAACAGGATAATACGCGCCAACAAGCTCAGCTCGACTTATTTTGGGCATAAAGTTGAAGAGATGGAAGGCAAATACCTTGATGAATTTTTTCCGGACGCCGCAGTATCATACCTTGAGCAGGATAGACAAATTGTTGTGACCGGCCAGCCAATGCTCGGAATATTGGAAAAATTCGAAAGACCGGGCAAAGGGAACGTATGGCTGAAGTTTAACAAATACCCATTCAGAAATGATACGGGCGAGATAATCGGAATAATTGTTATGGCGCAGGACATAACAAAAGAAAAAGAATTTGAAAGGCAGCTTCACGAGGCTGAAGCGCAGAGCGCCGCTTTGATCAATACCATCCCTGATCTGCTTTTTCAATATGACAGGGAAGGCAGACACATAAGCTATAAGGTCAAGGACGAGAAAGACCTGTTTGTCCCGCCGGAAATGTTTTTAGGAAGAAATGTTACGGAAGTTCTTCCCGGCGAAGTGGGAGAGCGGTTTCTCTATTTTATCAAAAAAGCATTTGAAACAGAGGAAATACAGATATATGAATATGAACTGGTTATAGATGAGGAAATCAGGGATTTTGAAGTCAGGTTTGTTAAGAGCGGCGAGGATGAGGCTTTAGGCATTGTGAGGGATGTAAGCGACAGGATGAAAGTCGAGCGCGCTCTTCGCGAAAGCGAAGAGAAATATAAGAATCTTGTGCACAATGCGCCGATAGCTCTTACAAGGTATATACCGAACAAAAGGATCTACGAGTTTGCGAATGATGAGCTGGTAAAACAGGCCGGCTTTACGCTTGATGAGCTTAACGCTATGAATGATGAGGAATTTTACAGGCAGATCCATGACGAAGACAGGGCAATGGTGCTGGCGGAATATGACAAATGGGGGCTCGAAGGATTCAAAGGAATTAAGAAACTAACATACAGGATCATTAATAAAAATAATAAGCTGCTCTGGCTTGATTCATTTCACTATGCTGATTTCAATTCCGAAGGCAAACTTCATGCTATCAACCAGATATATATAGATATTTCAGAACGCAAGAAAGCTGAAGAAGCTCTTTCAAAAAGCGAGGTCCAGTACAGGAACCTTGCCCGCAACGCACCTGTTGCGGTTACGAGACTGGTTGTTAAAGAAAGGAAATATGATTTCGTGAACGATGAATTTGTGAGGCAATGCGGTTATACGATGGATGAAATAAATGAGATGGGCGCGGCCGAGCTTGTTGATATGGTGTTTGAGGAAGACAGGCGCAGGATTGCCGGGGAATACAATGCATGGCGTGATTCAGGCTGCAGCGGTGTGAAATTCATGGAATACAGGGTGACCAAAAAGAGCGGCGATATACTTTGGCTTAACACTTATGTATATGCCGAGTTCTCAGAATCCGGGGAGCTTGAGACAATCAACCAGATATGTATAGACGTAACCGACAGGAAAGAAGCCGATGAGGCAATTAAGCAAAGCGAAGAAAAGTTCAGGGCGGTCACCGAATCGATGCGGGCGCAGATCGTTATATTCCAGGATGAAAGATTTGTATATGTGAACCCATACAGCGAAGAACTTACGGGTTACGCAAAAGAGGATTTGCTGCAAATGAATTTCTGGGGACTGATGCATCCCGAAGACAGGGATATAGCAAAACAGAGAGGGCTGGCGAGGCAAAAGGGCGAAAATGCACCAAGCGAATATGAAATGAAGATAGTAACAAAGAGCGGCGGTGTGAAGTGGCTATATTATTCTGCGGTCATGATTAAATATCTCGGCAGGCCGGCTGTGCTGGGAATCGCTTTTGATATTTCGGACAGGAAAAAATATGAGGAGGCGCTTAAGAAAAGCGAAGAACGATACCGCGCTTTTATAGACCAGAGCTTCGAAGGTATTTACAGGATTGAAATGCTGAGCCCCATTTCAACTGAGCTACCCATTGAGGAACAGGTGAATCTTATGAACAGGTACAGTTATATAGCCGAATGCAATGAGGTGTTTACTCACATGATGGGATTTAAGAACACTTCTGATATTGCAGGCAAGAGAATCGGCGAATTAACGGAAATATCCGGTTGGGATTTCTTCAGAAACATGCATCCATTTGTGGTGAATAATTACCGGACTCTGAATGAGGAATCGCACGAAGCCGCAAAAGACGGACGTGATAGTTTTTTCCTTAATAATTCCGTAGGTATAATCGAAGATGGGATGCTTCACCGGATATGGGGAACGAGGCAGGACATTACTGAAAAAAAGAAAGCCGATGACCTTCTCAAAAAATCGCTTCATGAAAAGGATATTCTTCTCAAAGAGATACATCACCGGGTAAAGAACAACCTGCAAATTGTATCAAGCCTGCTAAAGCTCCAATCTCAATATGTAAAAGATAAAAAGACGCTGGAGTTGTTCCAGGAGAGCCAAAACAGGGTTCACTCAATGTCTATAATACACCAGAAACTTTATCAGTCACGCGACCTTAGCAATATTAATTTCGGCGAGTATGTAGGAATGCTTGTCTCGCACCTGATGCAGACATTCGGCATGAATCCATATGAATTCAAAGTAAGAATTGACGCCGGCAGCCTGGTTATGTCGCTTGATAATGCAATCCCGGCAGGACTAATTATTAATGAACTGGTTACAAATTCTCTTAAACATGCCTTTGATGAAACGGAAGGCGGAGGATCAATTGAGATACTTGTTACTTACGACGATGTGCATAATTCTCATAAAATTGTGGTGCGTGATAACGGGAAGGGAATGGCGCGCGATTTTGACATTTCCAATTCATCTTCGTTCGGGCTCAAGCTGGTATCAATGCTTACCAACCAAATGAATGGCAGTGTAAGTTATAAAAGCGAAAAAGGGGCTGAATTTACCGTTATTTTAAGGAACGCAGAATATAAAGAGCGTTCCTGAATCTTTATTATGTATTTATGCGTTATCTTATCGGGGGTATGTTAAGCGGCTCTATGGTCGGTCTGGTACGGCTGACTTAAGCCATATTGTAAATTTTATTAATATCTTTCATGCATGACCTTAACTTGAAACCTGCGCAACCTTTCGGGCTATCTTCGCCTGCCAAAATCACTATAATATATTTTATCATTGGAGCGCTTTGGATTTTTTTTTCTGATATTATTCTCGCAACGCTTGTTTCTGATACTGAGTCTATAAAATGGATCTCTATTTACAAAGGATGGCTGTTTGTAATTGTGACGGGAGCCCTCCTTTTTTTGTTAATAAAGAAAGCCGTTTCACACCGCGATGAACTCGAAAAAGAACTTGTGAAAAGCGAGTTGAAATACAGGTCAATTGTCGAAACGTTTAACGAAATAGTATGGACGTTTGATCCTGAAGGAAGAATCACTTTCATTAACGGCGCCAGCCGGAGGCTGTTTGGATATTCGCCTGAAGAAATGACAGGGAATCTTTTTTTGCAGTATGTTGCGCCTGAATACCGGGACAGGGATATGGAATATTTCAAAGAAAGAATTTCTTCAGGTTCCGATATTTCGGATTATGCTACGATGATAATAGATAAGCAGGGAAATTTGAAAGATGTAATTGTTAATGCGGCGCTGACTAAAACTGATGACGGGAACGTTTCAGCGGTACTCGGAACAATTCTTGATGTTACTGAAAAGAAGAAAAATGAAGAGGCGCTAATTGCAAGCGAGGAAAAATACAGGAAATTAGTTGAATCGTCGCATGGCCTGGTTTGGGCGCTGGATAAAGATTATACCGTGACTTTTGTAAACCAGGATTCAGCTGAAACGCTTGGTTATGAGCCTTCTGAGCTGATTGGCAATAGAGTTACTTCAAAGGTCCCTCCTGAGATAGCCGGAAAAGTGGCTTCACTTATGGCAGACTCTATCAAAAATAAAAGATCCAGGATCCAGTTTGAATCCATAATGACACATAAAAATGGAAACCCGGTTTATTTTCTAGTAAACCAGGCGCTTCAATATGACTCCAACGGGAACTTCAAAGGGGCCATAAGTAAATCGCTGGATATTACTGAGAGGAAGAAAATTGAGGAACAGGTAAGGATAAGCGAGGAAAAATACAGGAACATTGTTGAAACTGCGAACGAAGGTATATGGATAACGGACAAGGATTATAAGACGACCTTTGTGAACAGGACGCTTGCAATGATGCTGGGTTACGAAGTACGCGATATGCTCGGCAGGCAATTATATGAGTTCCTTGAAGTGAATGATATTGTTGATACAAGAAGCAGGCTTTTAATGAACGATGGAGGGAAATCTTCTCTTCATGAATTCAGGTTCCTGAAGAAAAGCGGCGAGGCTATATGGACGCTGATGAATGTTACGCCTATGTTTGATAATGACGGGAATTTCGAAGGTACACTGGCTATGCTGACCGATGTCACCGAATGGAAGCGTTCGCAGGATGCGCTCAAGGAAAGCGAGAATAAATACAGGACACTTTTGGATACCTCGCCTTCTTCGATAAGGCTTATCGGATTAACCGGGGAGCTGCTATATGTAAACAGGCAAACCGCCGTATTGCATGGTTATGACAATATTTCGGAAATGATCGGGGTGAGCGTATTCGAACTATTGAAGGGTCATAATAAGACAATTTCGAAGAATGTGCTTCAAAGTATAATAGATAATGGTTTTGCAAGCGGAGAGATTTGCTTCGCCAGAAAAGACGGCTCGGAATTTCCGGCTGAGTACTATTCATCACTGTACAGCGATGAAATGGGAAGGCCAATCGGGATAATTTCTATAGTAAATGATATCAGCGGGAAAAAGAAAGCTGAGCGGGACGTTTTGGAGAGCAGAGAAAGGCTTAGCGCTATACTTGACTCGGCAATGGATGCCATAATTACAACAGACGGAAACAGGAAAATTGTATTATTTAATAAGTCCGCGGAAAAACTTTTTAACTGCCCTGAATCGGCTGCTATGGGAAAAGATGTCAATATATTTATCCCCGAGAGGCTTCACGAAGCTCACAATCATCATCTTATGAATTTTTCTGAAGCTCACGATATGATGAAATTGATGAACACATCGCTTGATGTAATTGCAAGAACTTTTGACGGGAAAGAGATACCGGTCGAAACATCAGTTTCCAAAACCGAGATCGGGGGAATGAATTACTTTACGGTAATACTCAGGGATATCGCCGATAGAATCAAATATGAAACAGACCTGAAAGACACAAATTCAAAACTTCACCTGCTGGCGTCTCATCTTCAAAACGTCAGAGAAGAAGAAAGATTGCTTATTTCCCGGGATATTCACGATCAGGTAGGGCAGGAGCTAACGGCATTGAAAATGGATATGGTAATGCTTGCGAAAGAGATCGAAAAGAGCGATGCGCCTCCTGACGGGGAAAAAGTTATTACTGAATTAAGAGCGATGGCTGAATTGACCGATAAAAGCATTAAATGGATAAGGAATCTTTCAACAGAGTTAAGACCGGATGTGCTTGACAGGCTTGGGCTTTTTGAAGCGATTGAATGGCACTGCAAGGAGTTCGAAAGACGTTCCGGAATAAAGCGCTCCGTAACTATGAACGGCTCGGATTCAGAACTTTCGAAAGAAAACTCTATAGTATTTTTCAGGATACTGCAGGAGTCATTGACAAATGTTTTACGGCACTCAGGCGCATCGGAAGTTGAAGTTATAATGTCTGTATCAGAGGAAAGTTTGACGCTTGTTGTAAAAGATAACGGAAAAGGAATCACTGATGAACAGCTTCTGGGATCCTCGTCGCTGGGCCTGATAGGAATGAAAGAAAGAGCGTATATGCTTGGCGGGACAGTTGATGTTTGCCGCGCCGGGGAGAAAGGTACATCTGTAACGGCAAGTATTCCGGGAATTAAAAACCCCGTTTATGATTGAACGAATTATAAATATCGTCATAGCCGATGACCATGCTTTAATGAGGGCGGGCCTGAAAAGAATTATCAAAGACGAAAGTGATATGAAAGTTATCGGCGAGGCCAAAAACGGCGACGAGCTGCAGGAACTGCTAAAAAGCATTTCCGCTGATTTTATAATACTGGATCTAACGATGCCTTCGGGCGGGATTGAACTGATAAATACCATTAAGAAGAAATTCCATGATATCAGGATACTTGTTTTAAGCATGCATCCTGAAGAAAGATTTGCCGTAAAATCTTTTAAAGCCGGCGCATCAGGCTATATGACAAAGGAAAGCGCTCCTGACCAGCTGGTCTCTGCAATAAGACGTATTGTAGCAGGGGGCAAATATATAAGCGGCGCGCTTGCCGAACAGCTGGCAGAAGATGTAAACGAAGATAAATCACAGCTGCCCCATAAAGAACTTTCCGACAGGGAGTTACAGATCTTTATTATGATAGCTTCAGGCAAGAAAGTGAGCGAAATAGCTAAAGAACTTACACTTAGCGTTCATACTATTAACACCTACCGCTCCAGAATCCTTGAAAAAATGAATATTAAATCAAACGTTCAAATGACGCATTATGCTATGGAAAACGGCCTTATAGATTAAAATCAGGCTTATTTTGTAGTATATAGTATTACAATTCTTTCAGATTTTCACTTATACCGTACCCTTCCCGATCAGGTTATATTTGTAGTGAGATATGAAAACAACTAACTGATGCTTGTCAAAATTTACATAGTAGAAGACTCGGAGCTCATCAGGCAAAGAATTGACAGGCTAATTTCATTTGTGGAAGATGTGGAAATCGCCGGATTTTCGGATAATTTAAACGAGGCGATTGATTCGATAAAACGCTTAAAACCCCATGTTGTAATACTCGACATTTCAGTCGAAAAAGTGAAAGGCCTTAAGATGATTTCCAATATAAAGCAAATTGTTCCAGCTCCGCAGGTTATAATGTTCACTAATTATGACTTTGAAAACTACAGGGAAAAATCATTTGAACATGGCGCTGATTATTATCTGGACAAATCTAATGATTTTGAAAAAATTGCATCAATACTGGAAAGTGTAAAAAGATACCATAAAGTAATTGACCTTATTGAAAGTTTATGATGTCGTTTGCACAAATGGATCTTTTGAGTGTTTACCCTTTATACCGAAAGGCGCTGGGAATTGCAAAATTAAGTTTTCGGTGAACAAAATCTGGGACCCTTGTTTTTCAAATAACCCTTGCTAAATTTTTAATTAGTTATCTGATGCCTGGCCGGAGAAAAAGCCGGCCGGGTTTAAGATTCAAAATACTGGGATGCTGAAAAACTCTTAACTTAGTAAATGTATTGACTGAAAACCTTAAAGCATATATGAATAATTCAGGAAATCTAAATATACTTTTAATGGACGATGGACGCTCAGAGGCCGAAACGCTGATAAATGAGCTGAAAAACGAAGGTATACCGCATACTCTTAAAAGAGCCAAAACAAAGGATAGTTTTGTTGGCGCGCTAAGCGAATTCAAACCTAATATTATTATTGCCGATTATTGCTTCCCGGATTTTGACGGAAAAAATATCATGGATATCGCCAAATCCTCGAATCCTGAGATGATGTTTGTTCTTGTCGAAAGAAAACTCGGCGAAGAAGTTATAATCGACTTAATGCGCGACGGCAGAAATGAGTTTAAATTAATTGATAAACGTTCAAATTTTATACCAGCAATAAAGTCGGCTATTCAAAAAGCCACGCTTAAGATCACTGAACAAAAAAAAGATGAAAATTATCAGGACCTTGTTAACAGGCTTGACGATGCCTTTGAAGGTATTGCAAAGATAGATGGAACAGGGTGCATAATCAAATGCAACAGGACCTTTTCAGAGCTCTTAGGTTATGAATGCATTTTGCCTCCGGGAAAAGTTCTTGAAAGCATTGTTAACGATTCCGATCTTGAATTGTGGAAAGCCGCTTTTGAAACCATGATGGAAAAAGGCAAGGCAAAGGCGGAGATCAGGTTTGTCAAAACGGATGGTTCAACAATTTATGGGGGAATAAAAGTATTAAAGAACTCCGCCGACGATGGAAAATATACAGGATTTTATTGCTTTATTGAAGATATTGGGGAAAAAAAGCAGGCAGAACAGTCTATTAAAGAAGCTCAAAACATTACCGCTGCTTCTCTTAATTCTTTGAATGAGCGAATCGCAATTTTAGACAGCGATGGAAAAATCCTTGCGGTTAACAGGGCATGGACTGCTTTTGCTTTGCTTAACGGCGAAGACCCTAAACACATTTCAGTCGGTATAAACTACCTGAGCTTTTGCGAAAACTCAAACAGGAAGAATTTTAAAGAAAGCAGGGAATTCGCCAAGGGAATAAGAAGAGTCTTAAACGGCGACACCAGTGAAGTTAACATTAAGTACACTTATCATACGCCTCTGCACGATCGCTGGTACTTAGCTAAAGTTTCAAAATTTTACGGGGAAGGTTCGCGCAAGGCTGTGGTTCTGCATGCCGATATTACAAAGAGCACGCTCGCTGAATTTGAAGTGGCAAAGAGCGAAGAGAAATTCCGCAACCTTGTAAAACATTCATCCGATATTATTTCAGTGCTGGGCAGAGACGGAACATTGAAATACGCAAGCCCTTCTGCTGAGAAAGTTTTCGGAATGGACACAAAATACAGGGAAGGAAGAAATGTTTTTGAATTCATTCACCCTGATGACGTTGATAAAGTCAAGCAGGCGTTTCAGAAAGGCTTTAATTCTCCCAACGATCCTGTTACAATTGAATTCAGGTACAGGAAACCTGACAACTCTTACATCTACCTTGAATCAATTGCGAATAATCTTTTACTGGACACAAGTATAGAAGGTATTGTTGTTAACTCAAGAGACGTTACGGAAAGAAAAATTGCGGAAGAATTTACAAAAACAGCTCTGAAAGAAAAAGAATTGCTATTGCAGGAAGTGCATCACAGGGTGAAAAATAATCTGCAGATCGTATCCAGCCTGCTTAAGCTTCAGGAAGATAATATCAGCGATCAGGGTTTCAAAAAAATATTTAAAGAGAGTATTAACAGGATTAAGGCGATGTCGCTTATTCATCAAAGACTTTACCAGGAGCACAGACTCTCCGAAATAAATTTCGGGTCTTACTTAAGCAGCATTGTGGAATTCCTGAAAGAAACATACGACGCTAATTCGAAAAACATAAAGTGCAAAATTATAGCGGCCAAACTGGATCTTAATCTCGAAACGGCTGTTCCGGCGGGATTAATTGTAAACGAGCTTGTTTCGAACTGCCTCAGGCACGCATTTGTGGGCCGCGAAGAAGGCGAGCTGTTAGTTAAGCTTGAAACAAACGGTAAGAAATGTATCACTATTACGGATAACGGAATTGGACTGCCGGATAATTTTAGTTTGCAAGATGCAAAGACTCTGGGTCTCCAGATGGTGTATAACCTTACCTTGCAGCTGAATGCAGACGTAAAGATCATGACCGGCAAGGGCACAACTTTCATAATAACATTTGAAAACCAGAATTATACCCGGCGTGTGAAAGAAGAAATAATTTAATTATTTTTGTTCAAACGAAACTTCATAAATGGAAATAGGGTTTATTGTATGTAGAAATTAGTTTAAAAATTGGCAGAAATGTCTTACGAGAGAATTTCTAAGTACAACAATAATAATAATTTAACAAATAAAAGGAAGGTAAGAAGTAATATGGAATACCTGACCGATGATCAGATGAAAAGAGAAAGACCCATCAAAAATGCATACACTAAGAAAAATAATGTGATTCAGAAGTATTTTACTACGCCCGGGCAGCATACTACAGCAATTAAGAAGCCAACGCCGGGAAGCCCGTTGAGTTTAAGCTTCATGCCGCGAAAGTTTTACCATAACAGCTAATAAAACAGGGGGTTAACGCCCCCTTTTTTATTTCTACCCATACTTAATCTCCCTGAATTGTTTAACCCGCATATTTTGATACATATTTCGCCATTCAAAACATCTTATTTTATCAATATTTTTGCCTTATGGCACGAGAAATATTGCAGGGAATAATCAATCCTTTTTATGAAGAGTTCAGAGCTGCTGAGCCGATAAAGAATATTATTGAGAAATTCTGGTATTTTAAATGCGCCAAAGGAGAAAAGAAAGAGATCAGTTTTTATCTTCTCCCTTCTTATACCTCGTCTGTCGTATTTTTGCGCGGCATTAAATCAGGCGATTCAAAGTTTATTATCACAAGCCCTATTCTAAAAAAAATCAAAATTATATCAAGCGAGGAAATAGAAATTGCGGCCGCTTCTGTCAGGCCGCTTGTTACCGGATCAATTTTTAAAATAAAAGGTTCATTAACCGTAAATAAGATCTTTGAGATGAAATCAGCTCTTGACCCGGATATTTTTGAAGACGTAAGCAATCGAATAGGCGGCTCTCATTCAGCCGTTGAACTTGTAAAATCTCTGACGCATCTTTTTATGCAGTTAAAAGATAAATACAAACAACCGGATAAAGACATTCAAATGTCGCTGGAACGGATGCTTGAGTCAGGGGGCAAATTAAAGCTGGCAGAAGTTTATGAAACGCTTTCTATAAGCGCGAGGCAGTTCCAAAGAAAATTTTCAGCGCTCTCGGGGTTGACGCCTAAGGAATTCCTGCGCCTTGTCCGACTTTCAAACGTTGCGTCAAATCTGGTTAAAAACGGATACAATCATTTTGACGTCCTTACCGAGGCTGGGTATTACGACCAGTCGCATTACGACAGGGAATTCAGAGAGATATACGGAACTAAGCCAACTGAGTTTGAGGCGAAACAGAAACTAATAAAACACATCAATTTGTTTTAACAACCTGACTCCAATACCCCTGTCGTTTTTTTACAATACCTTGCAAACAAATTCAGTTATGTTACATTCAGAATTAAATCAAAATGAGGCTCATTATGAAATATATCTCAATTATTACTTTCATTATTATGATCTCAATTTCGCCGAATACAACATTACAGGCGCAGGATAATGTTTCAGAAAAATTATTCAGTATGATTCACACCAAAGATCTGTTTAAATTTTTCAATATGTTCAATTCCGCAAAAGAGAATCTTGATGACTGGCAAAGGATGTATTTTAATGCATGGTCAATGAGTGTATTAAATAAATGCGAAGAATCTAACCGGAAAATAGATGAATTTCTTCTAAAGTATCCCGATAAGCTTAATGACGCACAATCAAAATTAATTTATGAGGCGCGTGAAAACAACCAGCTTAAGCTTGGCATGTATAAAGAAGCCGCGGTAACTTCTGAATATCTCCTCAGTAAATACTCTTACCTGATGACCAAAGATGAGAAAGAAGAAGAGGAAAACGCTTTGATAATATGGAAAGCTTGCGCAGATGTAGCGCCGCAAACATCGTTAATTTCCGCGGATTCGCGTATAAAAACCAAAAGAGATATGGCAGGCCTTTTAAATGTTCCGCTAACTGTAAACGGTATTCGGGATGAATTCGTGTTTGATACCGGAGCAAATATTTCGACAGTCTCAAAATCAGAAGCTCTTAAATTAGAGTTAAGGATGATGTCTGGATTTTTGAAAATAGGCACTGCCACGGGTATTAAAGTGGATGGGGGAATAGCAGTCGCCGATAATTTAGTTATAGGAAACATATCATTCAAAAATGTTTTGTTCCTGGTTGTATCCGATGAGTCATTAAGCTTTGCAGGCGGCGCATATGTAATTAACGGAATAATCGGGCTCCCGCTCATAAAAGACATGAAAGAACTGCATATATCAGAAACCGAATTTTTTGTTCCAAAAACGCCAATCCCATCCGGCCTCAATAATCTTGTTCTTGAAGGATTTATGCCGGTTATAAAAGTAATGGAAGGCCCGGATACTTTGTCATTTAATTTTGATACGGGAGCAAGGACAACAATTTTATACCAGCCATATTATATGTTACGCAAAAACGAAATTGAAAGTAAATTCACCCGGCAGGATATAATTGTTGGAGGGGCGGGAGGCGATATGAAAGTAAAAGGATTTGTTTTAAATAAAGTAAACCTTAACATTGGGACCTCAAATGCAGGCATCGGAGAAATTCAGCTTGCCGCTGAACTGCTTAAAGATAGCGACAAATACGCTTATGGAAACTTCGGGCAGGATTATATAAAGCAGTTTAAAACTATGGTGATAAATTTTGAAAGCATGTACGTTGATTTTCAGAATTAATAAGTGAGAAAATATTCATCCGATGGCGGTAAAGCCATCGGATGAATTTGTTGTTGTATTACCGTCTGTGTTTATACCAGCCTCTCTGCCTGCTTTCATGCCAATAATGATACGGATGCTTATTTGGGTAATAGTAGCGCCATCCATATGGATTATACCTGTAATAATTCCTGTAGTTGTATCTATAATAAAAAGGATGAGGATAATAATATGGCCAGAATACAGGCTCGCCGGCCACTATCTGCACATGCGGGGTTGAAACATATAACCCAACATGCGACTGCCCGTAAGAATTTTTTGAAAAAATGAATAACGCCAGCAATATCAAAATTCCCAGGCTTATCTTCCGTAACATATTAGACCTCCTTCCTTTCAATAAGAATATTTGAACTGTTCATTTTCATCAAATCCATTTTCAGCTTACTTATTGTTCATTTTCATTTGGCCAGTAATACCTGAAATCGCGGATAGGCTGCGTATGTTTTACGATTCCGTAATAATCCGCTTCAGGCGTTATCGTTTTTGTGTCGTATGACCTGAAGTCGCGGATTGGCTCTGTTTCATTGTTCCTGTAAAAATACTCCCTATCATAAAGCGGGTAAAAAGAAACAGTCGCTATAGCCGGTGAGCCGGGCGTCAATCCTTCGCTTGCGCCGCCGCCTTCGCTGAGCTCAGCCCCGTACGCCGTATTTACAGGCATTAACTGAGTCTGATCAGTCTCCTGGTTCCCGTAGTCTTTATTCACGCTGTGCAGCCATTCACTTCTGTGCGCGTAATACCTTATGGCTTTATGGGATATGTCATTATCGCCATAAGATAATACCTGTGTAAAAACCAGTAAGAACAAAATTGAAAATATGGATAAGATTTTTTTTGTAAACATGATTTTGCCTCCTTACCTTTAAAAACGAAATCAAATCGAACAGGGTTTCAAATTGAGTAATTCAAAATCAACGGTTTAAAACATTTGTTCATAGGTATATAAAAAAAAGAGACTTGAAAAATAAGTCCCTCTTTTACAATTAATTGAGTAATTATTTTTTGGACAAATAAGAATATTTATTTTACCAAATGAACGGTATCAGACGATACTTCACTTTATTCTGATACGCTACATATCCTTGCAAATTCTTTGTCAGGAATTTTTCTTCATCAAATAATCGCCATATTAGCGCAGGCGTCATGAGAATAAACACGGCAAAATCCCACCATGAGCCAAGCGCTAACGCCATACCGATAAATAAAAAGAGTGCGCCGAAGTACATGGGGTGCCGCACGATAGAATATAATCCTGTTGATATTACTTTCTGTTCAGCATAAACTTCAATTGTCGCAGAGGTAAACGTGTTTTGTTTGTAGACAAAAAATATTATTAAGAATCCAATGGCGATAAGAACATTTCCGGCTGCAGATAAATACATAGGTACAATAGACCACCCGTAGCGGCGATCAAGCGCGGGAACAACCAGCATAGCAATAAATCCTATCGATGTAATGAACTGTATTATCTTCTGAGTTGTTTCCTTTTCAGCAGTCGGGCCGGCATATACCCTACGTTCTAAAAGCTTTGTATCTTTTTTCATTAGGTAAAGTGTGATTGCTAAAGCCGCAATCCCGAACACAGCTAAGAATGCCCAGCCCTGCCAATAGTTAAATGTCCCCGCCGGCAGGAAAAGCGCAGCTCCCATTGCTATCATAAGGAAAAGGAGTCCGCCGAAAGCTTTAAGAATTAAGTTTTTCAATGAAGTCTAAATTGAAAAAAAAGAGAGACTAAATTGCCTCTCTTTTTTGCATAACTGAGCGGAGAGGGAGGGATTCGAACCCTCGATAGCCCTTAACAGACTATGTCGGTTTAGCAAACCGGTGGTTTCAGCCACTCACCCACCTCTCCGTGTTAATTTAGCTGAATTATTACCAAACATAATCATTTCTCAGGAATTTTCACAGACAAAAAATTTGGCTTAAATAATGGCTCAGAGATTACTGACAACAACATTTGATTCCCGGGAGATATTACTAAATTCAGCATTGAGATTTAAGTGTCTATGAGCGAATTTGAATTAAATATTTCGTAATTTCTAAATACTTAGAAGGATGACGATGGTTAAAAACGAAAAAAATATATTTCACAAAAAGCTAATCGGCAAGTGGGGCAAATTTACAATTTATCTTGTAGATGATGAAATTGTGCGCGATAAAGCAGAATATGCGGAGGAATTCAGCGACTATGGCGTAAATATAGGCAAAAGGGGACTTTCTACTCTGAATTTTAAATTCATTCCGAAAGATGAGATATGGATTGCCAAATCCATTAAGGCATCAGAAAGACATTTTATTATCGGCAACGCCTTATCATACATAAAAAATATCGAAAATCGAGTTGAGCCGGGCAAGGCTTATGATAATGCGCTTAAGCAGGAACAGGACCGCCGCACAAATGAAGCGGTTAATAAACTTCATATTAAGACAAAGACGCCTCTTGAGAATCCGCTTCACAAAAATGTTCCTAAGAAAATTTATAAGAGAGTATACCTGACAATTAAAGATAAGAAAGACGTTGTAACCGTCTATTTGATAAATGCGCAGGTTGTAAGGGATCTGTACAAAACTGATTATGTTGAAGGCGGGCATGGGTATGTTTACGAGTGGATCCCGGAAAATGAAATCTGGATCGATGTGAAAATGCAACCAAAAGAGATTCCCGTAATATTACTCCACGAATATTTGGAAAGAATATTAATGAAGTATAAGAACTTCCCCTATGTAAGAGCGCATAACGCGGCGCTCAGGGTTGAATTCGAGCACAGGGGAATATTCACTAAAAAAGACGCCGCATCGTTAAGCAAAAACGTTGTGCTCAATAAGCTGCTTCAAAACATCAAGTACTAACTAGGCCTCAGCATTTATTATTGAATTTACCTGAAAATACTACGTTGAGGGCTTAAAATCACTAAATTCGCTAGCATTTTCCTTTTAAAAAACTTTTTTAACCGTTAAATTTAATACACACAAATTTATTAAACACATAATATGAAAAAGAGCCTTTTACTCGTTTGGGTTTTAATGGTATCGTTCATAATCTATTGGCCTTCCTGTTCATTTGCCCAGGAATCTGATCTGAATAAAATTCTTAAATCAGGGCAGGATGCCGAACAGACAGGCAATTATACCGAGGCATTGTTTTACTATTCAGCTGCAATTGACGCTGACCCTGCATATGTAGATAGCTATGTATTCCGCGGCGGATTATACAAAAGGATGAAAAACTATCCCAAGGCTAAATTAGACTACCAGCAAATAGTAAAGATCAATCCGCAAAATGAGCAGGCGTTTATGGATCTTGGATTTATTGATACAGAGCTCAAAAGTTACGCAGATGCTGTAAATGATTACAGTTCAGTTCTTGGTATCAACCCGAATAACGCCGATGCATATTACTGCAGGGGAAATTGTTATAACTCGCTAGGAAAGTTAAAAGAAGCTGCGGGCGACTATTCAAAGGTAGTTGAACTGAATCCGACAAATTCCGATGCGAGCGCTAAACTTGCTTCAATAAACAGCCAGCTAACGCCCGAGATAACTTCGGTTGATAACCAGAAAAAGCCTGATGAAAAAGTTGAAAAGAAACCGGACCAGATAGCTGAAAATAAGCCTGATCAAAACGTAGAAAAGAAACAGGATGATAATAAAACCATTATAGAAAAGGAACCTGAAAAAACCGGCGACAAAAAAAATGTTCTTGTTAGAGAGAATCAGCCTGAAAATAACAATGTGGCCGATGATAACAGCGACAATCAATCAGATATAGCAAATAATACTACTACAGAGAATGTAAATAATACTCCGACGGAGAATGTAAACAATACTCCGATTGAAACCACGAATAATACTCCAATTGATAATACTCCCGTTACTGAACAAAAGAAAGAAGAAGTTGCGCCTATAGAAGAACCAAAACCTGATATAGAGAATTTTATTATGACTGGGCTTGGCTACTATGAAAAGAAACAATATCAGAAAGCGTTAGATGAATACGATAAAGCCGTGCAGGTTGACCCGAATTTTTATGAAGCGCATTACCATAAAGGCAGAGCTTATACGGAGCTGAATGATTATGATAACGCTATAAAAGAGTATACCCGTACTATTGAGCTTGATCCGGGACACGAAAAGGCCCATGTAAACCGCGGATATATCTACAATGAGCTGAAAGATTATGATAACGCTATCAGCGATTACAAAAAAGCGGTGGAGATAAATCCCAAATCAGTATTCGGTTACTACAACATGGGGGTATCTTATTACAATATGAAGAACAAGGATGAGGCGGTTAAGAGCTTTCAGCAGGCTGCAAGGCTTGGCGATACTGACTCACAGGAATGGCTGCAGGGCAATGGGTATAGCTGGTAATGGGCAAATATTAAATAATAAATAGTAAATATCAAAAACAGAATTTAGAAACCCACAACTGTTTTTATCTCAAAAAGGCGGAAATTTTATCCGCCTTCTTTTTTAAAAAGAATAGAACCCAGCAAATTTTCCATACATCATAATCAGAATTTATAATTCAGGATTTTGTATATAAGCTTAGCTGTCAGGAAATCGGGAAAGGTATAGTTTTTTCGGGGAGCAAGCTCAACAACGTCAAACCCGACTACATTCCGCTTCTCACAAACTGTATTCAACAGCCTCATTGTTTCGTCCCAGTAAAAGCCGTTTGGTTCCGGCGTTCCTGTGGAGGGCATTATAGACGGGTCAAAGTAGTCAACATCAAACGTTATGTAAACGTTTTCCCCGAGCGTGTCAAGAATATCATGAATAAGCTTAGCGTCAAAACCCTCGCGCCGTATTTGATGAGCGTAAAATGTGTTTATTCCTTTTTCGACAATGAAATCAAATTCTTCTTTTGACTGCGCGCGGATGCCAACCTGCGTTATGTTAGTAGTAAACTCAGCCACCCTCTTTGCAAAACATGCATGCGAGTATTTTGTGCCTTCATATTCTTCGCGCAAGTCTGAATGTGCGTCAAAATGAAGAATGGACAGGTTTTCATATGAATCGAAATGCGCTTTTATCGGCGCGGTGGATATAGTATGCTCGCCGCCTAAGGTAATTACAAACTTGTCCTCATCTATTAATGATTTAACATTTTTGTAGATCAGGTCGAGAGCCTTTTTCCCGTGCAGATTTTTAAAATCAAGAGCTTTTAGCGCCGCTATACCATGCGAAAAACAGATCTCCTTACCAGTCTCCTCATCAAAGAACTCGACATAATGCGAAGCTTCAAGTATTGCCTCCGGACCATTGCCTGCCCCCTTGCCGTACGACACAGTCTTTTCATACGGACATGATAAAATAACTATCTTCGAGTTTTCAAATCCTGAATACTCTTTTTCTATTGCGAGGAAATTTTTCTTCAGCGGAAGAGTCTGAAACTTATGAGACATTATCTTACTTCTCTGGCGTTAAATTCATTTACAAGAATAGAACGGATCTTATCATAGTTACTGCCTGTATTATCTTTAGCAGGCGTTGTATCGCGATCAGTTTTTGTCGGCGCAGGAGATGACTTTACCACCGTTATATTAAGCGGCGTACCGAAATAAACCGAGATCTTATCGGCGATGTAATCTTTGTAACCGCTCAGAAGCTCGAAATTGCTTTCATCAATTTTAATAACGCAATTTCCTTTCCCGTCAGTTTCAAAATATGAATCTTTTACTATGCTGTAGATCCACATTTTCTTTTCCGCTTTTATGCGATCCTTAATAGAGGTCCAGTGCGCGTCAATATCGCCAAGGGCAGAAGAAATATCCACTGTTTCGTAATGTGTTTCTGCAGGCGCTGAAATATCCTTAACAACCGCGGGACCCTCCGCAGCGGGGGCTTCATTTCTTGTATCATATTTAACCTGAACAGGATTTTCTTTGGTTGATTTTTCCCCGGATGTTTCTCGGGTTGCCGTAATCCTTGTCTTTCCGGAATTTCCGCCTGTCTGCCCCGAGCTAATCTCTTTTATTTCGTCAAGTATGTGCGATATATCTCTTGTATCGGTAAACTTTATAAGCTCAATAAGCAAAGCTTCTATCAGTGTTCTCTGGTTTGCCGAATACTTAAATGTATACTCGGTTTGAAGTATAAGCTTAAGCGAATTGATTGTCTCTATCTGTGTGAACTTACCGGCTAAATGAAGATATTTTTCTTTTGTTGTTTCTGATTCAAGTATAAGCGCGGCTGAGTTTGTAGAAGCGGCGATCATCAGGTTACGGTAATGCTCTGCAAGCCCGTCAAGGAATGTCTGCATATCGTAACCCTTGTTCATCAGCTCGTCAAAATAATTCAGCAGGCCGTTTGCATCCTTAGCCTTTACAAGTTCTGAAATATTAAAATATACGTCGCTTTGAGCGATATTAAAAAACTCTTTCAGCTTTTCAAAAGTGATATTATTATCGCAGTATGCGGCTGACATATCAAATAATCCCTGCGCATCCCTCATAGAGCCATCGCCTTTTTTTGCGATAAAGAAAAGCGACTCGTCGTCAATTTTTATTTTCTCGTTATTGGCGATTTCCAGAGTGCGGGATTTTATTTCCTCAACTGTCAGGCGCTTGAAATCAAATTTCTGGCACCTGCCCAGAATTGTCATCGGAACTTTCTCAGGGGATGTGGTCGCGAAAATAAATACTACATACGGGGGCGGTTCTTCCAGCGTTTTGAGAAGAGCGTTAAATGACGCGCCCGTAAGCATATGCACTTCATCTATAATAAATATTTTGTACTTCGAGCGCACCGGGCCGTACTTGACCTTTTCCTTCAGTTCGCGCACGTCTTCAATATTCCTGTTCGAAGCGCCGTCAATTTCAAATACGTCGGGGTGGTTGCGGTTATCGTTCTGAATTTCTTTGCAGCTTTCGCACACGCCGCATGGGTCTCCGTCAGGTTTCCTGTTGAGGCAGTTCAGAGACTTAGCCAGTATCCTGGCGACAGTAGTCTTGCCCACGCCTCTTGGCCCGCAAAACAAGTATGCATGCGATACGCGGCCGCTTTTCACGGCATTTTTCAGCGTCTTTGTGATGAACTCCTGCGATGTAACATCGTCAAAAACCTGCGGGCGCCACTTGCGCGCTGTAACTCTGAATTCTAATTCTTCCGGCATTTATTATTATTTATTAACATGCAAAGATAGCATTAAAATTTAAACATTAAATATCAAAAATTAAAATGTAAAAGCAAAATTCAAAATTTTCTTTTATCCTGTCCCAAACCGGAGTTTAGGACGGAGGTTGAAAAAATTAAAAATCAATATGGAATTTAAAAATCTAAAAAATTTAATCTCGTTCCCAAATTCCGGTTTGGGAACGGTATCAAATTGTAATTTCGATATTTGATTTTATTTCTTGAAGTCTATTCCGCAATACTGAACGCTCATGTATCCCTTATCATAACGCATCCAGCAGTTTGCGGTAAAATCGTTATATGATGAAACGCTTATATAATCGCCAAAGAAAATTTTCTTCTTTGGCATAAATGGCGATTCAGAAATTTTCATGTTCTTGAAATTATCGCCGCCGTCGGTTGAGCGGGCAAGATATACATCGGTGTTTGCGTCAGAATAATTTCTCCTGTCGTAAAACAGAATGTTTATCGCGCCGGTTATCGGGTCGACGCTCATCCAGCTCATGAACTGCTGTTTGCCGTTTCTCAGCGGATCGTCGTTTACGCGTTTGACTTCACTCCATGTGTTTCCGCCGTCGGAGGACTTAATGAAAAATACATCCACATCGTTTACGCCGTTTGTCCTGTCCGACCAATTCACATATATGTTGCCCCTGAAAGAAGAGTGGCTTATATCACAGCCCGTGCATGGCATTCCGTTGCACCTGTATATGCTGTCGATATCATAACACCATCCGCCGGCCATCTGGGTTATGACTGTTTCACCTGACCATTTTATGCCTCCATCTGTTGAGCGGTCAAATGAAATCCCCATCGGGCCCGCCCAGCAATCGTAAATTTCACCGTTTGGCCCAACGCATGGTACGGCGCCTTCAACTGTTAAAGATGAATCTTTGCAGTCTCCGGCATAAGTATTAATTCTTTTTGCATCGCTCCATGTAATACCGCCATCAGCAGACATTGAAAATAATATATTAGAGCTATCCAGCGGATTCTTGCTTTCATAGCTGTCAAACTGCGTCCAGGAAAGATAAAGGCTGTTTCGCCACTTGCTGTCCGAGAGGTCGACGCATACGCCGGGTTTATCCTGCTGTTTCGGGCGGTTGAGTCCGGTGAACGTGCCGGGCGCGCTCCACGACTTGCCCCAATCGGTCGATTTCTGGCAAACCATCCTGTCTATCCAATGCTCCCGCGATGGCATTGAAAGATGAAAATAATAACCGTTCCCTTTCAGGTCGCATACCACTATCGGGTCGCCCCACACTCCGTAATCATCCGACTTCATATATCCAAAACCCCATGTTTGGCCCGCATCTGTAGAATAATAATAATTGCTGATGTTGGAAGCGGCAATTATGTTCTGCGGATTCGAAGGATTAACAACGATTGAAACTTCGTTTGGCCCGTTGTTTTCGCTGTTAACCTGGATATTTTTATATTGTGAATAAGCTGATGTACAAAAAAGGAGGGCAGTAAGTAATATTATTATTTTCATCAATTATATTTTAGTTGAATAAAATTTAACCCGTGGATTTACGTACCAAAGCCTGCGCGGGCAGATACGCAAATCCCGGATCGATTACTTTTTCTACTTTGTCAATATTCCCGATAAATCGGGACTTCAAAAATAGTCCTTTGGACTATTTTATCAGCATCATCTTTTTAGTTGCTTTTAGAGAACCTGATTCCAGTGTATAGAAATAAACTCCTGAAGCATTGTCAGCGGCATCCCAGTTAATTTCATATGAGCCGGGATTAAGATTTCCGCTGAACAAAGTTGCAACTTCTCTCCCCAGCTGGTCGTATACTTTCAGCGTGGAAGCGCCTGAAACCTGCTTCGGAATATCAAACCTTATTTTCGTAGTAGGGTTAAACGGATTCGGATAATTCTGGTTCAAAGCAAACGATTTTGGTATCTCGTTGTTTACAGGATTTATGCCGACCGGGAAATCTATAAGCGCCGTCCAAACGCTGAGCCCGCCTCCTGTGAGCCGTGTCCAGATGGGCCTTACTCTTCCGTTAGCTGCAGTTATATTGTTATAATCACCGAAGAAAGTTTGGGATGTCGGGGAGAATGGACTCGTACTGATCCTTTCGTTTATCCATGTTGTGCCGCCGTCTGTCGAGCGTGCCATATAAACATCGGTGCTGGCGGTCGTGTAATTTCTCCTGTCATAAAAAACAGTATATAAGTAACCCGTTGTCTGGTCGATCGTCATCCATGTGAAAAATTGTTCTTTGCCTGCCGGATCGTCGTTTACTCTTATAGGCGCGCTCCAGTTCAATCCGCCGTTTGTTGACCTTATAATTTTAACATCATGGTCGCCGGCGCTTACGCTATCGGTGTAATTAATATAAATATTTCCCCTGTAGGGTCCGTTACTAACGTCGCAGCAGGTTATTGGCAGTCCGTTGGCGCGGTATATTCCGCTGATTTCGTAATCCCATCCTCCAACTTGTGTGCCGGCAATAACATTGTTTGTAAGCCAGGTGTTTCCGCCGTCGGTCGATTTCGTAAAGAAAAGCCTGGGTACGTTATGGCTAAGCGGACCACCCCATCCTACATATACTT
>Ga0265342_10000770_pt1 | contig 32668 bp, 24 predicted proteins | sample 4CB327metaG_FD_203125 | JGI IMG/M metagenome (GOLD analysis project Ga0265342, IMG submission 203125) | Rhizosphere microbial communities from Carex aquatilis grown in University of Washington, Seatle, WA, United States - 4-CB3-27 metaG | ecosystem: Host-associated > Plants > Roots >... | reverse complement strand
AGCCACGGCCGGCACCGGGGGCACGGGCACGGGCGGGGCCCGCTCGGGATCGGGTGGCGCGCCGGGCGGGGGGCCCGGAACCGGCGGCCGAGGCATCTTCGGTGGGACCGGCGGCTTTTCCTTCGGAAGCGGTGGGAGCGGCGGCTCGATTGGAACCGGCACGCCGGGCACGGGTGGGCAGCCGTTCGGCCTCGGGACCGGCGGCGCGGCGGCTCCCACCGGCTCCGGGGGTGCATCCATCATCTCGGGGAGTGGCGGGGCAGGCACGGGTGATGGTCCCGGGACCGGCGGCCAGAGCGCCGGGGCTCCGGGGACCGTGGTGATCGGGCCGGGCACCATCGGTCCGACCGGGACCGGAGGGAGCGCGCCTGGACCGCTCGGGCTCGGTGCCGCCGGCAGCGTCAACGGAGGCTGCAGCTGTGCGCTCGGCCCGGACGGTCGGGCGGCCGGCTGGCCCGCTCTGCTGGCGGTCCTGGCCCTGGTCGGGTTCGCGCGCCGTCGTCGCCCAGCGCGAGCGCCGGAGGCGCGAAAGAGCTGCTCGTATCCTCCGACAGACTAGGGAAGCAGGCTGTGGACGGCGGTGGCGGTGGCGATCGCCACGCCCGCTTCGTCCTCGGCTGTGGCCTCGACCACCGCCAGTCGCTTGCCGAGCTTCACGAGCCGCGCGCGGGCGCGAATGGTGCCAGCGCGAACCGGTGCCAGGAAGTTCACGCTCATCTGGGCGGCGGCGTTGAAGCGACCCTGGCCGTGAACCGCCGCACCGACGACGTGACCCATCGCCGAGTCCATCAGCGCCATGACGACGCCCCCATGGAGGGTCCCATAGGGGTTGTGGTGGAGAGGGTCGACGGTGTACTCCCAGATCACCTCGCCGGTGCCGTCGGCGCGCGGCGCGCCGACGGCGCGGGGAATGAAGGGCAGGGGGCCCTGGGGCTCGTCGAGGCGCAGGGCGAAGGGGCGCTCGAGCGGGGGCGGCGGCGGGCTCACGGGCGCGCCGGGGGAAAGTGGATGAAGTAGAGGCCCACGTACACCTTCGGATCCACCAGCACGCCGGCCGCGGCCTGGCGCTGCAGGAACGCCGGCACCTCCGGCACCCGGATCAGGTGGACGGTGATGTTCTCGGTCTCGTCACCTCCCCCGGCGCCCACCCGGGTGAGCCCGGTCGCGCGGAAGAACGTCACGAGCTCCCGCGAGAGCCCGGACGAGGGAGGCCCCTCGGTCAGGATGCGCCAGTCGGTCGCGCGAAACCCCGTCTCCTCCTCGAGCTCACGGGCGGCGGCGAGCTCCATCGGCTCGTCGGCGCTCCCGACGTGATCGCCCACCAGTCCGGCCGGCAGCTCGATGGTGGAACGCCCGACCGCGACGCGGTGCTGTTCGACCAGCACCAGAGACTCTCCTTCCGGCGAGGTCACGTCGGTGGTCGCCACGATCACCGCCACGCCAGTCGCCACCACGCGGCGAACGTACTCCCAACCGTTATCGTCCACGAGCTCGAGGTAACGCCCGGTGGCGAGGATCCGTCGCTGGTCACTGGAAGTCGGCACGGTCCCGAACGCTAGCAGGCCTCTCCTGCCATCACCATACTCCGGCATCCGGACCCACTTCCCGTCCTCGTCCTCGTCCTCGTCCTCGTCTCCGTTCCCCGACGGCACGCGGCGAGGAACGAATACGAGTACGAGGAAGGCGACGAGGACGAATACGAGGACGCTGGAGATCTGGGAGAGCTCAGTAATCCTCGTACGGAATCACGTCGACCGCGCTCGGCGCGACCTTCGAATCGACCAGCCGCTTGCGAAAATCGGCGGCGGTGGCCACCACGGTGATGGCCATGTCGCGGGCGTGCACCCGCCGGCCGATCGCGGCGCGCACCTCGGCGGCGCTGGTGGAGCGCACCCGCGCCGGGAGGGTGTCCACGAAGTCGGAGGCAAGGCCGGTGATCTCGGCGGTCACGCGGGCCTCGAGCCGGCTGTCAGGATCGTCCATCTCCGAGCCGAGCGACCCCGCCAGGAACGTCTTGGCGAGGGCGAGCTGCCCGTCGGCGATTCCCTTGTCCATGAGGGCCACGTACAGGCGCAAGGCCAGCTTGAGGGTGGTGATGGCCTTGCTCCGGGCCGAGAACACCCAGGCGGTGCTGGCGCCCGCCCCGAGTCGCTGCGACAGGTTCATGTAGGCCCCGTAGGCCAGGCCCCGCCGGGTCCGCACCTCGTCCATGAGCGTGGACGTCATGCCATGTCCGCCGAACGACGAGGTCGCGACCATCAGGGGAACGAAGTCGGGATCGCTGGCGGGAACCGCGATGTGCCCGAACATCATCTGGACCTGCTGGCGCTCGGGCTTGTCGATGATCGAGATGCGCCACCCCTTGGGCGGCACCGGCGCGCGGATGGCGAGGGGATTGGGCCCCGGCGGCTTGCCGGCGGGCAAGGCCCGAAAGTGCGCCTCGACCGCGGCGGCGAAGCTCTCCGGCGTCACGTCGCCGTGGGCGGCGAAGACCAGGTTCGGGCCCACGAAGTGGCGACGGTGAAAGGCCAGCACGTCGGCCGCGGTGAGGCGGCCGAGGCTCTGGCGGTCGCCGTCCGGCGCGTGGCCGTAGGGGTGGTCCGAGTAGAGGTGTCGCTCGAAGTAGCGCGCGCAGAGGGTGCGGTCGTCGTTGCGCGACTCGTCGATGGTGGCCAGGATCTCGCGCCGCGTGTTCTCGAGCTCGGCCGCCGTGAAGTCGGGCCTCAGCACCACGTCCGACAGGATGCCGAGATAGGCATCGAGGTACCTCGCGAGCACGTGGCCCTCGAAGCGCAAGGAATCGGGATCGGTGCGCACGTCGAGGGTCGCGCCGAGCGCGTCGAGCCGCCGGTCGAGCTCGACCCGCGACAGGCCGGCGGCCCCGCGTCGGGCCAGCTCACCGACCAGGTTGGCGAGGCCATCCTTGCGGCGCGGATCCCAGGCCGAGCCGGCCCGCACCGCCACCACCACCCGCACGAGCGGCAGCGCGGGTTGTGGCTCGACCAGGATGAGCCCGCCCGATGGACCTGGACGGCGGACCACAGGGGCAGCCGATCCGGGAAGGGGGCGCCGGCCCACGCCGGCGGTGCCCCCGTCGGAGGAGGCGGCGGGGGCGGGGGAGGCGGCGCGTGCGGTTCGGGTGATGGACATGGACAGCAGGGAGGTGATGGACAGAAGGCCCGTGAGCCAGAGGCGGGCGGGCGTCCGCGCGGGTGCTCGTCGGTCTTCCATCACGTGGAGGTGGAACTGGAGGCCGGCGGCGTGGTCCCCGAGGGAGACGGAGAGGAAGAGGGAGAAGGCAGCGTGGCCGGGGTCGGGGTGCCGGGAGAGGGCGCCGGGCTGCGTGAAGGGGAGGGGCGCGCGATCACCACCGACCGTGCCCGGTCACCGAAGTAGGACTGCGCCACCCGGGCCACGTCGTCCGCGCCGACCTGCGCGTAGGCCGCCGCGCGCCCGACCAGCAGGCGAAAGTCCCCTGCGACCACCTCGAAGTGCCCCAGCATCTCGGCGCGCCCTCGGCTCGAGCCGAGATCTCGCCACAGCTCCGTCTCGAGGCGGTTCCGGGCGGCGTCGAGCTCGGCGGGCGCGAAGGGGGTCTCGAGGAGGCGCGCGACCTCCGCGACCAGGATCGCGTCGGCCTCCTCGGCGGTGTGGCCTCGCGTGAGCTGCACCCAGATCGCGAACAGCCCGGGATCGCGCGTGGCCGGAACCTGCCCGAGGACGGACGAGGCCAGCTGCGCCTCGACGATCAGCCGCCGGTGAAGACGCGACGAGGGCCCGCCGGCCAGCACCTCCGCCAGCACCTCGTACGCCGCCCGATCCGGGTCGCCGAGGCCGGGGGCCCGATAGCCCGACACCAGCCGATCGGCAGGCACCGGGCTCGGGATGGAGGTCGAGACCAGCGTGGTGGGCGCGCGCTCGGGCGGCGCCTCGGCGCCGGCGCCGGCGTCGCCGCCACGCCCTTCGGCCGCGGCCGCGATCCCTCCGTAGGCGGACTGGATGAGCGCGATGGTCGCGGACTCGTCGAAGCGTCCGGCCACCGAGATGACCGCCCGGTTCGGAGCGTAAAAGCGCCGGTAGAATCCCAGCGCCTTGTCCTTGGTGAACGCCTGGATGTCCTCCATCCTGCCGATGATCGGCCAGCGATAGGGATGCCGCCGGAAGGCCTGACCATACATCAGCTCATCGAGCTTGCCATCGACGCTGTCCTCGACCGAGGACAGCCGCTCCTCGACCACCACGTCGCGCTCGCTCGCCACCTGCCGCGCGAGGAGATCGAGGTTGACCATGCGATCGGCCTCGAGCGCGATGGTCTGCCCGAGCACCTCGGCGGGGATCTCGTCGGTGTACGCGGTGCAGTCGTAGTCCGTGGCGGCATTGCTCGAGCCCCCCGCCGACTCGATGGTTCGATCGAAGGCGCCCGCCGCCGACCCTCGGCTCTGGGTGAACATCAGGTGCTCGAACAGGTGGGCGAGCCCGGTCTCGTGCCGGGTGGCATCCTCGTCGCGCGAGCCCACCCGGTAGGTGGTCACGTAGCTGACGCTGGTGGCGCTCGGGTCCGGGACCGTGATGACCTCGAGCCCGTTGCCGAGCCTCCACTTGCGGACGGTCAGGCGTCCGAGCTCGGCGACCAGGATGGGAGCGTCGGGGGGCGGGGACGTGTTCTTGCGCATGATGGGACTGCCTCCGCTGGCGCGCTGGCGCACGTAGGCACACGAGGCCGCGACACCGATCAGGCCGAGCAGGAACGGAGCGACGAGCCCGGGTGCTCCGTTGCCACCCCGGGCCCCGATCCGCGTCCGCCGGCGACGAGGGTTGGGCACGGTCGGTGGTTTATCAGAACTGGGTGGTCACCGACAGGCTGAAGGTCTGGGTCACCCGCCCGTACGTGCCATCGGCGGAGGGCCGCGCGCGCCCCTGGTTGGCCGCCGCGCAGTCCGCGCTGCCAAGGTCGTGGCCGCTCGACGCGCAGCGGGTGGCGAAACCCGGATCGAACACCGACCCCGTGGTGGTGACCGGCAAGAGAAACGTGAAGCCGTATCCGGCCCCGATGAACAGGTGCTTGAGAGGCTGAAAGGCCACCATGGCGGTTGGCTCGAGCTGGTTTCCGTCGACGGTGGCGGGGCTCACCGCCGAGGCGGAGAGCGCGCCCGTCTCGAACCGCAGCCCGACCCCGAGGTGCAGCCGCTTGGTGATCCAGCGCGCGGCCCGCACCCTGGCATCGAGCACCGTCCCGTAACCGCGATACAGCACGATGTGCTCGGGCACCCCGAAGCTCGGGAGGTTCACCCCGGTGAGGCGGATGTCGATCACGTCGTCGGCCGGAAAGCTGAGCAGCCGGGCCATGGCGGAGAGCTCGAGGCCAGGGCGCGGATGCCAGGCCGCGCCCGCGGTGAGGGTGTAGGGCAGCTTGGAGATCATCTCGGCGTACACGCATCCGCTGCCATCCGGGTGACCGGCGCAGGTCACCACCGGGGCGTTCCCCGATGCGCTGCCCGGGCGGGTGATGGCGACGTTGCTCGCGCCCACCACCGACGCGCCCGTCACGTCGCCGCCCCACGGACGACTCGAGAAGGAGATCCCGAGCTCCCAGGTGCGCCGTCGATAATAGAGCCCGAGCCCGAGCGTCACCGCGAACCGGGCCGAGCCGAGGCCCTGGCCCGAATCGAGCGCGTAGCGCGTGTCGTCGGTCGGCTGGTCGAAGGAGAGCTGACCGGTCGAGAACAGCAGCCCGGGTGCGACGCCGAAGCGCAGATCCCCGGCGAGGCGCACCGCCAGCGCCGGCACGAGCGCGAGATCGCGCAGATCGGCCGTGATCCGGTGGAAGTGGACCGGGTTCGTGGGGGCGGCCGGTGGGGCGGGCAGCTCGTAGGAGGTGCGCTCGGCGAAGGGCAGGTACATGGCCACCCCGAGCGTGAAGCGATCCCCGCCCACGTTGTAGGCCAGGCCAGCGAAGGTGCCCGGTCCAGGGGGCCACGGGGGCCACAGGGCAGGATGACTGAAGTCGCTCGACCGGGCCGACGGATAGGCGGCGCCCGTCGTGGGATCCTTCAAGGTGGCGGTGGTGGTGGTGAGCCGAAGGTTGCCCGACACCGTGAGCTCGGGCCCCTCGATCAGCGCCAGCGCCGCCGGATTCCAGTAGATGGCGGCGACATCTCCGGTGGTGGGGCCCGAGAAGCCGATGCCGCCCACCTGGGGCTCGTCGATGGGGACCGCGCCAGCATCGAGCCCTGCGCCGAGCAGCACCGCCGCCAGCGTGACCATCCCCGCTCGCCGTGCGCGTCGACTCGCGCGCGGCGCCCCCCCGAAGTGTGCGCGGCGCGCGCGGCTCATCGTCATGAACGCCAACCGCGCCATGTTAGCCCAAAGGCCGACCACGTGGTCACGGCCGTGGGGTTGAACTCGCCTTGACGCTCCGATCAGGGCGCGGATAACATGCGACGCCCATGGCGCCCGCCCCGAGAGCTTGGATTTTTCGCGAGCCGCGCTCGGCACCCACGTCGACGAGGACGACGGTGGTGGCGACGGCGGACGATCGCTGGGGGGCCGGTCTGGCCGGCGTGGCCGTGACGGTGACCATGGCCGTGGCGATGATGTCAGTCGCTGCCACCCTCCTCGGCTGCACGAGCGTGTCGTCCGACAACATCCAGCTCTGGAAGACCACCGAGAAGGGACCGGCCAAGCTGGAGGCGGCGCTGGCCGACGGCTCGGTCGATCCCAAGCTCAGAGCCGAGGCGGCGGTGGCCCTGGTGGACCTCGGGCGCGCGGACGAGGTCGACAAGGACCTGGCGGCGGTCGCCTCGCCTGACGTTCGCGGAAAGATTGTCGATTTCCTGATCCCCGTGTTCATGGACGGCGCCAAGGGAGCCGCCCCGGAGAAGGCGCTCGCCAGCCGAGACGCCCTCTTCTCGGTCCGGGCCTTCGCCGATCCGGCCTCCCAGGGGCGGATCGACGCCTTCATGCGGGAGCTCCTGGCCAAGGATCTGCGGGTGGGGCGCGTCCGCAATGGCCGGCACTCGGTGCAGAAGATCCTGGCGGCCGCGCCAGGGCCGACGAGCGAGATGCTGGCCGGGCTCCTCGGGGAGCCGCTCGAGCCTCCGGCGGTGGCCGCGGTGACCGAGCTGCTGGTCCAGCTGGGGGACGAAGCCGCCCGCGAGAAGGGCGCCGTCCACCTGGTCGAGCGCGCCCGGACGATTCATCCGCTCCCCGATCCCGTGTGGCGCTCCATCGGTCTGCTCGGGGGAGTGGCGGGCCGCAAGTTCCTCGGCGAGCAGATCGAGTCGGGGCGCCACGACGACGCCACCGCGGCAGCACGGGCCCTCCAGCAGCGCCGCGAGCCGGCCATGCTGGGGCTCGCCATCAAGGTGGCGGCCAATCCCAAGGCCGACCGCACCGTGCGGGACGAGATGTTCGGGGTGATCGAGAGCATCGGGGGCCTCGAGGCCCGGGCCGCCCTCATCGACATCATCCGGACGGATCGCGAGGACGTGGTCCGCTACCGGGCCTTCGAGTCCCTCCTGGCGGTCGCCAAGGGCGATGGAATCAACGCCGGCCTCGATGCGTTCCCGCCGGGCGCGAGCTACAAGAAAGTGGACGTCGAGGATCTGTTGGTCAAACTGATTGAGAAGGTTGGCGCTGGGGCCAGGGCGGAGCTGCTCAAGGGCCTGGCCTCGAAGTCCGCGTTGACCCGGATGACCGCCGTCATGACGCTCGAACATTTGGGAACCTCGGCCGATGCGGCCGCCCTCGGACGACTGTCCACGGACGGGGCGTCGCCGAAGGGCTTTCCGGCCGGAGACTCCATTGGCAAGGAAGCCGCGGTCGTCGCCGGGATTGTCCGGAGCCGGACGTGATGGCGAAGGACGGCGATACCGGCCGCTCGAGCGTTCGACAGATCAATCTCCGGGACCACCTGTGGCGCACCTTCGAGCTGATGGCGGCCGATCAGGAGAAGTCCATCGACGAGCTCGTGAACGACGCGCTCGCCGCCTATGCCCAGATCGCCGGGTACGAGACCACCGGGAGCCGCGACTCCTCGCCGGGCTTCGGGGTCGTGGGGGCGGGGTCGCCGCCGGCGCCGTCCGGCGACGACACCAGCAGGCGACGGGCGGCGGCGGGACCGCTGTCGGGCATGGTGGGGGCAGGGACGGCGGAGGCCCTTCATCGTGTGCCCGCGGGGATCCCGCCCAGGCCCGGTCCGGGCCCCGCGTCGGGGGCGGGCCCGAGCTCCGCCCCGGGCATCGCTTACGGTCCCGGTGCCAGCCATCCGCCAGGCGCCGTTCCAGGTCGCTTCGGTCGTCCGGCCTTCGGCGCGGGAGGGCCCCCCGCGGGCGCTCCCGCAGCAGGCGCGCCGCCGTCGTCGGCATCGGCCCCGCGGCCCTCGGCCGCCACGGCGCCGGCCGACGGGGCGGGCGCGGGCGCGGGCGCGACGGGCTCGCCCGTCTTGTATCTGGTCTTCGACCAGCAGAGGTACCGCATCGACAAGGATCAGTTCATCATCGGCCGCGGCTCGAAGTCATCGGACCTGCCCATCAAGGACGGCAACATCTCCCGCAAGCACGCGGCGGTCATCCGGCGGAATGGCACCTTCTTCATCAAGGATCTGGGGTCGACCAACGGCATCGACTTCAAGGGAATGCGGATCGACAACAAGCGGATCGACGAGGGCGACGTCTTTCACATCTGCGAGTACGAGCTGAAGTTCACGTACAAGCGGTGAAGGCGCCAGGCGCAGGTCGAAGGTCGCGAAGGTCGCGAAGGTCGAAAGGAAGCGCGTCGTCGTGAACGCCCAACGCCGGGTCCGGCCGCCGGCCGCTCGTCCAAGAGACGAGGTGCCCGAGGTGCCCGAGGCCGCGACGGTCGAGGAGGAGGACGCGACGCCCGCCGCGGAGTGTCCAGTCTCGGTGTTGCCCGGCGTCGGCCCCGCGACGGCCGCCCACCTGGCCGCGCACGGCCTCGGCACGGTGGCCGATCTCCTCGGGTTTTTGCCCCGGGGTTACGACGATCTGCGGGTCATCACGCCGCTCTCCACGGTTCCGCACTGCGCTGAGGGCCGTGTGCTGGTGGTGCGGGGGACGGTCGGGCAGGTCAGCGTGTTCCCCGGCCGGTTCCTGGCGGTCGAGCTCGAGCAGGACGGTCACCGCCTGATCGCCCGCTGGTTCCGGGTGCCGGGGGGCATGGGCCGGGCGTTCGTCAAGGGCACCGACGTGACGCTGGCGGGTCCCTTGCGCTTCGGACCGCGCGGCAAGCCCGAGCTCGTGCACCCCGCCAACCTCACCGCCGCGGCGGTGACGGGGCTCGGCGTGCGGCCACGCTACGGGGTGGTGCCGGGCGTGGGGGCGCGGGCGCTCGAGAAGCTGCTGGCGACCGCCGTCGCCCGGTTCGCCGACCGCGTCCCGGATGCGCTGCCGCCACCGATCTGCCGGCGCCTCGGCCTGCCATCCGCCGCCGAGGCGTTGCGGCAGCTGCACCGGCCCGACGGGGCGCGGCTCGACGCCGGGCAGCTCGCCGAGCTCGTCACCGGCCGCTCGGCGGCGCATCGCCGGCTCGCCCTCGAGGATCTGCTCGTCATTCAGGTCGGCCTCGCCGGACGGCGTCTCGCCGCTCAGGCCGAGCCCGGGTGGGCCTGCGGCGCGGATGCCGCCGAGACCCGCGCGCGGATCGTGGCGACCTTGCCGTTCGCGCTGACCGGGGCCCAGGCGCGCGCCATCGCCGAGGTGCACGCCGAGCTCGCCCGCCCCGTGCCGATGCAGCGCCTGCTGGTGGGCGACGTGGGCAGCGGCAAGACGGCGGTGGCCTTTGCGGCCGCTGCCCAGGTCGCCCGGTCCGGGGGGCAGACGCTGCTCATGGCCCCGACCGAGGTCCTGGCCGAGCAGCACGTGCGCACCATGGGGCCCTGGGCGGAGGCGCTCGGCATCCGGCTGGCGTTGCTCACGGCGTCGACCCCACGGCCCCAGCGCGAGACCCTGTTGGCGCTGGCGCGGGCGGGCCGGGTCGGGATCCTGGTCGGGACGCAGGCGCTGCTCGGGGATCGCGTGGCCCTGCCCGCGCTGGGGCTCGCGATCGTCGACGAGCAGCACCGCTTCGGGGTGGCCCAGCGCGCCCAGCTTCGGGAGCGCGATCCCGCGGGGACGGGCGTCCTGCCCCACCTGCTCGTCATGACCGCCACGCCCATCCCGCGCACGCTGGCGTTCACGCTGTACGGGGATCTCGAGCTCACCGTGCTGGACGAGATCCCACCGGGGCGCCAGCCGGTGAGGACCCGGATCCTTTTCGGCGAGGCGGGACGCCGGCAGAGCGAGGAGGCCTTGCGGGCCACCGTGGCGGCCGGACGGCGCGCGTTCGTGGTCTGTCCCGTGCGTGAGAGCTCGGCGCGCGAGGGCGCGGTCACGGCGATCTCGCGGCACGCCGAGCTGTCGCGGGTGCTCGGGTCGGGCGCGCGGGTCGGGCTGGCCCACGGCGCGCTCCCCGCCCGTGACAAGGAGGCGGTCCTGCGGGCCTTCGCGGCCGGCGCGCTCGACGTGCTGGTCGCCACGACGTTGATCGAGGTCGGGATCGACGTCCCCGAGGCCAGCTTGATGGTCGTCGAGGAGGCCGAGCGCTTCGGGCTGGCTCAGCTGCACCAGCTCCGCGGCCGGGTGGGACGCGGGAAGGTGTCCTCGGAGTGTCTGCTGGTGACCGGAGTGGGAACGACCGACGCGAAGGCCACCGCGAGCCGGTCGACCTCCTCGGTCTCGGTTTCGGCGGCGGGGGGGGCCGTCGAGCGCCTGCGCGCGCTCGAGGCGTCCGCAGACGGGTTCGCCATCGCCGAGGCCGATCTCGCGCAGCGGGGGTGCGGCGAGCTCTTCGGGGAGCGACAGTCGGGGATGCCGCGCCTCCGCTTCGCCGACTTCGGTGAGCTCGGTCGGCTGCTCGGGGAGGCCCGTCGCGAGGCGGAGGCCATCCTCGCGGCGGATCCGACCTTGTCGGCGGCTCCGCACCGCGGGCTGCGAGAGGCCATCGCGGCGCGCTGGGCGGGCGCCGCGGTCTACGCCGCGGAGGCTGGATGACGGACGCGCGCCGAGGGGGCGAAGGCTCGCGCGCGCCCGCCGCACCGAGCCCGGGTGCGGGCGCGGGCGCGGGGGAGCTCCTTGGCTGGCCCCTGGCCGGGGTGCTGGCCGGTGTGGGGGTCGGCCTCGCCGACAGCGGGTGGGCCATCCTCCGCGGGATCGGTGGGCTCGGCCCGGCCAGGGCAGGGTGGCTGCTGGCGCTGGCCGGTGGCACCCTCGGATTGGCGGGCCTGGTCGCCGGGGCCGCGATCGCGGTCGGCGCCTGGCTGGTGCGGCGCGCAGGGCCCGAGGGAGGCAGAGGTCCCGCCGCGAGACTCTGGCTCGGGCCCGCCCTGGTGGCGGCGGCCTGCGCGCCGATCTTCGCCGTCGACGCCTTCGCCATGTTCCGCGGGCGCAAGGCGGCGGAGATCCCCGGCCACCGCGCGATCGCCGTGGGGCTCGCGCTGGTCGGGACGGCCGCGGTGCTCTGGGCAGCCCGATGGGCTGCGCGCGCCGGCTCGGGGAGCGGAGCTCGGTCGACCCGCGCGCGCCGGCTCGTGCTCGGGGTGGGCGGGTTGCTCTCGGCCGCGGTGGCCGAGCTCGCCAACCAGCTGGTCCTGCGGCGCCTCTATCCGTGGTTCCACGCCACGCTGGCGCTCGCCACCGGGGTGGCGGCGCTGCTCGGCGTGCACGCGCTCATGGACCGGGCCGCGGCCGCGGGCCGAGCCGGAACGGCCGCCGACGCGCGCCGGCGGTGGCGGGCGCTCGCCACCGGCCTGGCGGCGCTGGCGGTGAGCGGCGTGGCGGCGCTCGCGGTCGCGCGCGCCCGCAGCAGCCAGACCTTGCGGTTCGCCGTCACCGAGCGGACGGCCGCCACCGCCGAGCTGGTCCGCGCGCTGCCGAGCCGGATCTGGCGAGGGCCGCCGGCGGCGCGCGCCGGGGCGGCCGATGACCTCGAGGCCCGGTTGCCGCCGCTCCCGGAGGGACCGCGTCGCCCCGACGCCGACGTCCTCATCATCACGGTGGACGCCCTGCGCGCCGATCACGTCGGCGCCTATGGCTACACCCGCCACCCGACAACGCCCCACATCGACAAGCTGGCCGCGCAGGGCGTGCGCTTCGCGCGGGCCTACGCGCAGGCGCCGCACACCTCGTTCTCGGTGGCCACCATGCTCACCGGCAAGTACTTCCCCACGCTGGCGCGCCTGGCCCCGGCGGAGGTGCACGATCCCATCGCCTCGGTGCTGCGTCAGTACAACTGGCGGACGGCGGTCTTCTATCCGCCGGCGGTGTTCTTCGTCGACGCCCAGAAGCTCAAACCCTACGCCGACAGCCACTTCTCGTTCGAGTACGTCAAGTTCGAGTATCTGCCGGCCCCGAAGCGGGTGGACCAGATCATTCGCTACTTCGAGCTCGAGAAGCCCGAGAAGTCCTTCGTGTGGGTGCACTTCTTCGAGCCGCACGAGCCCTACGACGCCCACCCCGAGTTCCCCTTCGGCGGCGCCGACCTCGACCGCTACGACAGCGAGATCGCCTACGCGGACGCCTCGATCGGTCGCCTGGTGGCCTACGTCCGCGACCGGCGGCCCGGCACCATCATCATCCTCGCCGCCGATCACGGCGAGGAGTTCGACGAGCACGGCGGGCGTTACCACGGCTCGTCGCTGTTCGAGGAGCAGGTGCACATCCCCCTCGTGGTGAGCGTGCCGGGCGTGAAGCCGAGGGTGATCGACGCGCCGGTCGAGCTGATCGACGTCACCCCGACCTTGCTCAACCTGCTCGACATCCCCGTGCCGGCGCGCATGCGCGGAACCGATCTCGGGCCGTGGCTGGCGGATCCGCCGGCGCCCGAAGGGCGCCTGCCGCCCGCCTTCGCCGAGGTCGAGGACAAGAGGATGATCGCGCTCGGACACGAGAAGCTGATCTGCGATCTCGGCTGGGGGTTCTGCGCCTACCACGATCTGTCGAGCGACCCTGGCGAGCGCAGGAACCTGGCCGACGAGCGCCCCGAGCGCGCGGCGGCGCTGCGCGCCCGCCTCGACGACTGGCTGGACAGCCACGTGCGGCTCGAGCCGGTGCTGGCCCGCGGGGCCGCCAACCCCAACGGCGAGCGCGTCCCGCGGGCCATCGAGCGCGGGCGCCTCGGCGATCTGCTGGCGGGGCCGGCGCTGGCCGAGCTCATGCTCTCCAAGGACGAGCCCCTGCCCGTGCGGCGCGAGGCGGCGCAGCTGCTGGTGACGTTGCCGGCGCGCGCCGAGACCGCGCAGGCGATCATGACCGCGGCGCGGGATCCCGACGCGACGGTGGCCGCGTGGGCGGCGGTCGGGGCCGTGCGCCTCGGGGACCGCGCCGCCATCGAGCGGGTCGAGCGGACGCTCGACGACCCGCAGCTGCCGATGGCGCTGCGCCTGCGCGGTGCCCTGTCGCTCGCCGCCCGGGGGGACGCCGCGGGTGTCCCGGTGCTCGGGCAGGCCCTCGGGAGCTGCAGCGACCAGGTGCTCACCTGCCGGCTGATCGTCTTGCAGCTCGGCAAGCTCAGGGATCGGCGGGCGGTGCCCGTGCTGCTCGAGCACCTCGGCGAGGTCCAGAACCGGCGCGAGATGGTGGATGCGCTCGGAGACATCGGCGATCCCCGGGCCATCGCGGCGCTCATCGACCGCCTGCGCCACGACGAGTACGTCCCGGTGCGGGCGCAGGCTGCGCGGGCTCTCGCCAAGATCTGGCTCGCGACGAAGCCCCCGACGAAGCCCGGTGGCGCGAAACTCGGCGACCCGCCGGTCGCGAGCAGGGCTCGCCGCGCGAGCATCGGCGCGGACGACGCGGACGACACCATCGTTCAGGCCCTCGCGCATGCCAGCGCCTCCGAAACCGAGGCCCTGGTGATCGCCGCTGCCCGCGAGTCCCTGGCCCGGATCCAGGCCGCCAAGCCGGATTAGGCCCGAGGCGCGAGGCCCGAGGCCCGGTGCCCGATGTCCACTTGACTCGAACCGTGGGCTGGTGGAGATTCGCGCCGCCTTGTTGATTGTCCAGAAGTACGGGGGAACCTCGGTCGGCACCATCGATCGCATCCGCAACGTGGCGCGGCGCGCGCTCGCCACCCAGCGCAAGGGGCACGACGTGGTGGTCGTGGTCTCGGCCATGTCGGGCGAGACCAACCGGCTGCTCGGCCTCGCCCAGCAGCTCGCGCCCATCCCCGACGAGCGGGAGCTCGACGTGGTGGCCTCGACCGGGGAGCAGGTGACGTGCGGCCTGATGGCGCTGGCCATCCAGACCGAGGGGGGGCAGTCCACCTCGCTGCTCGGCCACCAGGTGCGCATCCTGACCGACAGCGCCTTCGCCCGCGCCCGCATCCAGGGCATCGACGATCAGCCCATCCGCCGCGCGCTCGGCGCCGGCAAGATCGTGGTCATCGCTGGTTTCCAGGGCGTCGACAAGGACGGGAACATCACCACCCTCGGGCGCGGCGGCTCGGACACCTCCGCGGTGGCGGTGGCGGCGGCCCTCAAGGCGGACTCCTGCGAGATCTACACCGACGTCGACGGGGTCTACACCGCCGACCCCAACGTGGTCCGCACCGCACGCAAGATCGACCGCATCAGCTACGAGGAGATGCTGGAGCTGGCCTCGCTCGGGGCCAAGGTCCTGCAGATCCGGTCGGTCGAGTTCGGGATGAAGTTCCAGGTTCCAATCCACGTGCGCTCGAGCTTCAACGACAACGAAGGGACATGGGTCGTGCCTGAGGAGAAAGCCATGGAATCCGTACTGGTTGCCGGAGTGACCGCCACGCGCGACGAGGCCAAGATCACCCTGTCGGGCGTGGCCGATCTGCCGGGGCTGCAGGCCAAGGTGTTCCGGCCGCTCGCCACCGCGGGGATCGTGGTCGACGTCATCGTGCAGGCCCACGTGCAAAACGGGCGCACCAACCTGACCTTCACCCTGCCGGCGAGCGATCTCGCCCGCGCCAAGGAGATCCTGGTCAAGCAGTGCGCCGAGGTCTGCGCGGCCGACGACATCCGCACCGAGCAGAACCTCTCCAAGGTGTCGGTGGTCGGGGTCGGTATGCGCTCGCACGCGGGGGTGGCGCTGAAGATGTTCGAGATCCTGGCCCACGAGAACATCCACGTGCACCTCATCTCCACCTCCGAGATCAAGATCTCGTGCGTGATCGAGGCCAAGTACGCCGAGCTGGCGGTGCGCTCGCTCCACGACGGCTTCGGCTTGTCCGGGACGCCGGCTTGAGGCGAGCCGTCAAGTCCCGTGGTTCGTGATCGCGATCGTTGCGGCAGGATGCTCACGGTGCTGGCCACGATCACGATCAGATCAGATCGCTTGCGATGGTACCGGCGCCTGTTGATGGTCGGCGCCTACTTCGCCGGGGGGGCGGTGGGCGCCGGCGGCGGGGCGGGGGGCGCGGCCGCCGGCGGGGCGGACTTGGCGTTGGCCTGCAGCTGGGCGGCGCTGGTGGCGTCGGCGGCCTCGTCGGCCCCCTCCGGCGAGCGATCCCACTTGTCGACCCGACCCGAGCCGGAGGTGTCGTACCCGATGCGATCGAGCTTGCCGGCCTCGTAGTACTCCCACTGGTCGACCTTGCCGTTGAAGTCGGAGTCGCGCTCGATGCGCACCAGCCGGTCGTCCTCGTAGATCTTCCAGACGTCGGGCTGGTTGTCGTAGTTGGTGTCCAGCTCCTCGCGGACCTTGCGACCCCCCACGTAGTAGGTGGTGAGGTCGACCCGTCCGTCGAAATCGAGGTCCACCTCGTCCAGGTTCGGCTGCTGCCCACTGTCGTCGTAGTAGTAGGTGATGTCGACCTTGCCGTCGTGGTTCAGATCGACCTGGCGGCAGGTCAGGACCTGGGTACCCTGTGCGTTGGTCACGAAGTACTTCCAGACGTCGGGCTTCTTGTCGAGGTTGGTGTCCGCCTCGATCACCTGCTTGCCATCGGACTTGCAACGCGTGCGGTCGACCGGGGGCGCCGGCGTCACGTTTCCCCCCGCCGCCGCCTGCGTGACGGGCACCGGCTTGGGGGTGCTCGAGCACCCCAGGGCGCACGCCGCGCCGAGAACGGAGACCGCGGTCAACACCTGCCGGCTGGCGGCGCGGCGCGTCCGGGGGAAAAACGCTTGTCGGCCCGACACTTGAGTCATGATGGCTTCATAAAGTAGGCGGAAAGGCCGCGTCTCGCAAGTTGCGTCGGCGGGTCCCGCTGCTGGTCGCCGTCGGCAGGTCGGCAAGTCGGGTGGTTCCGTTGGCTTTGACACTCGACATATGGCCATGCATTGTCACGAACATGGCCCGGAAGAAGATCTCCACGACCATCTACATCACGCCCGAGCAGAACGAACGGCTGAAGCAGCTCCACGACAAGACCAAGGTCCCCGTCGCCGAGTTCATCCGCCAGGGGATCGACCTCGTTCTCGAGCGGGAGAAGCGCAACTTGCCCGGGCAGTTGACGTTCGATGTCGAGCCGCGCTGACCGCGCCGCCTGCGATGTCAGGCCGCGCTGACCGCGCCGCCTGCGATGTCGAGCCGCGCTGAACCGCGCGGGTCCGATGTCGTCCGGTTCCTCCGACGGGCTCCGAGGCGGGCTGCTATGCTCCGCGCCCCGCCCGGCCGCCCACCATGCTCACACCGACCAAGCTGATCCGGAATTTCTCCATCATCGCGCACATCGATCACGGCAAGTCCACGCTGGCCGACCGCCTGCTCGACGCCACCGGGGCCCTCACGGACCGGGAGCGCAAGGCCCAGTTCATGGACAGCATGGATCTCGAGCGCGAGCGCGGGATCACCATCAAGGCCGCCACCGTGCGCCTCTCGTACCCGGCCGAGGACGGGAACACCTACGAGCTCAACCTCATCGACACCCCGGGCCACGTGGACTTCCACTACGAGGTCTCGCGTTCCCTGGCGGCCTGCGAGGGCGCGGTGCTGGTGGTGGACGCCTCGCAGGGCGTGGAGGCGCAGACGCTGGCCAACGTCTACCTGGCGGTCAACAACAACCTGGCCATCGTCCCGGTCATCAACAAGATTGACCTCCCCGCGGCCGACCCCGAGGCCGTGCGCCGCCAGATCGAGGAGGTGGTGGGCATCGACGCCTCCGAGGCGGTCCTGGCCTCGGCCAAGGAAGGGATCGGCATCCACGAGATCCTCGAGGCCATCGTCAAGCGCCTGCCGCCGCCGGTGGGGGACGCCGCCAAGCCCCTGCGGGTGCTGCTGCTCGACAGCTGGTACGACGCCTACCGCGGGGTGGTGATCCTGGTGCGGGTGATCGACGGGGTCCTGCGCCCCAAGCAGAAGATCCGCCTGATGGCCGCCGCCCGCGAGTACGAGATCCAGACCATCGGGGCCTTCGCCCCCTTCGCGCGCGAGATGCCCGAGCTCGGGCCGGGGGAGGTGGGGTTCCTCACGGCCGCCATCAAGGACGTCGGCGACGCGCGGGTCGGCGACACCATCACCGAGGCGGGGACGCCCGCGGTCGAGGCCCTGCCCGGGTTCCAGCCGGCCAAGCCCATGGTGTTCGCCGGCATCTTCCCGGTGGACTCCTCCAAGTACGAGGACCTGCGGGACGCCCTCGACAAGCTGCGCCTCAACGATGCGTCGTTCTCGCGCGAGCCAGAGTCGTCGGCCGCGCTCGGGTTCGGCTTTCGCTGCGGCTTCCTCGGCCTCCTGCACATGGAGATCGTCCAGGAGCGGCTCGAGCGCGAGTACAACCTCGACCTCATCACCACCGCGCCCACCGTGCGCTTCCGGGTCCTGCGCCGCGACGGGGAGACCTTCGAGCTCGACAACCCCGCCAAGTTCCCGGCCGAGGGCGAGATCCAGCGCATCGAGGAGCCCCTCATCGCGGCCACCATCCACACGCCGCCGGAGTACGTCGGGGGCATCCTCAAGCTCTGCGAGGACAAGCGCGGGAAGCAGACCGGGCTCACCTACGCGGGCGAGAAGCGGGTGATCATCCGCTACGATCTCCCCTTGACCGAGATGGTGTTCGGCTTCTACGACCGCCTGAAGTCGGTCTCGCGCGGCTACGCCTCCCTCGACTACGAGCCCAAAGGCTACGCCGAGGCGGACCTGGTCCGGATGGATCTGCTGGTCAACGGAGACCGGGTCGACTCCCTCTCGCTGATCGTGCACCGCGCGAACGCCTACATCAAGGGGCGTGATCTGTGCGACAAGATGAAGGAGCTGATCCCCCAGCAGCAGTACGAGGTGGCGATCCAGGCCGCCATCGGGTCCAAGGTGATCGCCCGGACCACCATCAAGGCCCTGCGCAAGAACGTCACGGCCAAGTGCTACGGGGGCGACATCACCCGCAAGCGCAAGTTGCTGGAGCGGCAGAAGGAAGGTAAGAAACGGATGAAGCAAGTGGGGAACGTCGAGATCCCTCAAGAGGCCTTCCTGGCCATTCTCAAGGTGGATTGATGGAAACGTCGCTTCTGTCCTGGTGGCAACAGCGCAGCACGTGGCGACGGACGCGTGCCGAGGGCCGCCACCTGGTGGGGGAGGCGCGCCGCATCCTCCGGCGCAAGGGGTACCGGATCCCGAGCGCCACCGCGGACGCCGTCAGCGCCGCCATCGCCGAGGCCGAGGCCGCCATGGCCGGGGCCACGACACCCGCCCCGGGCGGCGGTCACGGGGACCTGGCGGCGGCCGCGCGCCAGCCGGTCGGCTCTCAGGACGACGGGCTCCCGGCCCGCCTCGATCGGCTGCGGGCCGCGCTGGCGGCCCTCGACGAGGTGATGGAGCAGAAGCTGGCCTTCGCCCGCAAGTCCACCCTGCGCGAGTACTCCGAGTCCATCGGTATCGCCATCGCCATCGCGCTCCTGCTGCGGGCCTTCGTGGTCGAGGCGTTTCAGATCCCCTCGGGCTCGATGATCCCCACCCTCGAGGTGGGTGACCACATCTTCGTCTCCAAGTTCTCCTATGGGCTCTCCGTCCCCTTCACCGACCAGAAGATCCTCGAGCTCAGCCAGCCGAAGCGCGGCGACATCATCGTCTTCAAGTATCCTCAGGACACCTCCACCGACTACATCAAGCGCGTGGTCGGGTTGCCGGGCGAGACCGTCGAGGTGCGCAACAACGAGGTCTTCATCAACGGGCGACCCATGTCGCGCGAGCTGGTGGGCGTCTATCGATACAGCGAGTCGACCGACGGGGTCAACGAGCACCAGAGCGATCTGTGGAGCGAGCACCTCGACGGGGTGAACCACATGGTGCTGCAGGAATCCGAGCGTCCCCCTCCTCTGCCCTACGGACCCTACGTGGTCCCCGAGGGGCACGTCTTCGTGATGGGGGACAACCGCGACAACTCGTCGGACTCGCGGGTCTGGGGCTCCGTGCGGCACAACCTCATCAAGGGTCGTGCGCTCGTCGTCTGGTGGTCGCGCGGGTCGGCCGGGGACGGCAGCTTCTTCCACGATCCGATGGCCTGGCTGCGTTCGATCCGTTTTCGGCGGTTCTTCACCGCGGTCAAGTAGACCGGGGCGGCTGTTCAGCGGCTGAGGAAGTAGACCAGCCCGCTCACGATCAGGGCCGCCGCCGCGATCACCCCGTAGAGCCGGTACGGCTCGAGGCCACGGGCGTGCTTGTCGGCCACCTTCAGCACCTGGGCGATATGGGCTCGCAGGGCGGCGGTGTCCTTGAAGCGGGCGTCCCGGGACTTGGCGACCATCTTGAGGATCACCTCGTCGACCTCGTGCGGGATGCGCAGGTCGGGCCGCATCCGCGAGGGCAGGGGCGGGGCCTTTTGCAGGTGAAAGTTGATGATCTCGACCGCCGCCTTGGCCTTGCCGAAAGGCAGATCCCCCGTGAGCATCTCGTAGGCCACGATCCCGAGCGCATAGATGTCGGAGCGGCCGTCGAGGGCCTGTCCGCGCAGCTGCTCGGGTGACATGAACTCGAGGGTCCCGAGCGTCTGCCCCACCGCCGTGAGGGCGGGCTGCGCGCGGTCGTCGGACATGATCTTGGCGATGCCGAAGTCGAGGACCTTGACGTAGTCCTCGCCGGCGCGCCGCTCGATGTAGATGTTCTCGGGCTTCATGTCCCGGTGGACCACCCCGTTCTGGTGGGCCTCCCCGAGGGCCTCGGCCACCTGGTCGATGATGCGCAGGACCCGATAGGGATCGAGGTGGTTCTCGGCCTTCTCGAGGTGGTGCAGGCTCCGACCGTTGAGCAGCTCCATCGCGAGGTACAGCACCCCGTCCTCGGTCTGGTCGAAGTCGTAGGTGACCACGGTGTGGGGGTTCCGCAGCCGGCAGCAGGCCTCGGCCTCACGCCGGAACCGGGCGACGATCGTGGCGTCTCCCAGGTTGCTCGAGTGGAGGATCTTGAGCGCCACGTCCCGACCGGTGGCGAGCTGCTTGCCGCGGAACACCGCCCCGAAGCCCCCTTCCCCGACCTTCTCGCCGACGAGGTAACGTCGGTTGAGGGTGCGGCCGACCATGTCGTCGCGCGAGCCGTGGGACTCGGACTTGCGCTCGCTGAGCAGGGTCGGGGGCAGCGCGGCCTTGGCGGGGGCGCGGGCCGCCGCCCGGCGGGGCGAAGCCTGGTTGCTGGCGGCGGCGGCGGCCACCGCCGCGGCTCGGCTGCCTCCCGGCGCTGTCTGCGCCAGCAACGCGGCCACCTCGGGCGGGGGCGCCGTCAGCAGGGTCTTGTCGAGCGCGCGGGCCCGGTCCCTCGCACTCTGGGTGCGGGCCAGGCTCGGCGAGGTGGCCGCCAGGATCTCGCCGCGCGAGGGCCCGCTCGACGGCTCGGCGTCGAGGCTGACGGCCGCCGGCACCGACCCGGCGGGCGCGCCCGAAGCTCCGGCGGGCGCGGTCGAAGCCGAAGCCGAAGCCGTCCCCGAATCCGTGGTGGTCGGGCCCGAAGGTGGGGCCGCGGCGGGGGCGGGTCCGGCGCCGGACGCGGGGGTCGGACCGGAGACCTGGGCGGCGGATTCCTCCCCCTCGAGCGCGATCCGCGTCCCGCATTCGCCACAGAACCGCGCATCGGGCTCGAGCGGCGAGTCGCAGGCCCGGCAATTCATCGGGTCACCTCGTGGGAGGGGCGGGTCGATGCGCCATCGCACTTGAGCGCCACGATCCCACCGGCGGCGACCGCGAGCAGACCAATCAGGAACAGGGTCGCCACCGATCGCGCGTCGTCCGCCGACACCCCATCGCGCCAGTCGAAGAAGCGCCGCCGGCCGCCGCCCGCATGCCCGAGGGCCGACACCGAGCCCCCCCCCGCCCCCGCCGGCGCGGCGCCACCGACCGCGCGCGCCGCCGCGTCCGCCCGTGGTTCGCCCGGCACCGAGGTCAGCTTGCGCGCCGGCTCGCCGCCACCCTCCGGCGACCGGATCTCCATGGTGGCGAGCAGGGACTGGCCGCCGCTGTCGACACCCCCCACCCGCTCGGGGATGGGATCGGGCCCCGGGTCGTAGGCCACGAACTCGGCCCGCTCGTCCGGCGCCGGCACGGCGAGCCCGCCACCCGTGAAGCGCACGAGCACGATCGTGACGTTGTCCGGACCGTCGCGCTCGAGCGCCTTTTGCAGCAGGGACTCGCCGGCCTTCTTCAGGTCCGACTCCCCGACCAGGATCTCGCGAATCTCGGAATCACTGACCGGACCGTGCAGCCCATCCGAGCAGAGCAACAAGGTGTCCCCCCGCCGCAAGGCCACCTGCGACATCACCACCTCCACCCGATCCTGGACCCCGAGCGCCTGCAAGATGATGTTGGCGTGCTCGAAGGCCTTTGCATCCTCGTGGGTGAGGGCCCCGGCCTCGATGAGCTGCCAGGCCAGGGACTGATCCTTCGTGACCTGCCCCAGCACCTGGTTGCGCAGCACGTAGCAGCGCGAGTCCCCGATCTGCGCCACCATCAACGTGCCCCCCACCACCGCTGCAGCCGTGCAGGTGGTGCCCATCCCACGCTCGCTCTGGTTGTCGCGTGACTGCTGGAAGATGCGCTCGTTCGCGGTCTCCACCGCCCGCCGGAGCTGGCGCGCGAAGGCGTCGCGCGCCGGGCGCGCCTCCCCCTCCGCCATCACGTCGAAGATCGCGTCGACCGCCATCTGCGATGCCACCTCGCCGGCCGCCGCTCCGCCCATCCCGTCGCAGACCAGGAAGAGGGCCCCGTGCTCGCCGAGGGGCAGCTCGGTGGCGCGCTCGAGGTTGGATTCCTTGAGGCCCCCGCCGAGATCCGCGATGAGGAGGTTGTCCTCGTTGTGCTCGCGGATCAGCCCGACGTCGGTCTTACCGAAGACCTCCAGTTGAATTTCGGATGGGCTCATGGATGGGTAGAAGACCGACGCTCGGCGGGACGTGGACTCCTCTAGTGTCGCCTCAACCCAGCTCGAATCGCAAGAGTTGGTCGCCAAGTCTGAGCATGTCTCCCGAAACCAGCGGGTGCGGGGCGCGGATGCGCAGGTAGGTCCCGTTCGAGCTGCCGAGGTCCTCGAGCACCGGACGTCCCGCGCGCAGATACAGGCGAGCGTGACGGCGCGACAGGAACTCGTCGTCCCCGAACACCAGGTCTGCCCGTTCGCGGCCAACCGTCACTTCGTTGCGGGCGAGGTGGTACAGATCCCGGCCGAGGCCGGTCGCCATCAGCTGGCGCAGGCGCCCCCAGGCTGGAGGGCTCGGGGTCCCGAAGAGCACCACCCCGTCCTCGATGGCGAGCGCCACCCGGCGCTCGTGCCCGGGCACGGTCTCGAAGCGCAGGACCTGCCGGCCGAGCAGCAGCTGGTCCCCGTCGTCGAGCTCGGCGGGGCCGCGCAGGCGGGCGTAGACGCCGTTGCGCGGCTCGAGGGGGGTGAGGAGGGCGCCCCCCGCGGTCACGGTCACGCGGGCGTGGCGGGCGGCGAGCTGAGGATCGTCGATGCGGATCGCACCCGCGGACCGCCCGATGTCCACCTGCGGCCCTTCGAGCGGGTAGGTGACGTCGTCCCGCCCGTCGGGCAGCACCGACACCAGCCGCCCGTGGACCTTGGGGAGCACCCCTCGGTGTCCCGATTGGGCCCGATGACCGACGGTTCGAGACAACCCATGGCTCGTCATTGGGGTCCTATCCAGCTCCCCAGGGAGCTACCCGATTGCGGTGGAGGGAATCCTCTGCTAACAGGCGAACGTCACCTGGTTCTTGCACCTGGTTTTTGGCACGCAGCCCTGGGAAACCGAATCGCCAGCGTCACGCCACCTTGAATCGACGAATAACAAGTCCGACCCCGAGGGTCAAATCACACCGCGCTCCGGGCGGTGCCGTGGTCGCCCGGGGGGGCGGGGCGGCGGTCGCGGTGGCGGTCGGGGTGGCCTTCTTGGGCTGCTGCGCCGGCCTGCTCGGCGCCGGGTGCGGGCCGATCGTCCATCCGGCTCCCTTCCCGGTCCGTCCCGACTCGGTCCGCCCCGGGGATCTGCTCGGCCCCTTCGACGGGAAGGTGATCGACGCCGGGACCGAACGTCCGGTGAGCGGGGCCCTGGTCGCGGTGGCGTGGGCCTTCGAGCGGGGGATCGGCGCGGCCGGCCCGGTGGGCTCGGACGAGGTGGTCACCCAGACCGGCGCGGATGGACGCTACACGATCCCGCGGCTGCCGCGCTTGCCCACGGGCCTGTCGACCCGCGTGCGCCGGGCGACCCTGATCGTCTACCGGCGGGGGTACGTGGCCTGGCGCAGCGATCGGCGGTTCCCCGGCCGGGACGCGCGCCGCGACTTCAGTCAGAGCGGGAATCTGGTGCGGCTCGAGGCCTGGCAGCCGGGCTTCGCCCACAGTCGCCACCTCATGTTCATGGGGGGTGGCCCCGAGCTTCACAAGGCATCCGCCTGGGAGGCCGAGCAGGCCGCGCTCGAGATGGAGGGCGAGGTCGGCCGTCGGGCCCAGCTCGGCCTCGGCTCGGGTGCCGGCCCCGCGGGCGGTCTGGCGGGCACATTCGGGCGCCGCACGCTGGACATCGCGGGCTTGCTGAGCGACGACGAGATCCGCGGTTCGACGGGCTACGTGGGGGCGTTCGAGGATCGCAAGCTCGGGGATCTGCCGACCACCGAGTTCTACGACAGCCGCCACTTCAAGGCCGAGGGCAAGCCCGAGAGCTTCGACGTCGGGCTGCGGGTGTGGCGGCTCGGCGCGGCGGCCTCCGAGGTCCAGTATCAGAAGCTGCAGCAGGAGTTGCCGCAGGCCCGCGCCACCGACGAGCTCGGAGACAACTCGTTTCGCGCGCGCGACGGGCAGATTCAGGGCCTCGTGTTCTTCGTGCGGGAGCGCGGGGTGGTGGTGTCCCTCACCTGCGGCGCGAGCCAGTGCGTCGAGCCCGAGCAGATCCTCAAGCTCGGTAAGCTGGTGGAGTCGCGCCTGGCCGATCTCCCGCCGGTCCCGCCCGCGTCCGGGCTGAACGACGACGTCCCCGAGGGGGCCCCGGGCGTGCCCGCGCCGACGCCGACGCTGGAGCCGGCGCCGAGCCCAGGAGAAGGACCGTGACTCGCCACCTCTCACGCCTGAACGCCGAGCCCCGCTTTCCCATCCCATCCCCTGCCGCAAAGGTGCCTGCGGCGCCGCGCTGGAGTGAAGTGGGGCCCCACTTCATTTCGCCGGGCGAGGGGATGGGAGAGAGGCGGCGGCGGTTGCCTTTCATTCGGACGAAGCCCCCTCGGGGCGTGCGCGCCCGAGTCCTGCTCGGCGTGGCCGCTGGCCTCGGGGTCTGGCTCGGCATCGCCGGCCACGCGGCGCGGGCCTACGATCCCGCCACCACCAACGCCGGCCTGACCGAGAGGGCGGTGGTGGCCTCCACGCTGCACGAGGTGCTCGCCCACCGGCTCGGGCGCACGCTCGGCCTCTTCGAATCTCTGTCGCTCGGTCCGGTCGCCGGCGCGACCGCCGCTCCGCGCTCGGACGCCGACACGCACGCGCCCGCCACCGTCGAGCGCCGGCTGCTGTGGGGCAGGCTCCTCGCGCTCGATCCGGCGGCCGGCTATCGCCCCCTCGACGACGGGAGCGCCACGGCGCTGTCGTGGGTCATGGCGGGCTCCGTGATCGCCAAGACCCCACCGGAGCGGCTGCAGAACCTCTTCTTCGATCCGAGCACCAAGATGGGCCTGCGCGACGCCTCGGCGCTCGACGATCTCGGGCACGGGTTGCGCCTGGCGGCGGACTCGGGGGGCCTCCGCGCGATGGCCACCGGGACCGCCTTCTCCTTCGAGGGGCTCTCGGCGCTCGATTGGCTCGAGTCACCGACCAACGATCTCGGCCTCCCGGTGTTGTTCTCCAGCCTCGAGCAGGCGGTGGCCGCGCCCGAGCGCGCCGACCGCGAGGCGGCCCTCGTGCGTGGCCTCCTGTCGCTCGGCGGTGTCCTGACCGTGCTCGAGGACATGGGGAACCCCGCCCAGGTTCGCAACGATTTCCGCGCTGCCTACCTTCGCGGCGGCTCGGGGAGCCCGTTCGATCGCGCGTCGGCGTACGAGCAGGCCGTGGCCGATCGCTACGGCGTGATCGGCGTGCCCGGGCCGAAGGCCGTGGTGCGCCGCCCGACCTGGAAGGAGTACTTCAGCGGCGCCGACGGGCAGGGGCTGGCCGATCGCACGCAGCGACGGTTCTTCTCGGACGGGACCGTGCCCGAGGACGCTCCCATCGACCGCGACACCAGCACCCTCGACGTGCTCGGGGCGGTGCGCCAGTCGCTCACCTACGCGCTGCCCGGGGTGCCGCGCCTGGATCTGCGCCCGCTCGGGCAGGTCCAGTACGTGCTCGCTCCGGATGACGCGCCAGGAGCCCCTCCCCGTGCCCTCCTGGCCTACCAGCGGGTTCCGGGCCGCGTGCGCTTCTTCCTCGACCAGCGGGTCTATGGGGACACCGCACGGGTCGTGCTTCCGGAGATCGCGGGCTACGCGGCTGGCCTGGTCGACCATCTCTTTCGCGCGCGGATCGGCCTTCACGTGTCGGGGGGGCGGGTGCAGGCGCGGGTGGGCAGCGCCGACGGTGGTGGGACGCGTGCGCCACGGGGCGAGGTGCGGCTGCTGGCGGAGGATGCCGGCGGGCGGCGCCGCGAGATCGGGCGGATCCCCGTCGGACCGGGGCAGGGGAGCGATGGCATGGGAGGCCCGGGCACCGAGGATGTCGGGGTCGCGGTGCCCGCCGACGCGCGCCGGGTGGTGGCCTTCCTGCGCGGCGACGACGGGGCAGGTCCGGTGGTGGCCTTCGCGGTGCTGGCCTGGCCTCAGCCGGTTCGCGGTCCCTGAATCAGAGGTTCGGGCCCCGAAGCCTAAGACCGGTCCTCGTGCTCGTCACGCGACTGACGCGACGGGGAACGCGTACCAGTACGGCGACGAGGACGAGGACGAGGACGAGGACGAGGACGGGGAAGACGGTGAGTCCTCAGCGACCGCGCGGGGGCTTGCTCGGGGCGGGGGCTGGCGGGGTCACGCCGCTGCCCGAGAGCGTCGGCAAGCGCACGCGTCCTCGCAAGACGGGGCCCTCCAGGGCCTCGAGCAAGGCCTCGGCCTCGCGCAACTCCTCGGGATCGCCCTCCCCGGCCTCGAGGGCGGCGGCGGCCGCATCGCGTGCCCGGCGCAAGCTCTCGGCGAGGCCCGCCTCCCGGCCGAGCGCCTCGGCGCGACAGCGCGCGAGGCGCTCGGGGAGCGCGCACAGCGCCGCCGCGCGTGCGGCCCACGCCCAGGCGCGCGCGCCGGTCGGACCGGGCCCGAGCCGGCTGGCCGCGGCCTCGAAGGCCTCGAGCGCCACGCGCCCCCCCGCGGTGCCCATCGCCAGCGCCACGCGCCCGAGGTCGAACCACGGCCACGGGTTCGGGGGATCGAGGTTGGTCGCGCGGCGAAAGGCCGCCACGCTGTCCTCGAGGCGGCCCTGCCGGCGCAGGGCCACGCCGCGCTCGTGCTCCGCCTCGGCCGAGCCGGGATCCGCCCGCAACGCCCGCTCGGCCTGGCGCAGCGCGATGACGGGCAGGATCTCGCCATCTTCCGGGTCGAAGGCCTCGGCGGCGAACTCGCCGTCCGAGTCGTAAAGGACGCGCTCGTGGGCGATGGCGGCGTCGAGCCAGCGGGAGAAGTCCGACCCGCACCGCCACCGCTCGCCGCTCGCCGCCGGCGCTCCGGGGGGGTCCGGCTCGGCCCGCAGCCTCACCACGTGCCCGTCCGTCGCCAGCGCGAAGCGATCGCCGTCCGCGGCCTCGGCGAACACCAGCTCGACCACCGGGCGATCGGGGTTGAGCGCCACGAGCGCCCGCGGAGCCTCGGACCCCACCCCGGCGAGCAGGATCGCCTCGTGGAACAGGTCCGCTCCATCGAACGATCGCAGGAAGGACGCGTACGCCTCCGGGATCGCCCGACCGAGCGCCTGCTCCGCCGCCGCGATCTCCTCCGGGCGCGCCGCCCGGAAGGGGCGCACGAGCCCGGCCGGCAGCCGGGCCACGGCTTCCCGAAAGCGATCGAAGAACCCGGGCGCCGCCGAGGGAATCAGTGCGGCCTGACCAGGTGTGCCGGCAGAGCGTCGCTCGCCATCGCGATGGCCTCCCCCAGACGACTCGAGACCCCGCGCAGATCCCAGGCCGGCTCGGGATGGCCGAGGTTGCCTCGACGCGCCACCAACGACGACGTGAGCTCGGGGCCATGCCCGACCGGCTCCACCACCTCGACCACCCGCACCCGACCGTCGCGATCCATCGCCGCGAACACCACGAGATCGACGGTGCTCGCTACCAGCGGAACGAAGGCCTCCGCCCCCACCACCCCGACGCTGAACGCCCGCAATCGGACCAGTGCCTCGCTCACCGAGCGCGCCGACACCGCGGCCACGAGGCCGCCTTGCCCACGCGCCGCCGCCAGCAGCAGGTCCGGCAGATCGCCGCCCTCGGGATCGGCGACGAGCAGGTGATCCGCCCGAAAGGCGGACGCCGCGCGAATCAGCGCGGACGGCTCACCGCCGGGGGCGAGCTCGATCCAGCCCTGGCGATACCTGGTGCCGGCGCCGATGCTCAGCACCTGGCTCTCGGCGGGGATGGCGCCCGCCATCGCGCCAGCCAGGGCTCCGAGGGCCGGCCGATCGCCCGCGAGGAGGATGTTCCGCCGGCTGGCCAGCGCCGCCGTCAGGATCCGCTCGACGTCGCCGTGACCCGACACCTCGGCCAGGCTCAGCTCGGGGACGGTCGACTTCCGGATCGCCGCGCACACCGACAGCGGGGTGATCGGGGGAAACAACGCCGTGACCCGGGTGCCGTCGGGCAGGCGGACGTCCACCACGGGATTGTCCGACGGGGGCGGGGGGACCGCGGTGTTGGCGAGCTGCCACACGCGCTCCGCGAGGCTGGTGCCATCCCCGAGGGTGGCGATCGATTCCCACAGGCCCGTGCGCTCCACCTGCACGGTTCCGGTCGGCGCGATGATGATGGCCGTCACCGCCGCATCGAGCAGCAGCCCGTCGAGGGTGGGGAAGGCCAGCTGGCCCTCCTCGTCCCCAGGGGCCGGACCGGCGGGGGCGTCGACGACCTCGGAGGGCGACCGAGCGAGGGCGGCGTCCTCCGACCCGGCGGCTTGGCCCTCCACGGCGCCGACCGCGTCCTCATCCACCGCCGGCGCGGTTCCGAACATGCGCGCGGCGGCGACCTCGTCGTCCTCGCCCACGGTGGCCCCAGCGCCTGGACCGGCGAACGCCAATCCCCGGCCGGCGCCGTTCTCTTCTCCTCCCGCGTGGCTCTCGCCTTCCGCCGGGCCGTCGGCGTCCTCTCCGACGTCGTCGGCGGCGTCGGAGGCGACATCCGCCGGAGAGGGTGGCGCCTCGGCGCCCATGTCGAAGCTGTCGCCGAGCAGCGCCGACGTGACGACGGTACGGCGTGGCGGCGGGGGCGGCGGCGCGAGCGGACGTCCGCGCGAGCTGCCGAGACCCACCAGCCCGGCCGCCGACGCGTCGAGCGCCGCGTCCGCCTCGGATTGCACGGCGGCCTCGTTCTCGTAGGGCGCCGCCGCCCCCGACGCGCTGGCCCGCGGGGGCGGGGGGGGCGGGGGCGGACCCCGGCGGGAACCCGAGATCTCCGCGGCGGCCTCGTTCGGATCGATGACGATCAGGAAATCCCCGACGAAGACCTTGTCGCCCGCCTTGACCGACATCGGCTCGCTGATCCGTCGCCCGTTGACGTAGGTGCCGTTGGTGCTCTTGAGATCCGCGATGGCAATCCGGCCGTTGGAGAACGAGAGCTTCGTGTGGCGCTTCGAGATGTTGCCCTTTGGAAGGACGATGTCGTTCCCCTGAACGCGGCCGATCGACACTTCATCCTTGTCGAAGGAGAGCGCGCGGGTGTCGCCGCCCTTTTCCGTGATGGTCAACTTGATCATGGCACCTCGTGGCGGGTCGTTGGTCGACGGTGGTCAGGATCCGCCGTCCGTGGACGGCGACCTTAACATGCTGGGTGGACTCGGCGCCCTTCCAGCCGCCGTTCCCGGCGCCGCGACGCCAGCCGGAGGCGCGGGCCGGCTGGCCAGCCCCGTTGCCGTCGCCGTTGCCGTTGCCGTTGCCGGGGCCTCGGCGCGAGGGTCGGGTGACAGGACGGCCATCAGGTTCGCACCGAAGATGGTGGCCACGCCGAGCAGGGTGAGGGTGATCATTCCGAGGCCCACGACAGTACGGGTTCGAACCGGCACGCGCGCAGTATACAATTGCCGGACTTTGTCGCGGATGCGTCGGCTCACTTTGTCTCGCCCTCCGGTGCCGTCGATCTGGGGCTGGGCCGCGGCCTCGGCCCGGCCGAGGGCCGTCGCCTGGTTGCTGCTCGCGCTCGGGGTGGTCGCCCTCGGAGGTGCTGTCCCGGCTTCCACGGCCGTCGCCGCCGAGCACGCGCACGTCGCGCCCAAGTACTACTTCGAGCTTCGGGGGGTCGAGGCCAGCGCCAACGTTCCGATGGACGGTGGGACCCGTGCGTTCGTCGAGGAGGCGCTCCGGCAGGAGCTCGCCTCCCGCAGCGAATGGGCGTCGGATGTCGGGGCGACCGGGGGCGCGACCAAGAATCGCCAGGCGCTGTTCTCCGAGCTCGAGCGGCGCAAGCTGAGTGGCTTCGAGCTCGTGGTCAAGCTGACCTCCCTCAAGAAGGAAGCCAAGCCCCCCGAGGGGGGCGGCAGGCTCAAGCACCTGGTGGTCTCGGTTCGGCTCGCCCTGCTCGGCACGACCCTGCCCGGCGAGAAGATTGCGTTCGGCGGGGACGGCGAGGCGAGCTACGAGACCGACGTGCCGGAGTCGCGGGTCGAACCCGAGGCCGAAGCCCTCAGCAAGGACGCGATCCGCGAGGCCCTGAAACAAGCCGTGGACCAGGCGGTGCTCAAGCTGGCGCTCCCCAAATCCGAGCCACTCAATGAATCCAAGAAGAGACGCAAGAGGTCCTGAGTCCCAAGTCCTGCCCTCGGTCGGTGATGCGACACCAGGCCGAGCGCCGTCGTGAAGCCCGACGGCGAGTCTGACGATCATCGTCCATGTCCATTTCCAACGAGCAACTCTTCTTCCTCCTCGCGGTGCTGGCGTTGTCGCTGGCGCTGGTGCTGGCGCTGACGGTCCCGCGCTTGCGCCGGTGGTCGACCGCCTCTCGAGGGAACGATCCACGTCGGGAGCCTGGGGACGGGCTCGGCAGGGAACCCCGGGCGAGCGCCAGACTTCCTGTTCGTCGTCTGCTTCGTCGTCTTTTTCCTCGGCTTCTTGCTCGCCAGCGCGGCCCAGGCTCGGCTGCTGCCGCGGTCGAGCTGGGGGGAGCGGCTCGATCGGGCATGGCGCTCGTGCCAGAGCACGCCGACGCGGGTGGGCGGCCGCGCGCGCAGGCGGCACCGCTCGATGCCACGCCAACCGCAGGCGGCCTCGGCTCCGGTCCTGGCCGCGGGCGGGCGTGTCCTGCCTGCCAGCGTCAATATCCGACGGGCTTCCAGTTCTGCCCGGTCGACGCACGGCCGCTCGGCGAGGCGGGGATGGGCCCGACGGCGCCGGGCCCGGCGCTGAAGCGCCTCCGCTGCGGAGCCTGCCGTCGCCAGTTCCTGGCGGACGACGGTGCCCGCTTCTGTCCCTTCGATGGCCAGCGGCTGGAATCCGGGCGGGACCCAGGCGACGTCGCGGCCTCGGCCGAGGGCCGGGCGGGCCTCGGCGCGGTCGGGTCCGGGGGCGCGGTGCGGGTGACCCGCTCGCAGGCGGGGGCGTCCGGACCAGCCAGATTCCACTCGTCCCATTCGTCCCCCGGGCCGACTGGCGCGGATCCCGACGCAGCAGCCGGCGTCTTCTCGGTCGGACCTCCGCCGGTCCCGGGCAGCAGCGTTCCGACCAAGATCTGCCCCACCTGCTCGGAGCGCATCCACACGGGGGCGACGCAATGCCCGCGCGACGGCGCCGAGCTCGTGTCCCTGAACTGACGCGTGACGCGCCTTCGGGGCTCGCGGAAGGGGCCGGACCGGACGCGCCTTCGGCGCTCGCGGGAAGGGGCGGACCCCTCCCCGCGGCCCCTCCCGGGGACGGGAGCGCGGGAAGGGGCGGACCCCTCCCCGCGGGCCCCTCCCGGGGCCGGGAGCGCGGGAAGGGGCGGACCCCTCCCCGCGGGCCCCTCCCGGGGACGGGAGCGCGGGAAGGGGCGGACCCCTCCCCGCGGCCCCTCCCGGGGACGACGAGAGGCGGGCCCGGATCTGCTTTGCTGGCGCTGTCTCCGGTTGGCAAAGCCAACCTCCGATCCACCGCACGAAGCCGAGTGATCTTGGAGGATGGCGCTCCGTCACACGCATGGGCCTTCGGGGCGCGGGCGTTCGTCGAGCCCTCGGGGGGAGAGGCTGGTAGAATCGCGGGCGTGACCGCCCCCCAGAGGAACTCCCGTCAGACCCCACCTCGCCGGCTGCCTGTCCTCCCCTTGTTCTTGCGCCCCTTCCTCGGTTGTCGACTCCTTGGGCTCGTCGCGGTCGGGGTCGCCGCCGGCCCGGGCTGCCGGCGGTCACTGCCCGAGCGGCCGGCCGTCCCTCCCGTGGTGGGCGAGCTGCAGGTCCTCAAGGAGGGCCGCTTCCTGTTCACCTACGTCGAGCCGAACGGCACCTTCGCCACCACCGACAAGCCCGAGATCATCCCCGAGGTGGCACGCAAGCTGGTCCGGGTCGTCGACCCGGGCAACACCAGGAACGCCGAGGCCGAGGAGGTCTACGTGGCGAGCGTCAAGGAGCTGCTGCAGGCCGGGAAGACCGTCGCGAAGCCGCTGCCGCGGGAGGTCTTCGAGACCGCGGCCATCGCTCAGCTGCCCCCGGGCGCGTCGTCGTTGCGCGGCGCCCACCCGGCGGCAGGGCAAGCCCATGCCCTCGCCCCCGGCGACGCCGGCATCCACTCGGTGGCCGGCACCCCGGTCGTGACCATCTACGGGACGTCCTGGTGTGGCGCCTGTCGGGCCGCGCGGCAGTACTTCTCCGACAAGAAGATTCCCTTCGCCGACAAGGACATCGAGGCCGATCCGGACGCGGCGAGCGAGCTGGCCGAGAAGGCCTCGAGGGCCGGGGTCCCCACCGATCGGGTCCCGGTCCTGGATGTGCGCGGACGCCTGCTGCTCGGGTTCGATCCCGCGCGGGTCGAGGCGCTGCTGGGAAACCCGACATGAGCCCGATCCCCGCGAGCCCGGGCCAAGGCCGGCAAGGCGAGATCGCCGGCGCGTCGTCCCCGCGCCGGGCGCGGGG
>Ga0265342_10000767_pt1 | contig 32719 bp, 32 predicted proteins | sample 4CB327metaG_FD_203125 | JGI IMG/M metagenome (GOLD analysis project Ga0265342, IMG submission 203125) | Rhizosphere microbial communities from Carex aquatilis grown in University of Washington, Seatle, WA, United States - 4-CB3-27 metaG | ecosystem: Host-associated > Plants > Roots >... | reverse complement strand
ACTCTTGGTCCACCTGCAGACAGCTCTGGTTATAGAGCTGCGCGCAGCTCGAAATGCCCAGGCCGCCCGGAATGCACCCCTGCTGACTCAAGCGGCCGCCCGCCGCACACGGCTCGAAGACACCATCCGGTCCGCAAACGGCATCGTTGACGGCGCCCGTCGTAACGTCGCAGCAACTGGTGCCGCCGTGGGCGCAGGCGTCGTCGGCGCAGCTTCCCAGGCGGACCCTCCCCGCGGGACAGGGGAGGACGGTACCCGTGGCGTCACAGGCGGCCGGGATGTAATCGGAGGGCGGCACGGAGCAGGACGGGACGCAGTATTCCGCCTTGGGGCAGGGGCCCGCGCCGCCCGCCCCCCCGGTCCCCGCCGCGCCCCCTGCGCCCGAGGCCGGCGATTCGACCGAGCTGCACCCCGTGGCCTGCCACCCCGCCCAGACCAGCCAACCCAGGACGCCCATCCCCCTCCTTGCAAAGGGTCTCATCTACCTTCAGTGTCCAGAGCCTGGTCGCGCTGCTCATTTTGTTTGTGTATCGGCGATTGAACACGGGCCCGCGCCAAGATAGACGTATGACGGGTCAATGAAGCTCGAGGAGATCACCTTGTTCTCGCACCTGGTCGCCCGACCGGAGTCGGAGCTGGACTTGCTGCGCGCGGTCCTGTTGATCGCCGAGCCCGAATATCCCGGCCTGGACGTCGCCGCCTACGTCGAGGAGATGGATCGTCTGGGTGTCGCCGCCAAGCAGCGCATCGGCGCCGCGCCGGGGCGCCCGCCGCTGGCGTGCGTGATCCGCTATCTCTACGAGGAGCTCGGTTTCCACGGCAACGTGCAGGACTACTACGATCCGCGCAACAGCTTCCTCAACGAGGTGATTGATCGCCGCACCGGGATTCCGATCAGCCTGGCGCTGATCCTCACCGAGGTCTGCCGGCGCGTCGGCATCGAAGCGCGCGGCGTCTCGTTCCCCGGCCATTTCCTGGTGCGCGTCGAGGTCGACGGCGATCCGGTGTTCATCGATCCGTTCGACGGGCGGATGCTCGATCGCCGCCAGCTGGCCGAGCTGCACCAGCGCGCGACCGGCGACGAGGGGCCGATCGATCCGCGCGTGCTCGCGCCGGCGACGAAGCGCCAGGTGGTGGCGCGCATCCTCAACAACCTGCGCAACATCTACGAGCGCTCGGGCGATCGAGAACGCCTGCTGGGCGTGCTCGCGCGCATGCAGGTCCTGCGGCCCGACGACGAGGCGCGCGGGCGGTGGAAAGAGACCGCCGACCCGACGCGGGGACCCGCGATCAACTGAGCGAAGCCATCGTTCAGAGCGCGGCACCTCGAGGTCGTGCATGGACGTTCGAGCTCGCGCGCGTCTGATTTCTCTTCTTCCTTTCCCGAGAACGCCTAAGCTGCCGTGCGGATGACGGGGGAAGGCGACCTTGAGAGACTGCGGCGGGAGAACGCAGAGCTGAGTGCGCGGCTCGCCGAAGGGGACAGCGACGAAGTGCGCGGCGTGCACGCGGCGGCGTTCCTGCAGTCGGTGCTGGCCGCGGTGCCCGCGTTCGTGGCCCGCTTCGACGCCGACCTGCGCATCCGGTACATGAACCGGATCCAGCCCGGCCTCAAGATGGAGGAGGTGATCGGATCGTCGGTCTTCGTCTTCATTCACCCCGACGATCACCAGCTGGCGCGCACGACGATCGCGCGCGTGCTGTCGACGGGCGTGCCCGAGCACTACGACAGCGTCGCCACCGGCCCCAACGGCGGGCTCGCGTTCTACGAATGCTACGTCTCCCCGGTGCGAGACGGCGATCGTCCGGGCGGGTGCTTGATGGCGTTCGAGGTGACCACGCATCGCTCTCGCCAGCTGGCGCTGGAAGAGAGCCAGCGCCAGCTGCGCCTGGCCCTCGACGCGGGCGGCGTGGGGCTCTGGACCTGGGACCTCGTGACCGGCCAGGTGTTCTGGGACGAGCGCATGAAGGCGATGATGGGGCGCGAGACGACGACCGACTTCTCGACCTACATCTCCGAATTCGTGCACACCGACGACCGCGCGCGCATGGCCGCCGTCGGGCGCTACGTGCTGGACACGGGCAACTGGGCGGCCGAGGTGCACCGCATCGTGCGGCCCGACGGCGCCGTGCGCTGGATGATGTCCAGCGGGGACGTCGTGCGCGAGGACAACCGCGTCGTGCGCATCCTCGGCTGCAACATCGACATCACCGAGCACCGCGAGCTGGAAGAGCAGATGCGCCACGCGCAGAAGCTGGAGGCGACCGGCAGCCTGACGGCGGGCATCGCGCACAACTTCAACAACCTGCTGGCGGCCATCCTGCCGGCCCTCGAGCTCATGGCGCCGGTCGCGCCCGAGGGGTTGCGCGAGGTGGTCACCGAGGCGACGCACGCCGCGCGCCGCGCCGCCGAGCTGGTGAGCGAGCTGATGACGTTCGCGGGCCAGCGTCGCACGTCGTCGCGCCGGCCCGAGTCCATCGCGGGGCTGGTCGAGCGCGCGGTCGGCATCTGCCGTTCGACCTTCGATCGCCGGATCACGCTCGACGTGCGCCTGCCGCCGGTGCCGCTGCTGGTCGACTGCGACGGCGGCGCGATCGAGCAGGTGCTGGTGAACCTGATGCTCAACGCGCGCGACGCCCTGCGCGGCATGTACGATCGCGGCGCGCGCGTCTCCGTCGAGGTCGGCGAGACCGAAGCCGAAGGAGAGGGATCGGCTGGCCGGAGCAGCGGCCCGGTGCCGCTCTGCAACATCAGCGTCACCGACAACGGCATCGGCATGCCCGAGGAGATCCGCCGGCGGATGTTCGAGCCGTTCTTCACGACCAAGCCGGTCGGGCAGGGGACCGGCCTCGGCCTCTCGACCAGCTACGCGATCGTGCGCGAGCACGGTGGCACGATCGAATGCGAGTCGGAGCTGGGGCAGGGTACGCGTGTCTCGGTGTTGCTTCCGCGGCACGGTGGCCGCGCGCGCGCGCGCCCTCCGACGCCGGTCACGCTGCCCGGAGTCACGGCGGCGCACGTGCTGCTCGTCGAGGACGAGGCGGCGATCCGCAAGGTGGTGCGACGGCTGCTCGAATCGGTGGGCCACCGCGTGACCACAGTCAGCGGCACGCGCGAAGCGGTGGGGTGGCTGTCCGAGCCGCGCGACGTGACGGTGGTGCTGCTCGATCGTTCGATGCCCGACGGCCTGGGCGAGACCATCATACCCGAGCTCCGCCGGCACCTGCCACATGCGCGCGTTCTGCTGTTCACGGGCCAGGACGTCGAGCCCGAGGTCGCGGCGCTGGTTGACGGCGTGCTCGCCAAGCCGGTGACCAGCGAGGATCTCCTGCGGGCCGTCGAAGGCGCGTTGAAGGCGCCCAAGGGATAGCGTGGGCGGTCGTGACGTCAGTCGGGGCGTCAACTGCCTCAAGACCTGCCGCCACGGCGACATGATCTTCAACGTGCACGACCGGCACATCGGGCGGTCGCTGGATCTCTACGGCGAGTGGGCGGAGTCGGAGCTGGAGCTGCTGGGGCTGTTCATCAGGCCCGGCGACACCGTGATCGACGTCGGCGCCAACATCGGGACGCACACCGTCTTCTTCGCGCAGCGCGCGGGCGACACGGGCCAGGTGTACGGGTTCGAACCGCAGCGGATCGTGTTCCAGAACCTGTGCGCCAACCTGGCCCTCAATGGATTGCTCAACGTGCACGCGTTTCACGCGGCGGTGGCGCGCCAGCCGGGCACGATCGTCGTGCCGCCGATCTCGTACGCCGAGCCGGGCAACTACGGCGGCGTCTCGCTCGCCGCCGGCGGCGAGGTGGCGGGCGGCGAGCGCGTGCCGGTGACGTCGCTCGATGAGCTGGGCCTCACGCGCTGCCGTCTGCTCAAGGTCGATGTCGAGGGGATGGAGCTCGCCGTGCTCGAGGGCGGACGCGCGCTCGTGACGGCGGCGCGGCCGATCGTCTACGTCGAGAACAACGACGCCGCGAAGTCGCCGGAGCTGATCGACTGGCTGCTCTCGTTCGACTACCATTTGTTCTGGCATGTTTCGGCGTTCTTCAATCCGCGGAACTTCTTCGCCAAGGCCGAGAACGTGTTCGGCAACATCGGAGACCTGAACATGATCGGCGTCAGCGCCGACCTGGCGCCGGCGTTCGCGCGCTTTCCCCGCGTCACCGGCCGCGACGACCACTGGGAGGCGTTGCAGCGACGATTGGGCCCATGACGACCGCGCTCAACACGCGCCCGATCCCGCGCACCGGCGAGGCGATCCCGGTCATCGGCCTCGGCACCTGGCAGACGTTCGACGTCGGCGACGCGCCCGAGGAGCGGGCGCCGCTCGGCGAGGTGCTCGACGCTTTCTTCTCTGGCGGCGGCCGCGTGATCGATTCGTCGCCGATGTACGGCCGCGCCGAAGGCGTCGTCGGCGATCTGCTCGCCGCGCGCGCCGGTGGCACGGCAGCCGCGCCGCGCCCGTTTCTGGCGACCAAGGTCTGGACCCGGGGGAAGGCCGCAGGCGAGACGCAGATGCGGCGCTCGATGCAGCTGATGCGCACCCGGTGCATGGACCTCCTGCAGGTGCACAACCTGGTCGACTGGCGAACACATCTGGAGACGCTGCGTGCCTGGAAGAAGGAAGGCCTCGTGCGCTACATCGGCGTGACGCACTACCAGCTGGGCGCGCTCGGCGATCTCGAGCGCATCGTGACCAAGGAATCGATCGACTTCGTGCAATTGCCGTATTCGATCGTCACGCGCGACGCCGAGGCGCGCTTGCTGCCGGCCGCGGCCGCGTCCGGCGCCGCCGTGCTGGTGATGCGCCCGTTCGAGGAGGGCGCGCTGTTCGCGCGCGTGCGCGGCAAGCAACTGCCGCCGTGGGCCGCGGACTTCGACTGTGCCAGCTGGGCGCAGTTCTTCCTGAAGTTCATCCTCGGCCACCCCGCGGTGACCTGCCCGATCCCGGCGACCGCGAGCCCGACGCACCTGGCCGACAACCTCGGCGCCGGCCGCGGCCGGCTGCCCGACGAAGCGACGCGGAAGAGGATGATCGACTACGTCAGCGGGTGAAGACCGTCGCGCCCGCGATCAGGCCGTAGTAGGTCTCGGACGCCGACGTGTACGAAAGCGGGCGCTGGCTGAAGCTGTAGCTGTTGTGAATCACCGGCACCGACGCGCGCAGCGCCAGCCAGTCGAGCAGTTGCCAGCTGGCGGCGACGGTGCTGGCGAATCCCTGCACGCTGGCGTCGGACTCGGAGCCGAGCTGCCCCGCGCCGCGCCCGAGGCCGAAGCCCGGCAAGTACGCGAGCTCGAGCGCCAGACCCACCGACGGCGCGAGCGCGACGCGCGCGTCGAGCCCGAGCGTCATGTGCGAGACCTGCACGTCGGGCAGGCACACCTGCGTGCTGGTGTTGATGCACGCAGATGGCGCCGGCTGCCCGCGCCGCTCGAGGTCGTAGCCGATGTGCCCGTACCCGACGAGCGGCGTCAGCAGAAAACGCTCGGCGAGCGGGATGGCGTAGCGCACGTCGAAGCCCCAGCGCGTCTCGGTGAACGGGTAGATCAGCGTGCCGTTGTCCGGCTGGCCGATGCCCGCGTTGCCGACCTCGGTGCCGAACGACGCGCCGATTCCCAGGCGCGCCAGCCAGCGATTCTCGAGCGAAAGGAGAGGGAACGCCTCGAGCTCCGCCGCGACGCCAGCGCGCGGCGCGCCCGCGTCGCCCTGCAAGGGCGCATCGAAATGAAAGCTGCGCGACATCACCGACGTTCCGAGCTCGAACGCGATCCGGTGCGGGGCGACCACCGCGGGTAGGTTGCCGGTCGCGCGCGCGCGCAGGCTGCCGGAGGCCTGGTCGTCGCCGTCGTCGGCCGCCGGCCGGCGCACCGTCGGGGTCGTCGTTTCCGCGCCGAAGACCTCGGCTTCCAGCGCCTCGGTCGACTTGTTGGCGCTGGCGGCCGGCTCGCGCTTCGACGGCGCCGCGCGGTGCTTCCGCACGGCCGGGGCCGGCGTCTGGGTCTTGGGCGCCGTCCCCTCGGGCGGTTGCCAGAGCGGCGTCGCGGCGACGACCGCGGACGCCGGCGCCGCGGCCGCGACCAGCAGCAGAATCGACGCGGAAAAGCGGGTGGCGAGCTTGGTCGACATGTCAGGCTATCTCTAGGCGGCACCGACCCGGTGCGCAAGAGCCTTGGCGGAAGCCGCCGCTCTCGGCTGCGCGCTGCGGCAGAGCGGCGGCCCGGAAACATTGCAGGTAGCCGTGAATCTGCCGAATATGGTTCCGTGCGGACTCTATCGACCGGGTTGGCTTTGCTGGTCCTGCTCGTCGCGCGCGCAGGCCCGGTGGCGGCGCAGGCGGCGTCCGCGCGGGTCGCGGTGCAGCCGCTCGACGGGACGGCTGGCGCGTCGCTGCGCCAGCAGATCTCGCGGCTGGTGCGCGGGCACGGCTTTCAGGTGCTGACGTCGATCCCGCGCGTCCGGGGAACGGCCCAGTATCCGGAGATCGCGCGCGATCACCGACTCGCGGCGTTTGTGACTTGCGATCTCGAGGAGCACAGGACGCGGCGGACGCTGACGATCCTTATCTGGGACGGAGCCCGGGGCGACGTGCTCGGGCGCTGGTCGGCGAGTGGGTCGGCGAAGGCGGTCGCGAAGGCGCTGGCGAAGGGGTTCTGGAAGCACCTGGGTCCGGCGTTGGAAAAGGCGCAGGCGCCCGAGAGTGACGAGGTCGCGCCCGCGCCGCCGATGCGCATCGACGCGGGCAGCCCGATCTAGCTCATGATCTAGCTCTCGAAGCGCACGACGACCGGCGCGTGGTCGCTGGTGCCGTACTCGCGGTGCGCGACGCAGCTGACGGCGCGCGCCGCCAGCGCCTCGCTGGCCAGGACGTAGTCGATGCGCCAGCCGAGGTTGCGCTGGCGCAGATTTCGCCACGGCGCCCACCAGGTGAAGAGCTGGTCGTTCGTCGGATCGAGGCGCCGCGCGACGTCGCCGAGTCCGTGGCCGAGGAGGCGCTCGAAGCGCTCGCGCTCCTGCGGGAGCTGCCCGATCGCGCGTGGATTGCGATCCTTCGGGTACACGTCGATGTCGGCGCGCGCGACGTTGAGGTCGCCGCACACGACCAGCGCAGAGGTGCCCTGAACAGCCGCGGCGCCAAAGCTCTCGGCGAAGCCGATGAGGCCGTCGAGAAATCGGATCTTGGCCGCGAGATCCTTGCCGCCGTTGGGCACGTACGCCGACGCCACGGTCAGACGGCTCCCGGGACGGAGCCCGCTCGTGCCGGGGGCGGGCGCCGCGGGCACCGTCATCGTGGCGGTCACGATGCGCGCTTCGTGGTCGAACGGCGGGTGCGAAAATACTGGAGGTTCGGGCGTCAAACTCTTGGCGACGTGCAACGCCACGCCCGAATAGCCCTTGGGGCCGCCGTGCCAGTAGCACCAATAACCGTCAATCTCGCGAAGCTCAGGCGGAATTTGCTCGGCGGTGGCCTTGATTTCCTGCAGGCAGACGACGTCGGGGCGCTCGGCGGCGATCCAACCTCCGACCTCGGCCTGGCGCGCGCGGATGCCATTGATGTTCCATGTCGCAATCTTCATGGCGTCAATCCACTTTCTACTTCGGCTATCTAACGCGCCGGCGCCAGGCGGTCACGGGTTTCCGTCGTGTTTCCCTTTGGTCAGAAAGAAGTGTTAGAAAAGCGAGAATGAGCGAGGACGCACTGTTATCGCAGCAGAGGGTCGCGCCCACCTATAAGAACCCCTTTCTTTGGGTGCCGACCAGCTACTTCACGATGGGCCTGGTGTACGTGACCGTTGGCAGCGTCGCGAACATCATGTTCAAGAACCTGGGCATGCCGAACGACCAGGCTGCCCTCTGGTCTAGCCTGCTTGGTTTCCCTTACACGCTGAAGTTTCTCTGGGCGCCGCTGCTGGAGCTCTACCGAACGAAGAAGTTCTTCGTGGTGTTGATGCAGTTCATCCTCGCGGCGCTGGTCGCCGCGGTCGGCCTGTCGTTGCAGCTCCCGGGCAAGTCGTTCATTTTTCCGGCCCTCGGGCTGATGGCGCTGGCGGCGATCGCGGGCGCGACCCAGGACATCGGGTCTGACGGCGTGTACGTCACCACGCTCGCGTCGAAGGAACAGGCTCGCTACACCGGCTTTCAGAGCATGTGCTGGAACCTGGGGCCGATCCTGGCCACCGGTCTGCTCGTGCGTTTGAGCGGCACGTTCCAGGAGCGGACCGGAAGCTGGGCGACCGCCTGGACGATCATCATGCTGATCAGCGCCGTGATCATCTTCGGGATGGCGCTGTTTCACGTTCGCGTGCTGCCGTCGGGGTCGAAGGCGCCCGGCTCGCCCGCCAGCTTCGGCGACGCGATGAAGACCTTCGGTGACGCGTTCGCGACCTTCTTCAAGAAGGACGGGATCTGGGCGATGATCGCGTTCGCGTTCCTCTATCGTCTGGGGCTCGGCCTCCTCGACAAGATGGGGCCGCTGTTCATGATCGACTCGCGCGCCAGCGGTGGCCTCGGCCTGTCGAACCAGATGCTGGGCGACATCAACGGCACCTTCGGCACCGGCGCGTTCATTCTGGGTTCGTTCCTGGGCGGTATGTACGTCGCGTCACGCGGGCTGCGCCAGTCGCGCATGCTGCTGGTGCTGGCGCTCAACATCCCGAACGCGACGTTCCTCTATCTCAGCCAGTCGATGACCTCGAGTCCCTACGTCATCACCGCGGTCGTGACGCTGGAGAAGCTCGGATGGGGCTTCGGTGCTGTCGGGCACATGCTGTACATGATGCAGCAGATCGCGCCCGGTCCTTACAAGACCGCGCACTACACCTTTGCCACGGCGCTCATGGGCCTGTGCATGATGACCACCGGCATGGTCAGCGGCTTCATCCAGCAAGCCGTGGGCTACCAGACCTTCTTCGTGATCGTCCTCGTGGCGGCGGTTCCGTCGATCGCGGCGACGCTGTTCGCGCCGTATCCGTACCGCGACGGCACGATGCCCGAGATCAAGAAGGCCGAAGCCGAGGTCAAGCCGGTCGGCGCGGTCTAGTCACTTCGGAACCCTCGAAGGGTTCCGAAGCGCCCTCACTCGACGTGCGCGGAGATCATCTTCGCCATGTCGAACATGCTGATCTTCCGCCGCCCGCCGAAGATCGGCAGCAGCTTTTCGTCGGCGTTGATCATGCGGCGGTTCTTGCGGTCCTGCAGCCCCTCGGCCTTGACGTAGTCCCACATCTTCTTCACCACCTGCGTGCGCGGCAGCGGGCGGATGCCCACGACGACCGCCAGCTTGGCGTCGGGCTGCACCGGCCGCGTCAGGCCCGGCGAGCCCGACTTGCCCTTCGCGACCGCGCGGCCAGGCTTGCGCGCGCCGGCGCCACGCGGGCTGCCGTTCGCGGGCTTGCGCTTGGTGGTGGCGCTGGTCGTGCGCGTGTGCGTGGTGCGGCTGGTCCTCTTGGCGGTTCGTACCGGCATGGTTCTCTCCTTGGCTCGTTTGAGCGATCTCAACGGCCAAGATGACCACTCACAATTGATTGCGCTCTCGGGCGTGGGCCCTAACTGGCCTGGTTTTCCAGGCGCGTGAGCCAGTAGTCGACGTCGAAGCGCGCGTCGCCGGTCAGGTGCCGCCATAGCTTGATGCGGTTCACGACCTCGAGGCGCGCTTCGTTGCCGTGCCACGGCTCGGGGCTGCCGAGGATGCCGGGGATCGCGGTGTCGCCGAGATCGGCGGTGTTCCACAGCAGTCGTTGCGGCACGCTGGGGTTGAGGCGCAGCTTCAGCATCACGCGGCGGGCCTGCGTGATGTTCGGCTGGCCGCAGTGCCACAGGCCGTGGTGGCAGACGAGCAGCGTACCGGCGTTGCACACCGTCGGGATCTGCCCGACGAAGTTCTGGTAGCGCGCGACGTCGGATTCGTTCACGCGGCGCAGGTGGCTGCCGGGCAGGATCATCGTGCCGCCCATCGCGCGCGGCGTGTCCTGCAGAAAGAAGAACAGCTGGATGTCGAACGCCGTGCGCGGATCGACGATCGCGTCGGCGTGCCACGGCTGGCTCCAGCGCTGGCTGGGCTCGATGGTGTGCGCGTAGTGGTGGTCGTAGAGCGCGCGCGGCCCGACCAGGCTCTGGATGATGCCGGCGATCGCGGGCGAGCGGATGATCGCCGCGAGACCGACGCTGTCAGGCCAGATCTGGTCGACCGGCTGGCCGGGCCAGCGCGAGGCCGGCTCGCCGCGCTTCGCGGAGAAGCTGCTGGGCCGCGAGCCGGAGGCGATCTCGGCCAGCGCCTCTTCGCACAGCGCGCGCGGGACGAGCTCGTCGAAGCGCAGGAAGCCGCGCGCCACGAAGGACGCCACCTGCTTGGAATCGAGGAGGTGGCGCGCGTCGGTCATCGCGGCGAGGCTCAGGCCTGGACCATCCGTTCCAGGACGTACTCGAAGCGCAGGTGCGACGTCTCGTGCTCCTGTCCAGCGGGACGCGGCAGGTGAATCGGGAACTGCATCACGCGCCAACCGTCCTTCATCGCGGCCAGCACCGACGGGAACGGCGGCTTGTCGCTGTCGCCCGACATTCCGGTCGCGCGTCCGGTCCCGTCATAGAACGACCAGGCCAGCACCGGGCTGCCCAGGTCCGGCGTCGCCAGACACAGGATCAGGATCTGCTGCCGCACACGTCAATTGTAAGAGACGCGTCGGTTCAGAGCTAGTCGCCGCCCGGCCCGAGCAGCTCGTTGACCAGCGGGCCGTTGGTGTAGCGCTCGCCACCGTCGCAGACCATGAACACGATGGTCTTTCCGGCGAACTCGGGACGCCGCGCCAGGCGCAGCGCGGCCGCGAGCGTTGCCCCCGACGAGATGCCGGCCGAGATCCCCTCGACGCGCGCCAGCTGTCGCGCATGCGCGAACGCGTCGTCGTCGGAGATCGGCATCACCTCGTCGATGAGATCGCGCCGCAGGATCGGCGGCACGAAGCCCGCGCCGATGCCCTGGATCATGTGGTTCGTCGGCTTCTGTCCCGACAGCACCGCCGCGTTGGCCGGCTCGACCGCGACGATGCGCACGGCCGGCTTGCGTTGCTTCAGGACCTCGCCGACGCCGGTGATCGTGCCGCCGGTGCCGACGCCGGCGACGAACGCGTCGATCGCGCCCGCCGTGTCGTCCCAGAGCTCGACCGCGGTCGTGCGGCGGTGCACGTCTGCGTTGGCGGGGTTGCGGAACTGGTCGAGCCCGATCGCGCCCGGCGTCGTGCGGCGCAGCTCGTCCGCCTTCTCGATCGCCTCGCGCATCAGCGTGCCCGGCGTCAGCGTCACGCGCGCGCCGAGATAGCGCAGCAGCGCGAGCCGCTCCTTCGACATGCGCTCGGGCATGGTCACCATCAGGCGGTAGCCCTTGGTCGCCGCCACGAACGCCAGCGCGATGCCGGTGTTGCCGCTGGTCGCCTCGACGATGGTGCCGCCCGGCGCCAGCAGCCCGCGCCGTTCGGCGTCCTCGATCATCGCGACCGCGATGCGGTCCTTGACGCTGCCGCAGGGGTTGCGCGACTCGAGCTTGGCCAGCAACCGCGCGCCGCCGGTGTCGATGCGCACCAGCTCGCAGAGCGGCGTGGCGCCGATCGTCGCCGTGATTCCGCGTGCGACACGCCCGCTCATCCGTGCTGCCGCGCCTCGATCAGCTTCTTCGCGCCCAGCGTCGCCAGCGCCAGCAGCGTCAGGGTGGACGCCACCGCGAACGCGCCGACCATGTTGTACTCGTTGTAGAGGATCTCCACGTGCAGCGGCACGGTGTTGGTGAGGCCGCGGATGTGACCCGAGACGACCGACACCGCGCCGAACTCGCCCATCGCGCGCGCGTTGCACAGCACCACTCCGTAGAGCAGTCCCCAGCGCACCTTGGGAAGGGTGACGCGGAACAGGATCTGCCAGCCGCTCGCGCCCAGCGTCAGCGCGACCTCTTCCTCGTCGTTTCCCAGGTCCTGCATGATCGGCAGCACCTCGCGCGCGACGAACGGAAACGTCACGAACGTCGTCGCCAGGATGATGCCGGGCACCGCGAAGATGATGTGGATGTCGTGCGCCTCCAGCCACGGGCCGAGCACGCCGCGCGCGCCCAGCAGCAGCACGAACACCAGCCCCGAGATGACCGGCGACACCGAGAACGGCAGATCGATCAGCGTGATCAGCGCGCTCTTGAACGGGAAGCGGTACTTCGAGATCAACCACGACGCGGTGACGCCGAAGACCACATTCAACGGCACCGAGATCGCCGCCGTGATCAGCGTCAGCCGGATCGCCGCTCGCGTCTCCGGATCGCTGATGGCGGCGAAGTATCCGGAGAGGCCCTTGCGCAGCGCCTCGACGAAGACCGATGTGATCGGCAGCGCCACGAAGATACCCAGAAACAGCAGGCTCACCGCGAGCAGCGTCCATCGGATGATCGGCGGATCGCCGAGCGCCATGCGGTTGGTGCCGGCCGCGCCCGGTCCGCCGCCGCGGGCCCGCGCGATCGCCGGAGGAGGAGCGCCCGCCATCGCCTACCGGTTCCCCCCGCGCCGGGCCATCCAGCCCTGCAGAGCGTTGATGACGAACAGCAGCACGAACGACGCCAGCAGCATCACGAGCGCGATCGCCGTCGCGCCGGCGTAGTCGTACTGCTCGAGCTTGGTGACGATCAGCAGCGGCACGATCTCCGTGCGCATCGGCATGTTGCCCGAGATGAAGACGATCGACCCGTACTCGCCGAGAGCGCGCGCGAACGCCAGCGCGAACCCGGTCAGCAGGGCCGGCATCACCGCGGGCAGGATCACCCGGCGCAGCGTCTGCAGGCGCGTGGCGCCCAGCGTGGCCGCGACCTCCTCCATGCTCGGGTCGATGTCCATCAGCACCGGTTGCACCGTGCGCACGACGAACGGCAGCCCGACGAACACCATCGCGATCACCACGCCCGCCGGCGCGAACGCGACCTTGATTCCGTGCGGCTCGAGGAAGCGGCCGATCCACCCGCCCTCGGCAAAAAGAGCGGTGAGAGCGATGCCGGCGACGGCGGTCGGCAGCGCGAAGGGCAGGTCGACCATCGCGTCGATCACGCTCTTCCCCGGCAGCCGGTAGCGCGTGAGCACCCACGCCAGCACCAGGCCGAAGACGCCGTTGACCAGGCCGGCGGCCAGCGCGCCGCCGAAGCTGATGCGGTAGGCGGCGAGCGCGCGCGCCGAGCTGACCGCCTGCCAGAATTCGTGCGCGGTCAGCGCCGCCGACTTGAACACCAGCCCCGCGAGCGGGATCAGCACGATCAAGCACAGGTAGGTCAGCGTCACGCCGAGCGACAAGCCGAAGCCCGGCAGCGGGCCGCGGTTGGCGCGGCGGCGGACGCGCGCGGGCACGGACGGCACGGTCATCTCGGCGGGCACTCCGGCGCTCATGTCCCCGGCCGGTAGATCTGATCGAAGATGCCGCCGTCGGCAAAGTGCGTCTGCTGCGCTTTCTGCCACCCGCCGGCGATCTCGGTGACCGTGAACAGGTGCAGGTTCGGGAACTCGCCGGCGTGCCGCTGCATCACCGCCGGGTCGCGCGGGCGGTAGTGGTGCTTGGCGCCGATCTCCTGGCCCAGGGCGGTGTAGAGCAACGCCAGGTAGGCCTCGGCGGCCGCGCGCGTGCCGTGCTTGTCGACGTTCTGGTCGACCACGGCGACCGGCGGCTCGGCGCGGATGCTGGTCGGCGGCGTCACGATCTCGAACTTGTCGCCGCCCAGCTCGCCCGTGAGCAAGTGCGCTTCGTTCTCCCAGGCGATCAGCACCTGGCCGATCCCGCGCTGCGCGAAGGTCACCGTCGATCCGCGCGCGCCCGAATCGAGCACCGGCACGTTGTGGTAGAGCGCGCGCACGAACTCCCTGGCCTTGCCCTCGTCGCCGCCGTTGGCGCGCACGGCGTAGCCCCAGGCGCCCAGGTAGTTCCAGCGCGCGCCGCCCGACGTCTTGGGATTGGCCGTCACCACGGTCACGCCCGGCTTCGTGAGGTCGTTCCAGTCGTGGATGCCGAGCGGGTTGCCCTTGCGCACCACGAACACCACCGTCGACGTGAACGGCACGCTGGCGTCGGGCAGGCGGTCTTGCCAGTTCTTGGCGATTCGCCCCGACTTCGACTGGATCGCGTCGATGTCATAGGACATCGCCAGCGTCACCAGATCGGCCTCGAGCCCGTCGATCACCGCGCGCGCCTGCTTGCCCGATCCGCCATGCGACTGGTTGATGGTCACCGTCTGCCCGGTCTTCTGCAGCCACTGCTTGGCGAAGGCCGCGTTGATGTCCTGGTAAAGCTCGCGCGTCGGATCGTACGAGACGTTGAGCAGCTTGACCCCCGCAGGCACGCTGCCGCGGCTGCACTGCGCGCCGAAGAGCGTCAAGCTCGCGAGCAGCGCGAGGGCCATCGTCGGTGAGAGGTTCGTGCGGATCATGCGGCGCTCGCAGCGTCCTCGGGGCTCAGATGCTGTAGGCGAGCAGCGCGCCCGGTCCGCGCCCGACCTTGGCCACACGCTCGCGGACGTCGGCCAGCGTGGTTCCGTCGAGGATCTTGGCGATCGCGTCGCGGACTTCCTTCATCACCATGCGCGTGCCGCACGCTTCTTCGCTCACGCACTCTTCACAGCGGACGTAGGCGCGCTCGCTGACGCAGGGGATCGGCGCCAGCGGGCCGTCGATGACGCGGATGATCTCGCCCAGCGTCACCTCGCGCGGCGCGCGCGCCAGCGCATACCCGCCGCCCTTGCCCTTCTTGCTGCGCAGAATGCCCGCGTTGCGCAGCTCGAGGAGGATGAGCTCGAGGAACTTGTGCGGGATGTGCTCGCGCTCGGCGAGCTCGGCGATGAGCACCGGCCCGCGTGCCTCGTCATTCGCCAGCGCGTAGAGCGCGCGCAGCGCGTAACGCGCCTTTCGCGACAAACTCGTCATTGTCTATCAGGCAGGTAGGGTTATCAGCCAGGACCGAGGCTGTCAACGCTCCCGCGGCGCGTACGTGGCCTAAAACTTCAGGCCGATGCCCAGGTCCGCGTCGACGTTGAACGTGAACTTGGGGACGCCGACCTGGGTGTTGAGCGCCGCGATGATCGACGCGGTCTTGCCGAGGTCGTACATGATCCCGACGTTAGGCCCGAACAGGAACGGCCCCGACGCCAGCGTGTCGACGCAGTTCGCGGCCTGCCCGCCCTGGGTGCACGACGTGTCCGCCGGGAACTTGCTGACGTGGCGGATCGTGCCGCCGCCCAGCGAGCCGCCCACGAAGAAGTGGAAGTCGGCGTCGCCCATGACGTAGGTCGCCTTGGCGAACACGGCGATCGCCGAGCTGTTGGTGGAGCAGGCCGAGTTGCCGCAGGTCGTCGGTCCCGGGTTGAGCCCGCTCACCAGCTGGTAGCGAGCCTGGATCGAAAAGAGCAAGTTCGAGCTGAAGTAGTAACCAACCTCGGGCGCGATCTGCATCAGCTGAGCGGGCGCGAAGCCGGCGCTGGCCAGCGTGTGCTTGACCGTCGACGACATCTCGCCGGTGCCGCTGGCGATGCCGAAGCCGCCGCCCGCGCTGACGCCGACGAAGATCTTGCCGGTGTTGTTGGTGTGGCCCACGTCGTCGTCATCGCCGTCACCGTCGTCGTCGCCCTTGCTCTTGCGCTTCGCGACCGTGCCGCTGCTGTCGTCATCGTCGTCGTCGCTGCGCTTTTTCTTCTTCTTGGGCGGCGCCTTCCGGCGCGGCGTCGAAGGCTCGTCGCCGCCGGCGCTGTCGCCGCCGGCGTTGTCGTCGTTCGACGCCTGCGCGCCTCCGCTCGAGTCGTCGCCGGCGCCGCCGTTCTGGGCGACCATCGCCTCCTCGAACGCATCTTGCAGCGCCGGCGTCGCCACCGACTTGGTCAGCTGGATCTCGGGCTGGATCTGCAGCGCCTTCTTGAAGTGCTTGATCCCCGCGTCACGCTGCTTGAAGCCCGTGATCAGCACGATGCCGATGTGGATCTGCGTGCGCGCCGCGATCGGGTGCTTGTCGAGCCCCGAGTTGGTGCACAGATCCAGCGCCTCCTTCAGAAAGTCGCGCGCGGAGTCGTAGTCGCGCTTCTGATAGGCGTCCAGCGCCTTCTTGTTGAGCTTGGTGACCTTGCTCAGGACCTCCGGATTGGCATCCTGCGCGTGCGCTGGAGCCGCCTTGGCCATGACGGCGACGAAAAAAAGCAGAGCCAGAACGGACCAGAACCGGGAGAAGCAACGGTATGCGTCCATGCGCGGGCGATTAAAGGACAATTTCAGGCCCGAGCGCAACGGCCTTGCGCTTGCGCGGCGAAATTTCCGCAAAACGGGCCGCTCCGGCAGCCTTCCGCGCGGGATCTGATTAAGTGGTCTGAGCGCCCGCGAACGGCTCAGCCGTTTTCGGCGCGCCGCGCACCACTACGGGAAAATGCCGCGTTCCGAATAGGCTTTCGCGATGCGGTCCAGAGCGATGCCCATCGCGGCCATGCGCCAGTCGCACTTTTTCAGCTGCGCGTACTCGCTGACCGCCAGGTACGTGCGCTTCATGCGCTTGGCCAGCCGATCCTCGACCTCTTCCAGCTCCCAGCGCTCCGAGCGCTTGTTCTGCAGCCACTCGTAGTAGCTGACGACCACGCCGCCCGAGTTGGCGAGGATGTCGGGGATGAGGTCGATTCCCTTCTCGGCGATGATCGGTTCGGCGGCGGTCTCGGTCGGGCCGTTCGCGCCCTCGACGATCACCTTCACGTTCAGCGCCCTGGCCTCGGGCACGCCGATCTCCAGCTCGAGCGCGGCCGGAATGAAGATGTCGGCGTGCGTCGCGAAGAACTCCTCGCGCGTGATCGCCGTGCTGCCCGGGTAGTCGGCGACCGACCCGGTGCGCTGCACGTGCTCGGAGAGCTTGAAGGGATTGAGGCCGTGGTTGTTGGCGATGTAGCCCTTGTAGTCGCCGGTCGCGACCAGGGTCGCGCCCGTGCGCGCGAGGATCTTCGACGCGTGCGAACCGACGTTACCGAAGCCCTGCACGGTGTAGCTGGCGCCGTTGAGCTCGAAGCGGCGATCGCGCGCCCACTCGATGATGCAGTGGACGATGCCTTGCCCCGTCGCGGTCTCGCGCCCGTGCGAGCCACCCGACGCCAGCGTCTTGCCGGTGACGACGCGGCGGTTGGCGTTCTTGTCGTTGAAGCCGACGACGTTCATGTACGTGTCCATCATCCAGACCATGATCTGGCCGTTGGTGCCGACGTCGGGCGCGGGGATGTCGTATTCCGGCCCGATGTTGGCGCCCAGCGCGTGGGTGAATCGCCGCGTGATGCGCTCGATCTCGGACATCGAGTGCTGGCGCGGCATGAACTTGATGCCGCCCTTGCCGCCGCCGAACGGGATGTCGTGCAGCGCGCACTTGTACGTCATCCACGACGCCAGCGCTTTCACCTCGTCGAGCGACACCAGCTCGTGGTAACGAATGCCGCCCTTGTACGGGCCGAGGATGTTGCTGTGCTGGACGCGGTAGCCCTTGAACATCCGGTATTCGCCGCTATCCATCCGCACGGGGAAATTGATGATCAGCTCGTTCTTCGGCTGCGACAGGATGTCGCGCACCACCGGCGGCAAGCCGCTGATCTTCGCGGCGCGATCGAGCTGTGCGATGGCGACCAGATAGGGGTTGGGCTTGCCAGCGACAAGCGAGGGGGCCAAGGTGTCGGCACGCGGGGCTTCGAGCATCACATCAAGGATAGCAGTGGCTTACGAACATAGAAAACTAGATCCCGCGCTGCGCGCGCTGACCCTGGAGATCGCCGCGGAGGCACGCGCCGAGTGGGGGTTCGCCTCCGACATCATCGCACGCGCGTTCCGCGCGCACCGTGATCTGTCGAGCGGCGGCCGTCGCCGCGTCGCCGAAGCGGTGTATGGGCTCATCCGAATGGACCGGCGCCTGGACGCGATCGTCGATGCGCTGCCGGGCCTGGGCGACGATGTGCCGCCGGTGCTGCGCGACGAGCTCAAGCTCTTGATGCTCGATATCCGCGAGGGCATGCCGGTCGCCGCCGCCGAGGGCGAGCTCTTGCGGTTGGGGCTCGGCAAGGAGAGCCGCCGCGGCGCGCGCATCGATCTCGGCGGCGTCGCCGGCGATGATGCGGGCCTGGGCGCGCGCACCGGGCTCGAGCGCGAGGCCGTGCGGCTGTCGTACCCGACCTGGCTGGTCGAGCGGCTGGTCAACGATCTGGGCCTCGCCGAGGGGCTGGCGGCGTGCGAAGCCATGAACCAGCGCGCGCCGATGGCGCTGCGGGTGAACACGGTCAAGATCTCGCGCGAGGCATTGATCGATCGCCTGGCCGAGGAGAACGTGGTCGCGCGCCCGACGGCGCTCGCGCCCGCGGGCTTGATCCTCGAGACGCGGGTCAACGCGTTCGGGCTGTCGGCGTTTCGCGACGGGTTGTTCGAGGTCATGGACGAGGGGAGCCAGATCGTCGCCGAGCTGGTCGCGCCGCCGCCCGGTGGGCGCGTCGCCGACGCTTGCGCGGGCGCGGGCGGCAAGACGCTGGCGATCGCGGCGGCCATGGGCGGCAAGGGGCGCCTGCTGGCGCTCGACGTCGACGGCCGCAAGCTCGAGGAGCTGCGGCGCCGCGCGCGCCGCGCCGGCCTGTCGAATGTGGTGGCGCGCGCGATCGACGACGAGGCTCGATTGCCCGACGAGGCGCGGGTCGGCGCCTGGGATCGCGTGCTGGTCGACGCGCCCTGCTCGGGCATCGGGACTCTGCGCCGCAATCCCGAGGCGCGCTGGCGACTGACGCCGCCGTCGGTCGCCGGTTTCCCGGCGCGGCAGCTGGCGCTGCTGGTGACCTACGCACCGCTGTGCGCAGTGGGCGGACGGCTCATCTACGCGACCTGCACGATCCTCGAGCAGGAAAACGAGAAGGTCGTCGAGCGCTTCCTCGCCGAGCGCCCCGACTTCGTCCGGGTTCCCGTCAAGGAGATCTGGGGACGCGAGCCCGCTGAAAAGGTCGGCGACGGGCTGACGCTGCGGCTATTGCCGCAGACGCACGACACCGACGGGTTTTATGCGGCGGTCCTGCGGCGGAAGAGTTGATGAGCGCGCTGTCATCGGCCGGCCGTCTCGCCTCTCACACTGGCCGCTTGAGAAGATCGGCCCTCTCCGACTAGGCTGCATCTGGATGCGCCAGCGCAGCGTTCGACACATCGTCCGCCTCCTGGTGATGGCGGCCGTGGTGATGACGATCGGTTCGGTTTCCGGGAGCGCGGAGGCGCGGCGGCCGCCGCACCACGCGGCGCGGAAGCCGCATGCGAAACGTGCGAAGGGGGGCAAGGCAGCCGCGGCCGCGGCGGCAGAGGCTGCTGCGTCTGCCGCTCCCGCGCCGAGCGCCGCCCCGCCCGCGGCGAAGGCCGACGCCGCGCCTGCGAACGGCGCCGGGCCGGCGGCGGGGGCCGCAGCGCCCGGCACGTCACCCGACGGCACGCCTGTAGCCCCCCCCGCGCCGCCCCCGCCGGAGCCCGGCTCGGAGCTTTCGATCTATGTGCTGACCATGGGGCCCGGCGACCACCCGTTCTTCAAGTTCGGCCACAACGCGATCTGGATCCAGGACCGCAAGTCGCGCACCGACAAGGTCTACAACTTCGGGACCTTCCGCTTCGACTCGCCGAAGCTGCTGGTCGAGTTCCTGCGCGGCCGCCTCACATACTGGCTGTCGGTGGCGTCGATCCAGCGCACGCTCGCGGGGTACGAATCGGAGAACCGCACCGTCGAGGTCCAGGAGCTGGATCTCGATCCGGCGGCCCGGCTCGCGTTGCGCGATCGGCTCGAAGAGAACGCGCTGCCCGAGAACCGAAACTACAAGTACGACTACTTCCTCGATAACTGCTCGACGCGCGTTCGCGACGCGATCGACGCGGCCACCGGCGGGCGGTTGCGCACGTCGGCGCAGGGGCCGGCGCGGCTCACGTTGCGCGGCCAGGCGCTGCGATTGACCGCCGATTATCTGCCCGAGTACCTCGGCCTCTACATCGTGCTCGGTCCGTCGACCGATCGCGCCGTCGATCGCTGGGCCGAGATGTTCATTCCGCAGGAGCTGGAGCGCGGGCTGCGCGCGGTCTCGCTGCCCGGGCCGGACGGGCAGGGGACGCGCCCGCTGGTCAAGGCGCAGCAGACGATGTTTCACGCCAGGCGCTCGCCGCCGCTGGAGGAGCCGCCCGAGCGCGCGGTGACCATGCTGCTGGCCGGGATCGCCGTGGCGATCTTCTTCTTCGCGTTCGGCGGATGGGCCGCGGGTCAGCGCATCGCGCGCTTCTTCTTCGGCGTGCTGCTCTCGATCTGGGGCCTGGTCGTCGGCTTCGTCGGCTGTTTCCTGCTGCTGGCATGGGCCGGCACCGATCATCAGGTCGTGTACCGCAACCAGAACATCCTGCAGTTCGCGCCGTTCGCGATCGCGCTCGCCGTGCTCGGCTGGGGCGTGGCGTTCGGCATGTACGGCGCCACGCGCAAGGCGCTGATCGTCGCCGTCGCCGCCGCGGCGCTGTCGCTGATCGGCGCGCTGCTGCGCGTGACCATGATCTGGCACCAGGACAATGGTCCGATCATCGCGTTCCTGGTGCCGGCCTGGGTCGGCATGTCGGCCGGCCTCTACAACATCCGCAGGATCCAGACCTTGAGGTGACCGGTCTCGGGGACGCCGACCAGCTCCGGGTGGTCGCGCCCCGCGCCGTTGCGCGCCAGCACCTGCGCCGCGCGTCCCGAGTCGGCGAGCGCGTCGGCGCAGATCTCGTCCCAGTGCGCGCGGCTCACTCGCCCCGAGCACGAGCACGCGACCAGCAGGCCGCCGGGTTTGGTCAGTCGTGCGCCGCGGAGGATCAGCTCCTTGTAGCCGCGCTCGGCGGCGGCGAGCGCGGGCGCGCTGCCGCCGCGTTTCGCGAGCGCGGGCGGATCGAGCACCACCACGTCGAAGCGCGCGCCGTCCGACTCCAGCTCGCGCAGCAGATCGAACGCGTTGCGCGCCTGCACGTCCAGATTTGCGAGGCCGTTGCGGCGCGCGTTGGCGCCGGCGCGCGTGGCCGAGTCGGCGTCCTGATCCGTCGCCAGCACCGGACCTCCGCGGCGCGCGAGCGCGAGCGCGAAACCGCCGTGATAGGTGAACGCATCCAGGCAGCGCGCGCCCGCCGGCGCAAGCGCGGCCACCGCCGCGTGGTTGTCGGCCTGATCGAGAAATCCGCCGGTCTTGCCATCGGTGAGCAGGTCGGCCTCGAGCTCGGTCGGGCCCAGGTGATAGACGATGGTCGTCGCGCCGCCGCCCGCGACCACGCCGGCGAAGCGCGGCAGCCCTTCGAAGTCGCGCGTCGATCCGTCGTCGCGCGCGACGACCACGCGCGCTCTCAGCCGCTCGCGCACGAGCGGCGCGATCCGGTCGCGCATCGCGTTCATCGCCACCGATGTCGTCTGAATCACGGCGGCGTCCGCGTAGCGGTCGACGAACAGCCCGGGCAGCCCGTCGCTCTCGCCGTGCGCGACCCGATAGGCGTCGCGGTCGCGCGCGAGGTCAGCGCGCCGAGCGAGCGCGGCGTCGAAGCGGGCGGCGACCAGGTCGAGCAGCTCGGCCGGCGCGGGTGTCTCATCGCCGCGCGTGAGCATGCGCAGCGCCAGCTTCGCCTGTGCGGCCCAGGTGGCGTCGCCGAGCCGCTTGCCGCGCCCGTCTCGTACCTCGACCACCAGGGGCCCACCGCTGGTCGCGTCACCGTCGGGACCACGCACGACGTCCTGGCGAAAGACCCAGGGGTGGCCGGCGCGGATGCGGGTCGATCCGTGGGTGTTCACCAGCGCGACCGGTTGCTGCGTCGTCGTCATCTTCTTCGTCGTCGTCTTCTTCTTCGGGCGGCTCTCATGCGCGGCGCGGGCGAGATGATAAGATAGAAGTCACTCATGGGCTCGGAGCTTCATCGAGAACGACGCGCGCGTCTGGCGAAGCTGCTCGGCCCGGGCGCGGCATTGATCCTGTCGTCCCCGCCGGAGCGCACGCGCAACGGCGACGTCACGTTCAAGTTTCGCCAGGACAGCGACATCCTGTACCTGACCGGCTTCGAAGAGCCGGGCACGATGGTGGTGCTGCGCCCCGACCATCCGCAGACGCCGTTCGTGATGTTCGTGCGGCCGCGCAACCCCGCCGACGAGATCTGGACCGGCCGTCGCGCCGGCGTCGAGGGCGCGGTGAAGGCCTTCGGCGCCGACATCGCCTATTCGATCGACGACGCCGACGCGCGGCTGCCCGAGCTGATCTCCGGCGTCGCCGATGTGCACTATCACTTCGGCCGGGATCCCGAATTCGACGAGCGCGTGCTGCGCCTGATGGCGCGGCTGCGGGCGGCGGAGCGGCGCGGCCGGCGCGCGCCGGTGCGGCTCTGCGACGCGCGCCTGTCGGTGCATGAGATGCGCCTCTTCAAATCGCCCGACGAGCTGGACGTGCAGCGGCGCGCCGCGGACATCACCGCCCTGGCGCACATCGCGGCCATGCAGGCCGCGCGGCCCGGCGTGAACGAATACGAGATCGAAGGGCTCATCGACTACACCTTTCGCAGGCACGGCGCGACCGGGCCCGGCTATCCCAGCATCGTCGGCGGCGGCGCGAACGCGACCATTCTTCACTACGTCGAGAACAGCGCGAAGCTGCAGGGCGGGCAGCTGCTGCTGGTCGACGCGGGCGGCGAGGTCGAAGGATTCACCGCCGACGTGACCCGCACGTTCCCGGTCGGCGGGCGGTTCTCGCCGGCGCAGCGGCGCCTGTACGAAGCGGTGCTCGACACGCAGATCGCGGCCATCGAAGCGGTGAAGCCGGGCGCGACGCTGGAGGCGATCCACGAGCAAGTCGTCGCCTCGCTGACACGCCGGCTGGTCGAGCTCGGGATCCTGCACGGCGACCCGGCGGCCCTGGTCGCGGCGGGGGCGTTCAAGCCGTATTACATGCACCGCACCAGCCACTGGCTGGGCATGGACGTGCACGACGTCGGCTTCTACTCGATCGAGGGCGCGGCTCGCCCGCTGGAGCCGGGCATGGTGCTGACGATCGAGCCCGGCCTCTACGTCGCCGAGGACGCCGCCGCGCCGGAAGAGTTCCGCGGCATCGGCGTGCGCATCGAGGACGACATCGTGGTCACGCCGACCGGCTACGACAACCTGACTGCGAAGACGCCGAAGTCCGTCGCCGAGATCGAACGCCTGACCGCCTAAAACTGAAATTCGACGCCGCCGCCGATGTCGACGATCGCGTAACCGTGACCGGCCGTATAGCTCGAATCGAAGAAGCCACGGCCGAGGGAGAGGTTCGCCTCGACACCGAGGCCGAACCAATCGAAGAAGAAGTAGTTCACGCCGCCTCCCCCGCGCAGCGCCAGGCCGACGGCGCTGCGCGCCTCCTCGGGGAACAGGTAAATGAGGCCGCCCGCCGCCTTGAAATAGGGCACGAACGGCGATTCCGTCGCGTACTTCCACTTGCCGCCCGCCAGCGTCTCGAACACGCTGCCGCTGCGGATGCATGAGCCGGTCGTCAGCGAGCAGGTGCCTTTCTGGACGTTGATTTCCAGATTCAGCCACGTCGGTCCCGAGAGGTGGTAGCCATAGTCGATCGCGACCTTGGTGCCACTCCACGAGTCACCCAGCCCCTCGGCCAGCAGCAGGTGCGCCGAAAGCTCGTTCTCCTTGAGAAACGGATGCGGTCCATGCAGCAAGTTCTCGTCGGCGCGCGCCGGCGCGCTGGCAAGCACGGTGATGAGCAACGATGAAGCGATCAGTGGAAATTGACGACGACTCAACATAGCCTCGCGGGGCGCGGGAAGAGTATGGCCGAACCGATGCGCCGTACAGTTATCACAATCACCGTTTGCTGCCTGCTGTCGGCGGGATGCGTGGGGCGTTTCCGAGGGCCCCGATCGCTCGCCGGCATCGGGAGCGCTCTGGTGGTGGGCGGCGGCGCGACCTGGATCGCCGGCGAGCGCTCCAATCAGTCAGCCGTGACCAGCGTCGGGTTCAGTCTCGTCGCGGCCGGCGTCGCGCTGGTGATCGCCGCCGGTGGCTGGATGGCGGGGGCCGTCGGGTGCGAGGCCGATCCCGACTGCGACGACGCCGAGCAGTGTCGCGAAGTGCCGGCGCCACCGGGCGGCATCCCGTACAAGCAGTGCGTCCCGCGCTAGGGACAACGGCGGTATCAGGTACCGCTATCAGGTGCCTTTGATGCGGTTGGTGAGCGCGCTTTCGTCGTCGTCGATGGCCGCTGCCCACGCGTCGCTGTCGATCGAATCGTGGTCGTCGTGGTCGTGCAGGATCTCGTGGTCCGGTGCGTTGGCTTCGATCTCCGCCGTGATCTGATCTGGCAGGGGACCGATGGCCGCTTCGCTCGCAGGCCCGCTCGGGTTCGGCGCTTGTCCCAGCGCCAGCGGCAGCGTCTTGCGCCGCTCCTTGCGCTTCGTGAGCAGGATCGGTTGCGCGCCTTGCTGGCCGTTGGCTCCACTCGAGCGGCTTGGCGCCGGTCGCAGCGCGATCGTGCCGGGCGGCGTGCTGCCGGTGGCGATCGGGTTGCGCTTGACCTTTTGCTGCAGCGGGATCGGGCCGGGCCGCGTGATCTCCTTGTCCTCGCGCGGCGTCTGCAACGAGCGGCGGTAGCGGACCGTGCCATACGACCGCTGCAGCTCGCGGATCAGCTCTTCCATCGATTGCTGGCGCCGGCGCGGATCCTTCGAGAGCGCCTTCATGATCAGCGCTTCCGCTTCGTCGGTGATCTCGATCCCGGGCGCGCGCTTGCGCGGCGGAGCCACCACCTCCGAGACCAGCTTCAGCATCACGTCGACGGGCGTCGCGCCGGTGAACGGCACCACGCCGGTCAGCATCTCGTAGAACATGATGCCCAGCGCGTAAATGTCCGTGCGCGGATCAGCGGTGCCGACCCGGGCCGTCTCGGGCGCCATGTATTCCGGCGTCCCGAAGACCACGCCGGCCTGAGTCACGCGCCCCTCGGCGACGTCGGGGTCGTGCACCTTCGCTACACCGAAGTCGAGGACCTTCACGAAGTCGAACTGCGCCTCGCGCTCGCTGATCTCGTGCAGCCCCGATTCGTCGCTGAACTTGCGCACCAGCTCGCGCCGTCCCTCGCGGCGGATCAGCATCACGTTCTCGGGCTTGAGATCGCGATGGACGATCCCCTTTGCGTGCGCCGCGCCCAGCGCGCCGGCCATCTGGTTCACGATCGTGATCGCGCGCAGCAGATCCAGCCGACGTTCGCGCCGCAGGAGCGCGTCCAGCGGTTCGCCGTGCAAGAGCTCCATCACGAAAAACACCGTGCCGTCGCTCGACTTACCGAAGTCGGTCACGTCGACGATGTTGGGATGGTTGATCAGGCTCGCCGCGCGCGCTTCGCGCAAGAACCGCTTGATCGACTCCTCGCGTCCACCGAACCCCTCGTGGAGGATTTTGACCGCCACTTCCTTCCCGATATAGACGTGCTCCGCGCGGTAAACCACGCCCATTCCTCCGCGCCCGACGATCTCGTGGAGCTTGTACTTGCCGACCGTCGTGCCGCTTCGAGAATCCGCTGGCTGAAGACGATTCACTGCTTGAATCCGAGTGTGAGGGGGGAAACGAAAGGACTCGGAGGAGACAGATCCAGAGTACCTCATATTCGGAGAATCCGTCGAGATCCCTGCTCAGCTGCGCAGAAAATTGCCCCCGTGTGTGCGCTTCCGTAGGCGCGGTCGCACATGTAGATTCGCGCGATCATGAGAATCGACGGACGACGAGCGGACGAGCTACGGCCAATCAGCATCGAGCCCGACATCAACAGATACGCCGAAGGATCGGTGTTGATCGCCTTCGGCGAGACGCGGGTCATCTGCACCGCGTCGGTGGAGGAGAAGGTGCCGGGCTTTCTCGAGGGGCAGGGCAAGGGGTGGGTGACCGCCGAATACGGCATGCTGCCGCGATCGACGCACACGCGCTCCGGCCGCAACACCGGTGGGCGCGGTCAGGAGATCCAGCGCTTGATCGGGCGCGCGTTGCGCGCGGCGGTCGATCTGCGTGGGCTTGGACCGCGGCAGATCACCGTCGACTGCGACGTCATTCAAGCGGACGGCGGCACGCGCACCGCCGCGATCACCGGTGGCTGGGTCGCGCTGGCGCTCGCCGTGCGACGCTTGCACGCCGCCGGCAAGCTGCCCAATAAGGCCACCAAGGATCCGATTCGACTCGGCGTCGCGGCGATCTCGGCGGGCGTCGTCGAGGGCGAGGCGCGGCTGGATTTGCCGTACGTCGAGGATTCGGCGGCCGAGGTCGACTGCAACTTCGTCATGACCGACACCGGACGCTTCGTCGAGATCCAGGGCACCGCCGAGCGCGACTCGTTCAGCGCCGAGGACTACGCGAGCCTGGTCGGGCTCGCGAGCGCCGGTATGAAGACGCTGTTCGCGCTGCAACGGGAGGCGCTGTCGCGCGCGCGGCCGTGAGCGAGCGTGAACGCGGCGGTGGCGGCGCGAGGGCAGAAGATCCGGTCGTCGTGCTGGCGACGCGCAATCGCGGCAAGCTCGTCGAGATCGTGCGTCTGCTCGGCGAGAGCGTCGCGCGCGCGCGCCTCGTGACCATCGACGAGATCGCGCCCGCCGCGCGGCTCGACGAGGACGGCGACACGTTCGAGGCGAACGCGCTTGCGAAGGCGCGCCAGGCCGCCGTTGCAACCGGACTGCCCGCCATCGCCGACGACTCCGGGTTGGAGGTCGATGCGCTGGGTGGCGCGCCCGGCGTCTACTCCGCGCGCTACGCCGGCGAGCCGAGCGACGACGCCCGCAACAATCAGAAGTTGCTGGATGCTCTGCGCGCGGTGCCTGCTGGTCAGCGGAGCGCGCGCTTTCGTTGTGTCGCTGCTTACGTCGACCCTGCGCGCGGGATCGAGCTCGTTCGCAACGGCGTATGCGAGGGAGAAGTTCTGACCGATCCGCGCGGTACGCTCGGTTTCGGATACGACCCGCTATTTCTCGTGCCGCGCCTGGGCAAGACGATGGCCGAGCTCCCGATCGATGAAAAGAATCAGCTATCTCACCGCGCCGCCGCGTTTCGCGCGCTCGCCCTCGTGTTGCCGGATGACCTGCGCTAGCGAGGCGCGTAACCCGCCTCGCGATCGCTCCACGAACCTGTGGATAAAGTGCGGTGGCGCCGCACGACGCCAAGGATCGAATCGCTGCGGCGCGAGGTCGCTCATCTTCCTTCACAGGTGATCTGGTTTTCTCTATGATGGCTCCATCTTGCGACGCGCTGGTCCGAACGCGAATCTGCCGACCGTGAGGCTGCTGTTGCAAGACATCGCCTCGGGCATCCGCGTGCTCCAGTCGCGCGACGGCATCGCGCTCTCGGATGATCAGATCCTCGAGCGCGCGCGCAACATCGTCGCCGGCCTGGTCGGCAACTACCGCATCGTCTCGCTGGATCCGGCCGCGCCGCGCAATCGCTCCCGCACCGCCGAGCAGCTCGACCTGCTGGCCGCGATCGACCGGGTCGACCTGCCGGCCGAGACTCAAGAAGCGTGAAGACGCCTGAAGAAGCCTGACGGCGGTTTTGGGCGGCGCGCCGCGCCGGACCGTGTAAGATGTGCCTCCTTTTACGGGGCGTGGCGCAGCCTGGTAGCGCGTCTGCTTTGGGAGCAGAATGTCGGAGGTTCGAATCCTCTCGCCCCGACCGAGAAATTGCCCGGAGTCTCCCGGGTTTGCGCGGGCCGCGTGGCGGCTCGTCGTCGGGTGAATCGGAGTCCTGCAGCACGGGTGCAGCAAGCGCGAGGGGCCTTGCGCGCGGCGGCGGCCCTCCGGCTCCGATCCCCTCGCCCCGGTCCGCCGGGGAGAGGGCGAGGGAGAGGGGTCCGCGCGCCACCGAAGCGATCGCTTCGACCGCAGCCCCGTCCGCACCAACCGTGGCGGCGGCGCCTACTTCCTGCGTCGCCGGCTCCGGCGCCTTCGGTTCGAACGCGAGGCGATCGATCGCGCCGCGCAGGTACCCGGGCGCGAGATGGCCGTAGAACTCGGTCGTGATGCGCGGATCGGTGTGCCGCATGATCCGCTGCACCGCCGGGAGGTCGGCGCCCGCCATCATGAGCAGCGAGGCGGTCGTGTGCCGGATGTGATGGAAGCGGATCGGCCGCACCTGCCCGACCGGCCAGAGCTTCATCTTGCACCTCGGGCACCGGCGGATTTCGTCGTCAGGCGCCAGCACGACGTAGCCGCAGTCTTTGCGGCGACACGTATGTCGCCAGCCCGTGAGGATGTTCGCCCGCCGGAGCGCGCGCCGCAGGACCTGCTCGAGCTGCACACGACGAGACAGCAGGCCGCCGTCACGTCCAGGGAAGACGAGCTCGGTCCTCGACGCGGCAATCGCGACCTCGAGGTACGGCGCCAGCTCGGCCGCGATGGGCACAGCGTCGGCGTGGCCGCCCTTCGTCGTGTCGCGATCGTGCGAACGCCGGATCGTGATGAGACGCGCCTCGAGATCGACGTCCTCTTTGCGTAGCCCGAGCAGCTCGCCCTTGCGCATGCCCGTGTATAGGGCGGCGGCGAAGAGGCAGCGCCACCGGTCCGGCACGTTCGCGAGCACCGGCACGATCTCCTCCGGGCGCAGGTAGTCCGGCAACCGGCGCGGTACCTTGCGCTTAGGGACGCTCGTGACCGGGTTCGTGCCGAAGAACCGTTGCGTGCGCAGCGCCATGTTGAACGCGCGCCCGAGGTAGCCGCGCAGGTGATTGACGGTCTCGGTAGAGAAGTCGGCGGACTTCCCTTCGAGGAACGCCTCCACGTTTCCCGGCGTGACGTCGACCAGCCGCCGCGCGCCGAGCGGCGAGCCGATGATGTGCTTCCGGATCGTGCCGATGCACTGCGAGTACGACGCGCGCTTCGAGAGGAACTTGTCGACCCACCACGTGACCATCGCGTCGACGGTGCCGCCTCCGTCGCGCGGCGGTCGCTTGTCGAGGCCGTTGCGCGCGCGATCCTCGGCGACCTGGATCTCGCGTAGAAGCTCGACCGCCTGGCCTTTCGTGCGGGCGTCGCACACGCGGTCCTGCCAGCGCCCCGAGGCGTCCTTGTATTTCAGGTACCAGCGAGTCCCGCGGAGGTATGGCTGCGCCATGTTGGGCCTCCTTACTCCCTCTCCGTGTCGTTGCGCGGTCGCATCGACAGGACCTTACCTCCACCCGCCCCCTGACCGTGAACGAACGCCTTCACAGCCTCGGGATCGAATCGGAGCAGTGCTCCGACCCGCAGATGTGGCAGTTTGCCCGCCTCGGCCTGATGGTAGACCCACGACCGACTCGCCTTGATGTAGCGAGCCACGTCGTTCGCGTCCCACAGATCGTCGATTGATTTGGCGCCGGTGATCATCAGCTCCTCCTGGGGTGTGGGGTCATCGCTCTGGATCAAAAAGGAACCTCGTCATCGCATCCGGGCTCGCGCTCCGCGCTTCGTGCCGCAACATCCGCCACATCAGCGAAATCGAGACGGTTTTGACCGTTCTCGGAGCCCTCGTGGGCTGCGGCCTGTGGCGGATCGAATTCGACCTGATTGTCGAGCAGTCTCGAGGTTGTGGCGGATGTGGCGGATGCGTCGGGGAGGTAGCGCCCGAACGCGTCCGCGAGATCGCCCAGCACATATCCCTTCGGGGTCGCGTCCCCGACGCGGATGGTTCCCGGCTTGATTCCGAACCGTCCGAGCAAGCTCCCGAGCTGGCGTGCCGTGAGCGGTCGGCCCCGGTTCCATTCGGCCCACGGTCGCCCCTCCAGCTCGGCGAGCGACTCGAGTAGCGCCTTGGTCGTGCTCCGGTCGATACCGTTGCCGGCGAAGACCGCGCGCACGTCCGCGAGGAGCTGCACGCCGGAATCGCCGGTCTCGGCCGAGTCCGCGCGTCCACCCGAGAGCAACAGCGCGGTCGCGCGGGCGCGCTCGGGCCAAAGGCCGCCGGCCTGATCGGCAATCGCCAGCAGCGGTTCCCAGTTGTCTGCCGCGCGATCATCGAGGTCGTCGGGAATCTCGGGTTCGCGTTCAGAGAGCGCCTTCAAGTTGTCGGTCGCCCATCGCGCGCATTGGCGGGGGAGGGCGGCGAGCGCCTCGCGCTGGCGCCGTCGGAGCTTCTGCACCTTCTCGGATGGTGCCTTGCGCTTCATCTCGATGACGATCGAGCGGTCCATCAGCGTGTCCGGCAGCTTGCCGATCGCTGCGATCGCGACCGCGCCGAAAACGCGGAACGCCTTCGGTTCGAAGTCGTCGCCCACGCACCGAGGAACGACGGCGGAGTGGCGATCGTGGCCCGCATTGAGGACGCCGCGAAGCTCGTCCTGGTCGGCGAGGAACGTGTCCGCCTCGTCGACGAGGATCGTCGGCGCGTACGCCTCGATGACCCGATAGAGCACCGCGGGCGTCAGGTTCGCGGCCCCGAGCGGCTTGCACGCGAGCGCGCCGAGGAGCTTTAGCACCGTCGTCTTCCCGCAGCGCTTCGTCGGCGATACGATCGCCAGCCGCGGTGTGATGGCTGCGGCGTCGATGCAGTATGAGTGGAGAATCCACAAAGCCATCACTAGGGCCGCGCCATCTGGCAGCACCGCGTGCGCGGCGATCGCTGCTTCAATGTCCGCAAGCAGGGCGCCCCCATCGACTGGCTGCGGCCACGCCTGCGGTCTGACGACAAGTAGATCGGATCCCGGAGCCGTCGTCCCATCCGCCCCTGCGGACCGTGGCAGCGCGGCGTCGACCAGCTTAGCTGGCGACTCGAAACCGCCCCGCTTGAGCGACTGCACCGCCAGGTCGCGCAGGAGCGCTCGGCGCAGTGGCGTGAGATCGCTAGCTGCCGTCGCGAGCGCCTGCAGCGTGGCCTCTTGGATCGCGGCCTTGGACGAAGCAGTCAGCGCGACGATTCCCGTCTCGATGAGGAGGCCCTCGAGTGAGCTCGCTTCGCCATTCGTCGGGCGAGTGACCTGCGCTTCCACCGAAACTTTCATCTAGCGCCGAGACTGCACGTATGTTCAGATACTGTCGAGAATGGGAGGCGGAAAGCTGTCGGGAAAACCTGTCAGACGACAGGTTTCGAATCGCGAGCCACCGTCGGTGGCGCCGCCCGAACTAGTACCCTTCCACAGTGAAAACGACCGGTTCAGGCAGCCGCCTGGGCCGGCTGGTCGGCCGGCAGAGGATAGGCGCGGCGCAGCTTTAGGCGTGCGCGGTCGATGGTGAACATCCAGTTGATGCGAGCCCGCTCGGCGTTGCGACGGCGCTCCCAACTGGCGACTTCGGACACCAAGGTGATCTTGTCTGGGATGCGGCGATCGAGGCACTGGCCGACCATCACGCCGATCTCGATCTCGACCATGTTGAGCCAACTCGCGTGCTTGGGCGTGTAGTGGAACTCTAGGCGGTTGAGGATGCGACGCGCTTCGGCGGGCGGAAACCGCTCGTAAAGTGCGCCGGCAGAGTGTGTGGAAAGGTTGTCGAGGACAACCCGAATGCGCTGCGCATCTGGATAGTGAACGTCGACAAGGTCCTTCATGCAGTCGGCGAAATCCAGAGCCGTCCTCTGATCCGTGACCTTGGCGTGCCGCCACGGCCGATTGACGTCGACGAACATGAAGACGTTCGCAGTGCCGTTGCGTACGTACTCGTAGTCGTAGCGAGCTCGCTTTCCTGGCTCAGCCCGAGTCGGAACGCGTGCCTCGCCGATGAGCTGGCGAGGGGTCTCGTCGAAACACACGACCGGCCTTCGTGCGTCCGCCGGCTCGGCGTAAAGTGCGAGCACATCTTCCATCCGAGCGGCGAATTCGCCGTCGACCTTCGGGATGCACCACATCTTCTTCTGCCAAGGCTTGATGTCCATCTCGCCGAGCCGTCGACGAATCGTCTCGGAGGAGATCCTCTCGTGAGCGGTCAGGCGAACCATTTCGTCGGCGAGCAGTTCCAGGGTCCATCGAGCCCTTCCCGACGGCGGTGCCGAGCAGGCGACTGCGCACAGCATCGCCTCGTCTTCGACGGCGAGCTTTCGAGGGGCACCATCTCGAGGCAGCTCGCTGAGCGCACGTTCGAGGCCTTCCTCCACGAAGCGCTGTTTGGTTCGGTAGACCGTCGAGGTGCCGACGACGACATTTTGGGCAATCGTCTCGTCGGTCGAGCCCTGATCGGCTGCCAAGAGAATCTGAGCGCGCTTGATCCGACGAGCCGAGATCTTGCCCTTCTGGACCAGGTTCTCGAGCTCCAGGCGCTCATCGGCGGTTAGGGTCACTCGATAGCGAATATTCATGTTGGCTCCTGGGACGAGCCATTGATCAAATCCCGAGCCACATGGCAACTCTTTCGACGCCCAAATTCACCGAAACCCAAGGCCAGTACCTGGCCTTCATCCACGCCTACGCTTTGGTCAATGGTCGCCCACCCGCCGAAGCGGACATGCAGCGCTTCTTTGCCGTCACGCCTCCCAGCGTTCACAGCATGATCAAGGAGTTGGAGCGACGCGGTCTCATTACCCGCGTTCCTCGCCAGCCACGCAGCATCGTCGTTTCAGTGCCGGAGAGCGAGCTACCCCGCCTTCGGCAACCGATCAAAATCACTGGGGAAAAGTACTAGTACGACGAGCGCTACTGGATCGTCGGGAGGTCGGGGGGAAACGGCTGCTCGATGGGTACGCCCTGATCGAACAGCGCTTGCAGCATCGCGCAGCGATCGGGCTCGGCCGTCGGGTCGCAGGT
>Ga0265342_10000766_pt1 | contig 32726 bp, 32 predicted proteins | sample 4CB327metaG_FD_203125 | JGI IMG/M metagenome (GOLD analysis project Ga0265342, IMG submission 203125) | Rhizosphere microbial communities from Carex aquatilis grown in University of Washington, Seatle, WA, United States - 4-CB3-27 metaG | ecosystem: Host-associated > Plants > Roots >... | reverse complement strand
TGGCGTCGCCGCGCACGAACTTGGAGGCGCCGTCCATGGCGCCGAAGAACGAGCTTTCGTCTTCGAGCTGCTTGCGGCGGCGGCGGGCTTCCTTTTCGTCGATCAGGCCGGCGGACAGATCGGCGTCAATCGCCATCTGCTTGCCGGGCATGGCGTCCAAGTTGAAGCGCGCCGCGACTTCGGCGATGCGGCCGGAACCCTTGGTGATGACGACGAAGTTCACCATGACCAGGATGGTGAACACGATGATGCCGATGACGAAGTTGCCGCCCATCACGAAGTTGCCGAACGCTTCGATGACGTGGCCGGCGGCGGCGGTGCCTTCGTGGCCGCGCGACAGGATCAGGCGGGTCGAGGCGAGGTTGAGCGCGAGCCGCAGCATGGTCGCGATCAGCAGCACGGTCGGGAACGCGGAGAATTCCAGCGGCGCCTGGATGAACAACGCCGTCATCAGGATCAGCACCGAGAACGTGATCGAGATCGCGAGCGCGAAATCCAGCAGCAGTGGCGGCAGCGGCAGCAGCAGGACGACGAGGATCGCAAGAATGCCGACCGCGAGCAGGATGTCGCCGCGCCGAAGCACGTCGCCGATCTGCGAGAAGGACGGTAAATTCAAACCGGATGTCGCGCCGCCGGATGTCGGGCCGTCGGCCGCGGTGACGTCGCTCATGGTGCGGTCACCCACCCTGGTACGGTGGCGTGGAGATTTCGACCGTGGTCGCGGCGCGCGCTCATAAAACCTTCAAATCCAAAAGCCGCCACGACAATCACAGTTTTGACGCGTGGGTGCCGTACTTGCGGCCGGCAATAATTGCCGGGTGCATGGTTAGCGAAGTGTTAACGTCAGGCCCTCGACCCGCGCGGCGGCGCCGGTTCGCGGCCGCCTGCTGCTTTAATGCCACGATGACGGAGCGCGGGATCGTGCACGCGTTGCACGCGACGGCGTCCATGGGTGTTGTATTCAACCAGGATCCGTCCGCCACATCTTCGACGAAGACTTGAACAGTTCTTCAGAAATCGACATTACGGCACAGAAAGCTTTCCTAAGTTTAACTTGATGAAGTCTTCAAGGCGCTTCATGTTGCATTCAACGAATGCTTCATGGAGGAAGCCATGTGGAAAACAGTTTTGGCCGCGACCGCCGCCGTAGCGATTGCCGGCACGTCGCTGGTCTACGGTCAGCAACGCTACAACAATGACTTTGCCGGTCGGGACGGAGCGCATCACTGGCGCCCGAGCGCCGAGGACATCGGCGCCTTCACCGACGCGCGGGTTGCCGCACTCAAGGCCGGGCTGAAGCTGACACCCGACCAGGAGAAGAGCTGGCCGGCGTTCGAGCAGGCCTATCGCGATCTCGCCAAGTTGCGCGCCGACCGCATGAAGGCACGGTTCGAGCACGGCGGCCCGCGCGGCGAGCAGGCCGCCGGCGACCAGGGCGCGAACGAAGGCAATCCAATCGATCGCCTGCAGCGTCGGGCTGATGCTCTCACCACTCGCGGCACTGCGCTCAAACACCTCGCCGATGCCGCCGGCCCGCTCTACAACAGCCTCGATGATGGCCAGAAGCATCGCTTCCTGATGCTGTCGCGGCCGATGGGCCCCCGCCACCACGAGCACTTCGCCTTCTGGCGCATGCATCGCGGGGAGGATCAGGGCCAAGATCAGGGTCACGACCAGAACCAGAAGTAATTCCCTTAGCGATCGATTTCCGGGCCACGGCCCGGCCAATCGATCCGAAGTAGTCGCGGAGTAACCGGTCGCGCACCCCCCTGTCTCCCCCCAGCCCCCTGCGATCGGGGATCCGTTGCGAGCCGCCGGGCCAAAGCTCGGCGGTTTCGCGTTTGGGGAAGGCGGCCGGGCCCGAGAGCACCCCCACAGCCCATTCGCTGGACAGTGCGGCAGGGCTTTGCTACACGACGCCGGCTCGCTTGCCCGGTGCAGGCGGACATTCGGGCGCATAGCTCAGTTGGTAGAGCAGCTGACTCTTAATCAGCGGGTCCAAGGTTCGAGTCCTTGTGCGCCCACCATTCCCAAGCATCTGACAATAATAAGCTAAGTAAAACGATCGCGGTGGTGATTTCGGCCCGAACAGCGCATTCGAAAAACCCGGTGCACCGGCCCTGTGCCGAGGCCTTCGGGGCGCGTCGGCCGTTCGCGTGCGCCCGCCGCCGAGGCCGCAGATGTTCGACTTGACCCTCTCCTTCGATAACGGTCCGGAGCCGGACGTCACTCCGTTCGTGCTGGAGGTGCTGGCCCGGCGCGGCATCAAGACGACCTTTTTCGTCATCGGCGAGAAAATCGCCGATCCGGCGCGGCGCGCGCTGTCGGAGCGGGCCCACGCCGAGGGCCATTGGATCGGCAATCACACCTACACCCACAGCATCCCGCTTGGGCGCAGTCCGGACCCGGACGTTGCCGAGAACGAGATTGGGCGCACGCAAGCGCTGATCGGTGGTCTCGCGCGTCCCGAGCGGCTGTTCCGCCCGTTCGGCGGCGGCGGGCATCTCTCCGACGGTTTGCTGACGCGCTCCTGCGTCCGGCTTCTCACCGACGGCGGCTACACCTGCGTGTTGTGGAATACGATTCCCCGGGACTGGGACGATCCGGACGGTTGGGTCGCGCGGGCGATCGAACAATGCCGGTCGCAGGACTGGCCGCTGATGGTCTTGCACGATCTCCCCAGCGGAGCGATGCGCCATCTCGAGCGCTTTCTCGACGCGGTGCAGGAGGCCGGCGCCCACCTGCGCCAGGATTTTCCCCCGGCCTGCGTGCCGATCCGGTCCGGCACGATTGCGCTGTCGGTCGATGGGTATACGTCGGATGTGGGGTAGGGGGCGCGTGGCCGTAGCGCGCATTTAGCCCACGTCACCGCCGCTGACGTTCGACGCAACGGTCCGAAACTCGTGGCCTACTTCGCCACCCGGATCACGATCTTCCCGAAGTGCGCGCCCGAGGCCATGTGCTGGTAGGCCGCGATAACGTCATCGAAGCCGAAGATCTTGTCGATCACCGGCTTGATCTTGTTCACGGCGATGGCGCGGTTCATGGCGTCGAACATTGCGGTCGAGCCGACGGAAATGCCCTGGACGTTGGCGCGTCGCGCCAAGATCAGTCCCGGATTGAGCTCGGTTGCCGGTCCGCTCAAGTTTCCGATCAGGCCGATCCGGCCGCCGACGCGGATCGAGCCGAATGATCGCGCGATGGTGCCGGCGCCGCCGACCTCGACCACGCAATCGACGCCGCGGCCGCCGGTGAGAGTCATCGCCGCTTTTTCCCAATCGGGCGTGGTCTTGTAGTTGATGCCGTGGTGGGCGCCCATCTGCTTCGCGCGTGCGAGCTTGTCGTCGCTCGAGGAGGTGATGATGACCTCAACGCCCATGGCTTTGGCCAATTGCAGCCCGAAGACCGAAACGCCTCCGGTTCCCTGCAGCAGCACCGATTTGCCGGCGATCAGTCGGCCGTGCTCGATCATCGCGTGCCACGCGGTCACCGCGGCGCAGGGCAGGGTGGCGCCTTCTTCAAGCGACAAGTGCTCGGGCAGTTTCACCACGCCGTCCTCTTCGAACGCGACGTATTGCGCCAGCGCGCCGTCGATGCCGCCGCCGAGCGCGCTCAGGTGCGTGTCCGGTCCGGGCTCTCCCGCATACCAACGCTGGAAGAAGTTGCCGGCCACCCTGTCGCCGACCTTGACGCGCTGCACGCCGTCGCCGACCGCGATGACATCGCCGGCGCCATCCGACAGCGGAACGACGTTCTCGCGCACCGGCATGCGGTAAGCGCCGCGGGCGATGGCGAGGTCGCGATAGTTGATCGAGCAGGCCGCAATCTTCACCAGGACCTGGCGATGGGTCGGCTTGGGATCCGGCCGCTCGACCTTGACCAGGGCCTCGACGCCGGCGCCGCCTTTGGGCAATTGATAAGCAAACATCTTTCATCCTCGCATGGGTGCGATCGAACGCGGCGGAGGCTATCAGATGGACGCAGGCGCGGTCAGGGGGATCGCGTCACACTTTTCAAATGCCGCGCGCATAGCCCAGCCGATCAAAGTCGCGCTCATAGGCCTGGTAAACGCGCTTTGCGAGAGCGCCGGTGTAGTATTGCGGCCAGGGTTGATGGCGAGACCGATGCTGCGGCGTGATGGTCGCCTGTCTCAGTCGCGCGTAGCCGTCGATGTGATGAAGCACGCGGGCAATATCTGTTTCGAAATGTTCGATCTTGCCGATGAAATCCAGATCGATTCCGGGCATTCCGAGAATATCGTCCTGCAATTGCCAATGCGCGTCGATGCGCTGATCGGCAGTGGCGTTTGCGAAGGTGACGAAATCGGCAAATGACAAGGTCCGCTCCGCTCCCACCGGGAGCGAAGCATCGATCGCTGGGCGGTGCCGCAGATATTTTTCGATAAATGAGTCGCCCTGGACCAGCGGTTTATTCTGGAATTTGTCCGCCCATGCCGAGACCAGTCGCTCGTAGGGATTGCGCACAAATGAAAACCGCAATGCCTGCGGGTCCGTCGCCGTCCGGTAGAACGTTGACAGACCGACCTGCGACGGCGACTTAAGTCCGGAATATCGGCGCTTGTGGAGATGCTCGAATGACGTGGCATTCCAGCCAATGAGCGAACTTAGAATCATCTTGATCGTCGTCGAGGCGCATTTGGGGACGTTGACGTAAATCAGGCGGTAGTCTGGAAGGACGTCGATATGGGCGTCGGGATCGTAGCCGCGGTTTTTCAGGTTCGAATAAAACGACGCAGCTTGGGCGTCGAAATGGCCTTCAAAACGATTGGTGATCTTGGTGAAGGTACGAGAGATAAAATTCTCGTAAATTCTTGCAGCGCCGGAGGAATTTGGAGCCACTTGCGACCTACATCCGTGGAGGTCGCGCCGAGGTGATATACGGATTTCCAGGAAACTAGACAACACCATAATGCGGCCCCGGTGGAGGAGTTCTTCGGGCCTTCCTCGGTCAATTAAGTCCCTTCAGAAGCATCGGATGCGGCTTGTCAGTGCCACGGGTTCCCGGCATGAGATGGCGGAACGCCGGCTTCCTTTTTTGGAGTAGCGACAATCAGCGAGCCCTCGATATCGATGACGCAGACGCGGGCCCGCGGGGTCAAGCGCGCGCGGACCAAGCGGCACGCCCGGCCGCCCGCCGGGAAGCGGCGCGACGCGGCGGCGACCAAGGGGCGCATACTGCAGGCCGCCATGCGCGAGTTCGCGGCCAAGGGCCTGGACGCCGCGCGGATCGAAGATATTGCCGATGCCGCCGGCGCCAATCGGCGCATGGCCTATTATTATTTCGGCAGCAAGGAAGGCCTCTACCTGGCGGCGCTGGAAGCGAGTTACTTCGAACTGGTTGAAGTCGAGGAAGCGATCGATGTCGCGGCACTGGCGCCGCTGGAAGCCATCGAGGCGCTGATCGCCGCCAAGTTCGAGCACTACGTAAAATATCCGCACTACGTCGAATTCGTGAAGATGGAAAACCTCTATCAGGCGCGTCACCTGAAGACGTCGCGTCGCATCGCGGAGATGCGGGCGCCGCTGATTTCGATCATCAAGCGCGTGCTGCAGCGCGGCGCCGCCACGGGGGTGTTCCGCAAGCGGGTCGATCCCCTCGATCTCTATCTTTCGATCTGCGCGCTCGGGTTTTTCGTGTTCTCCAACCGGCACACGTTGGGGGTGATCTTCAATGCCGATGTCACCAGTCCGCAAGCCTTGCGTCGCCGGCGCGCGCTGATCATCGCAATGATTACGGCGTATCTAACGCCGGAGACGGCGAAACGCTGACCCATCCGGCCGGTGGATCGGCTTGACAGCCGGCGGCCTGCTCATTTAACTCACGCATGAGTTAATAAACGACAGAAAAATGCATTTGGGACGAGACGCATGAAGGTTCTGATCACCGGCGGGATGGGTGTTATCGGCGCGGAGGCCAGCCGCAAATTCGTGCGCGAAGGCCACCGGCCGGTGGTGTTCGCGCGCCACCGCGACGACCGGCTGGTCGGCGACATCCTCGACAAAATCGACTTTGAGGCCGGCGATATTCTCGACATGCCGCGGCTGCTTGGCGTGATCAAGCAGCACCAGGTGACCCATATCGTGCATTCGGCCGCCTTCGTCGGCGCCGTGTCCGCCGCCAATCCGGCGCTCAGCATCCAGGTCAACGTGATGGGCACGGTCAATGTGCTGGAGGCGGCGCGGCTATTCGACGTGCGGCGCGTGGTCTACACCAGCGCCAAGGGCGTCTATGGTCCGGTTCTCGGCGCGTACGGCCCGCCCACCTACAAGCCGATGCCGGAGGACATGCCAAAAAATCCGCAGCGGATCTACGACAGCGCCAAGCTGATGAGCGAGCAGACCACGCTGTACTATGCCAATAATTTCGGCATCGACGCGGCTATTCTGCGGTTTGCGACCACCTACGGTCCGGGCAAGACCGCGCGCCACGGCAAGATGGGTGTCACCAGCCAGATCGTCGAAAGTCCGTTTCACGGACTGCCGTTCAAGCATCCCTACGGCAGCGAAGCTAAAGACGACTTCATTTACAACAAGGATTCCGCGCTCGGCATCTATCTCGCGACCGTCGCCGACAAGGTGCCGAGCCGGGTCTACAATATCGGCAGCGGCGAGGGCATCGGTCTCGGCGACATCGCGGCGGTGGTTCGCAAACGGATCCCCGGCGCGCAGATCGAGATCGGGCCGGGCGACAATTTTCTCGGCATGCCGTATCCGCCGCACGGGGTCTATGATGTCAGCCGCGCGCGCGATGAACTCGGCTTCAAGCCGGACTACGATATCGACCGTGCGATCGCCGACTACATCGCGAGCCTTGAGCGCATGCGCGCCCAGGGCGTCTGATCGTTCCGAGGAGACGCTGGCATGCGCGAGAAGCTCGAACTGGTGCGGCTGTCGCTCACGGAGCGGGACCGGCGCTGGGCGCTGACACGCAAGGAAATGGAGATCCGCGGGCTCGATTGCCTGGTGCTCTGGGGCTGGCCGGCGGTCTGGGATTTCTGCACCGCCAACGCGCGCTATCTGTCGCCGATCGGCGGCAACGCGGAATTCAACGTGCTGGTGTTCCCGTTGCGCGGCGAGCCGACCACGTTCGTGATGATGCCGACCTTCGTCGACGGCTGGCGGGCGGCACAGGATTGGGTCTCCGACGTTCGGCCGCGGCGCGGCACCTGGGCGGACAGCGTCGTCGATCGTATCGCGGAACTCGGACTGACCAAGGGCCGCGTCGGCATGGACGGGCTCGCGGGGCCGCTCGATCCGGACGGATGGTTGCCGCACAGCGTGTTCACGCGTCTCGGCGAACTGCTGCCGCAGGCCGAGTTCATCAATCTCGACGACATGATGGAGATGCTGCGCACGGTCAAGAGCGAGGAGGAATTGCAGGTGCTGGCCCGCGCGGCCAAGCTCGGCGACCTCATGTTGACGACCTGTCGCGACATCGCGCGCCCGGGCGTGACCGAGGCGAAAGTCTACGCCGGCATGATGGAAGCGATGCTCGCCAATGGCGGCGAGGAGCCGACGCTGTTCCTGTGGGCGTGCGACGCGCTGCCCTATCCGCATCCGTTTCGGCTGCCGACGATGCGGCCGATCGCGCGTGGCGATGTCATTATTTGCGAGATTCACCCCAAGATCGGCGGCTATTACACCCATGTCGAGCGCACCTTCTGCCTCGGCGAGCCGCAGCCCGAACAGCGGCGGATCTACGAGGGCTGCCTTGCGGCGTATGAGGAGGGGATGAAGAATTTCGGCCCCGGCCGCCCGATCTCGACGGCGATGAATCAGGTGCGCGACGTGATCCACGCCCGCGGGCTCGGCATGTGCGAAACCGGCATTCACGGCCACGGTCTGGCGTCGCTGGAATATCCGCGCTACCGCCACCACGCGTTGAAGGCGGACGAGGCGGCGCTGAAGAAGCTTGGCGACGCGTTCCAGCCGGGCATGGTGTTCGCGTTCAACATCGATCTGTTCGATTCCACGTTCCATGACGGCAAGACCGGCTGCGTGTTTGCCGAGACGGTTGTGATCACCGAAACCGGTGCGCGCCGCATGCACGCGTATCCGACCGAATTCCAGACCATTCCGGTATGACGAGCGAAAGCCGACAATGACCGAGCCAAAGCCTGACTACCCGCCGATCCGCCGCATCGTCACCGGGCATGACGGCGACGTCGCAAAGGTGCTGATCGATACGCCGGCGAGCAACGCCAAATTTCCCTCGCCCGGTACGGTGTCGACACTGATCTGGTGCACCGATGGAGCGCCAGCCACGATGCCGGCGGGGACGGCGATCGAGGATATGGGCGCGCGCATTCTCGGCACCGCGCCGCCGGCGAAGGGCACGCGCTTTGCCGTGATCGATTTTCCGCCCGGCAACAAGCCGCACATGCACCGCACCGAAACAGTCGATTATGTCATCTGCCTGGAAGGCGAGATCGACATGGACATGGATCAATCGACGGTGACGATGCGTGCCGGTGACATCATGGTGCAGCGCGGCACCAACCATGCCTGGGCCAATCGCAGCGGGTCGCGGGCGCGCGTCGCGTTCGTGCTGATCGACGCCGAGCCGTTGGGCGTCGGCAAGCCCGTGGTGGGAACCGCGAACGCGCGTTAGCAGAGTTTGCAATGCTGGAGTTCCGCAATATCAGCTTTTCGTTTCCCGGCCGCCGCGGCTCCATCGACGTGCTGCGCGACGTCTCGTTCAGCTGCGGGCAAGACGAGATCGTGGCGGTGATCGGGCCGAGCGGCTGCGGCAAGTCGACCTTGCTCAGCCTGGCCACTGGATTGCGAACGCCGACCAGTGGGGACGTCTTGATCGATGGCAAGGTTGTGAGGGGAGCCGACCCGAGGCTCGGCATGCTGTTTCAGCAGAGCACCCTGCTGCCCTGGCGCTCGGTGGTGGAGAACGTCGAACTCGGACTGGAAATTCGCGGCGAGCCGAAGGACGCGCGGCGCAGGCGGGCGCTCGCCCTGATGCGGCAATACGGGCTTGCGGGCTTCGAGCGCAAATACCCACATGTACTGTCCGGGGGAATGCAAAAGCGCGCCGCGCTGGCGCAGACATTGGCGATCGAGCCGTCGGTGCTGCTGCTGGACGAACCATTCGCGGCGCTCGATGCCCAGACCCGCATCGTAATCCAGAACGACGTCGTCAAGATCTGCCGCGCGGGCAAGCGCACCATGCTGATCGTCACCCACGACATCGCCGAAGCGCTGGCGATGGCCGATCGCGTCGTGGTGCTGAGCCGTCGCCCGGCGCAGGTGAAGGAAATCTACGAGGTGTCGTTCAGCCGGGAGGCGGCAAGCGTTGCCGATGCGCCGGCGATGCCGGGCTTTGCCGACGCCTACCGCCGGATCTGGCAGGCGCTGGACATCAGCATTACGGGTGCGGTGGCATGACCGCCTCAACGCTGCATCGGCTGCTGGTCGCCTGCGGGCGGGTGCTGGTCCTGATCTTCATCCTGGCCGGGGCGGAACTCGGCGTGCGCTCCGGATTCATGAGCCGGTTGTTCTTTTCCAGCCCGACCGAAATCGTGTCGGCGCTGCAAACGCAATGGGCCGACGGCTCGTTCCTTCCCAATGTGGGTATTACCGCATTCGAGACCTTGGTCGGGCTGGTGGTCGGTTCGCTCGCGGGCATGGCGGTGGGCCTGATCCTGCCGCAGGTGCGATTAATCTCGAATGTGTTCGAGCCGTTTTTGATGGTGCTCAACGGCATTCCGGTCATCGTCATCGCGCCGCTGTTCATTCTGTGGCTCGGCCTGGGCCTCGCCTCCAAGGTCGGCATCAGCGTGTACATCGTGTTCTTCGCGATGTTCATCCCGGTCTACACCGCGTCGCTGCGCCTCGACCGGACCTTCGTCGACGCCTTGCGGGTGATGGGTGCGAGCCGCAGCCAGATTTTCTGGAAGGTGATCGTGCCGTCATCGCTGCCGAGCGTCTACACCGGATTGAAGATCGGCTCCGGACTGGCGCTGATCGGCGCCGTCATCGGCGAGTTCGTCGCCTCGCGCGCCGGGCTCGGGCACATGATTCTCTATGCGTCGGGGACGCTGGATACGCCCTCGCTCTATCTCGGCATCATCACCATCGCGATTTTCGCCGCGGTCTTGAGTTTCGCGATCGACGCCATGGGCCGACTGCTGGTGCATTATCGGTTTGCGGACGAAAAATAACAGCGCGTCGTTTGGTCAGGACGGCGCCGATCTCGGGGAGTGGATGACATGAGACGGATTGCGAGCATTGCTGCGGTCGCGGTGTGGGCGCTGGCGTCGGCCTTGCAGCCGGCGCGCGCCGAGGCGGTCAAGATCGCGCTGCCGGTGGCTTCGCTGGAGTCGCTGCCGATCTATGTGGCCGACGAGCAGGGGCTGTTCAAGAAGCACGACGTCGAGGTCGACATCATCACCAGCCGCGGCGGCGGGGAAGCGATGAAGGCTTATTTGGCGGGCGAGGTTCAGATCGTCGCCACCGGCTTTCCGGAGGTCGGCCTGATGCGGGCGCGCGGCGTCGATGTCGAATTGTTCTTCGCGCAGACCTCGCGGGTGCCGTTCGCGCTGATCGCGCGCAAGGAGCTTGCGGTCAAAACGGTGGCCGATCTCAAGAGCAAGACCATCGCGGTCACCAGTCCGGGATCGCTGACGTCCAATCTGGCGCGTTATTTCGTCATTCAGGCCGGTCTCGATCCCGACAAGGACGTGAGCCTGGTGTCGGTCGGCGGCGGCGGAGAAATTCTGGGCGCGCTCAAGAGCGGCCGCGCCGATGCGGCGATGGTGTTCGAGCCGTTCGTCACCGTTGCGGTGCGCGAAGGCATCGCAACCATGGTGGTGGACGTGCCGGAGGCGCTCGATGCGTTTTCGTCCTCACCGCTCTCCACCAGCAAGGCGTTCCTGGACAAGTCGCCGAAGCAGGCTCAGGCGGTGTTCGATGCGCTCGCCGAAGCGCTGACGATCATCCACACCGATAAGGCGACGACGCTCGCGGTGGCGAAGAAGAAGTTCGGCAATGCGGACACCACGGTGCTGGAAGCGGCGCTGGCGCGGATGGAAAAGTCCTATTCCAAGACCGGCCGGTTCACCCGCGCGAACATCGACCGCACCCAATCGATCTCGGTCGAGCTCAAGATCATGCCGCAGGTCTATTCGTACGAGCAGGTGGTCGCACCGGCTGCCCGCGACGAAGCGAAATAGCCGACCTCCGGAGAGGAATGGACACGCGATGATGCAATCACTGGGTAGACTGACAGCAATCGTCGGGCGCGCTGCCGCGGTGGCGGCAATGGTCGCGGCGGTCCTCGCAAGCGGGGGCCGGTCGGTGCGGGCGGATTCGTTTCCCGCGCGTCCCGTGAAGATCATCGTGCAGACGGCGGCTGGATCCTCGATCGACGTCGCCGCCCGGCTGGTCGCTGAGAACCTGTCGCGGATCTGGGGGCAGCAGGCCTTTGTCGTCAATCAGCCCGGCGCCGGGGGAGCGCTGGCGGCGCGGGCGCTGGCCTCGGCGCCGCCCGACGGCGAGACGCTGCTGCTTGCGGCGTCATCGATTTTTGTCGCGCTGCCGGAATTGCAGAAGGATCAGGCGGCGAGCATCGACGCTTTCGTGCCGGTGGCCTATGTCGGTGAACAGCCGATGGTGGTGGTGGTCGGCGCGAACGAGGGCATCAAGACCTTTCCGGAGTTGCTGACCCGCATTCGCCAGACACCGGGCGGCATGAACTGCGCGGTGTCGACCCGCGGCGGCCTCTCGCATCTGTCCGCGGAATCGCTGAAAGCGGCGGCCGGCGCCGAGATGACCTTCGTGCATTATCCCGGTACGGCGCAGGCGCTGTCGGATGTGATTTCCGGCCGGGTGCCGATGGGGATCGACAGCCTGTCAGCGTTCTTCGGTCCGGCCGCAGGCGGGCAGATCCGCATTGTCGCGATCGCCTCCACAGCGCGCCTGAAGAAGCTGCCCGAGGTGCCGACGGTGGCAGAGACCATTCCGGGCTTCGAGGCGATTGCGTGGCTCGCGCTGGTCGCGCCGCCCGGAACGCCGGCGGCGCTCGCCGCCAAGATCGGCGCCGACGTCGATCGCGTTCTCGCCGACCCCGACGTGGTCAAGCGGATGGACGAAATCGGCAACTTCGTGCACCCGATGACCACGGCGGAACTCGCGGCGTTCATCAAGGCGCAGCGGGCCCAATGGCTGCCGGTGGTGCAGAAGTTCGGCGTCGCGCCGTGACGCCGAACTTGCCTGTGCTCTTAAGAATTCGCCGCCCGACGAACCGGTCTCGGCTCCGGTGCAGAGACGCCTTTCGGCAAATCGAACATGCCCTTGGGGAGCGTATCGAAGAACGCCAACACCTCTGATGTCTTCACCACGTCGGCATATTTGGCGTTCATGTCGCAGAGATTGATGGCGTGGCTCGCCTGCGAACGGTCGAAACAGCCTTCCTCCGCCAGCGTGATGCGATAATTGAGGCTGAAGGCATCGAGCACGCTGGCGCGCACGCAGCCGGATGTGGTGGTGCCGGTGACGATCAGGCTGTCGCAGCCGAGCAGGGTCAGGTAGCTCGCGAGATTCGAGCCGAAGAAGCCGGAAGGCTTCTGCTTGTAGATAATGATGTCCTGCGGCGCGGGCCCGATCTGCGGCATGATCTCGTTGCCGTCGAGATTGGACATCACCACGGGCGTGCCGGAGGCGTCTTCGTTGGAGCGGTTGTTCTTCCACGCCCAGCTGCCGGAATCCCACAGGTCGTCGCGGCGGATGCCGGTGGTGTAGATCACCGGCAATTGTTTGTCGCGCGCCTTGTCGATCAGGGCGCGGATATAGGGCAGCGCGACCCAGGCGTCCTCGCCGCAGGAATTGCGCCATTTCTTGATCGATTCCAGGATCGGCTCCGGCTTGTCGCCGCAAAACGCGTAATTGACGTCGATGATCAGCAGCGCCGGGCGCTTGCCGAAACCCTGGCGGGCGCCGTAGCCCGAGGTGGCGAACACCATCTTGTCGCGTTCGGTGAGAAACTGGTTCCAGATCGGTTCGTTTTTTTGTTCACTCATGCGGGATTCTCCAGGCGATTGATCGAGGCTCCGGCGTCGGCGCTACAGCGTCGCCCGTACCGCTTCGACAAAACTCATGTCAATGATGTCATCGTACTTGATATCGGCCTTCAAGATACCGGCTTCGCGCACCACCGAGCTCGCGGTGGTCCAGGACTGCCGGCTGATGGTGCCGTCGCGGCTCCACAGTTCGTCCTTGAACGAGCGATCGAGGGTGGCCTTCATGTCGTCGAGCGGCATGGTGGGGAACTGGGTCTTGGCGATCTCGCTCGCCTCCGCCGGATTGGCGTAGACGAACTTCAGCGCGCGCATCATGCCGCGAACGAACGCGCGCACCAGCTCGGGCTCCTTTTCGATGGTTTCCAGCCGCACGTTGAGGGTGGAATAGGCATAGGGACCGAGTTCCTTGGGCACGCTGAAAAACGGCTCGCTCCAGACATTGTTGCGGATGCCCTGGGTGATGAACGGCTCGGTCGCTTCGCCGATCTGCGCCTGCTTGGCGCGCACCGCCGGGAGGATCGCCGCGTTGCTGGTTTCGATCAAGGTCACGTCTTTGGTGGGATCGAGCTTCCAGGTCGCCAGCAGATAACGCATGATCGAGTTGGGGGTGCCGCCGAGCGGGCCGACCGCGATCGACTTGCCCTTGAAGTAGCCCGGCCAATCGGTTCCGGTTGGTTCCTGGCCCGGGACCGCGCTGAAATATACGTTGCCGCGGTCGACGCAGTTGACGATCGCCCGCAGTTCGGCGCCCTTGGCCTTGGCGAAAGCATTGTGCTCCGGGCCGCCGATGAAGGCGAAGGCTTGGCCCGACAACACCGCGTTGGTATGGCCGCTGCCGGTGTCGATGGTGACGATCTTCACCGACACGTCGTCGAAAAAGCCCTTGGCGCTCGCAATATAGAGCGGCAGGTAGCCGGTCGAGTGCACCGGCTCGGCCACCAGCAATTCGCGTGCGGCGCGCGCCGGATAGATCCGGCCGATGGCGGCGGCGCCGGTCGCCAGCGCTGCGGTCTTGAGAAATCGGCGTCGGTGCATGTCGCTCTCCTGTTCAATCCACGCGCGTACTAACCCTTGACGCCCCGGTGCAGCACGCGCTCGACCCACGACACCGTGAGGTACATCGCGATCGCGAGCGCGGAAAGCACCGAGACGGCGACCCAGACCAGCGCGATGTCATAGGTCTGGCCAGCGTAAAGAATGGCGCGTCCGATGCCGTGCTGGGAGGCAATGAATTCGCCGACGATGGCGCCGGTCAAAGCCAGGCCGATATTCACCCGCAGCACCGAAATGATCCACGGCAGGCACGACGGCACCACCAGCTTGCGGAAGACCTGCAGGCGCGAGGCGCCGAGCGAGTAGAACAGCTTCTCGCTGTCGGCATCGACCGCCTTGACGCCGGCATAGGTCGTCAGGGTCGATACCACCAGGGTCAGCGCGGTGGCGATGGCGATCTTGGAGGCGATGCCGATGCCGAACACCAGCACGACGAGCGGGGCGAGCGCGAGCTTCGGCAGCGATTCAAAGCAGATGATGTAGGGCTGCATGATCGCGGCATAGTTTTTCGACCACCAGAACGACAGGCCGAGCGCCGAGCCGGCGGTGGTGCCGATCACGAAGCCGAGGATGGTGGAACGGAAGGTGAAGGCGATGTCGGTGAAGGCTTCCCCGGTGGTGAAAAAGATCGTCAGGGTCTTGAAGATCGCGCTCGGCCGCGACCAGAAGAACCCGTCGACGAAACCGGTCGCGGCGCCGAGTTCCCAGAGCGCAATCAGTGCGACCAGGATTCCGACTTGGACCGCGACGATGATCCAGGTCGGCCACATCCGGTGGACCGGCAGGCGACGCAGCGGCCGCGACGGGCGCTGGCCGGGGGTCGCACTGGCTTCGACGGCGCCGGCGGGCATCACCATTTTCGCGTGCGCGGTTTGAGGGATGGTCACAGCTATGCCGCATCCTCGAAAGACTGGGCCTGGTCGTGCAGCAGCGCGAGGCAGCGCTCTTTCAGGACGATGAATTCCGGGGCGGTGGTGCAGGAGCGCAGGCGCGGACGCGGCAAAGTGACCGGAATGGTCTCGATGATCCGCCCCGGCCGCGCGCCCATCACGTGCACTTCGTCGGAGAGGAAGAGCGATTCCTCGACGTCATGGGTGACGAACACCACGGTCTTGTGGAAGTCGCTCCACAATTCCAGCAGCCATTCCTGCATCCGCAGCTTGGTCTGGGCGTCAAGCGCGCCGAACGGCTCGTCGAGCAGAATGACATCGGCGTCGAACAGCAGCGTCCGCAGCAGCGCCGCGCGCTGGCGCATGCCGCCGGACAATGCGTCGGGATAGGCGTTCTCGAATCCGCCGAGGCCGTAGCGCCGCAGCAAGGGCAGCGCCCGGGCCCGGGCGTCCGCAAGCCGCACACCCTGGATCTCCATGCCGAGGATGATGTTGTCGGTGAGCGTGCGCCACGGCAGCAGCAGATCCTTTTGCAACATGTAGCCGACCCGGCCGATGGTGCCGGTGGCGTCGATGCCGTCGATCAGCACGCGGCCCTCGGTCGGTTCCTGCAGGCCGGCGATGACGTTGAACAGGGTGCTCTTGCCGCATCCCGACGGCCCGATCAGGCTCACGAAACGACCGTGGGGGACCGCGAGGCGAATGTGATCGAGCGCATGAAAGACGCCGGCAGGCGTCGCAAATTTCATGCTGACATCGTCGATCGACAACTTGGTCGAGGGCAAGGGCTGCCTCCGCTCCGGGATAAAAGGCTAGAGCCGGCCGTCATGGGCCGCAAGCCGTTTTTCACATCATCGCCGCCGCCGTGTCGGTGACGGGCGGCCGGGCAGATCGCGGTTCTTCGGCGTCTTGTTTGAACGATCATCCTGAATTGATGATTTAATGGCGTCGGTGCGCCCAACGTTTATGCAACGTTTGTTCGCTGGATTTAGGACTGCGGATTGGAAATTGTCGCCGGTGGGCTTCGGCCTAGAATGTCAGGCTTGCCAGCGGATGCAACGTCGGCTTCGCCGATCGGTCCATCGCGCGTGCCGTCATCGCAGTTCCAGGGCCTTCTGCCGCTCTGCGACTCTGACCTCCAATGCCCTTTGCAGGGCGGGCACGATTGTCTTCTGCTTCATGAATGCGAACCCACGTTCGGCCAGTTGATTCCTGGCCTGATCGTTGCGGCACAGTTCGAGGGCATGTTTGGTCAGATATTGATATTCGGAAAAAAATACGCCCTGGGCCCAGTCGACGTCGGTCTCCGCATTGCTGCTGTGTTCGGACAACACCGGACATTGATTGGCCAGGTAATAGCTGATGCGGACTTGCTCGAGAATTTTTGCTTTGTGAAAGTGCACGTTCAGCAGCAATTTTGCGCGCGCGATATGACGGTCGCGATCCGCGCCATACGTGTTCATCAGCCACACCGCGTTCAATCCGCATTCGCGCATTTGGGCGAGGACATTGTTGCGGCGTTCGTTCATGCTGCCGATGAACAGAACATCGATATCCTGGTCGGCCTGTTTCTGAATTCTGGAAAGTCCATCGAAGTACGCGATCGGGACGATCGCATCCACGAATATTCCATTCTGTTTGAATTCTTCCGCGTTGTCGTTGGTGTAATCCCAGACGGTGAAGTTTCGCATGGTGGTGACGAGATCGCTGGACGCCCACAATTCGTTGTCTCTGACCTGCTCCAGATTGTAGAGGATTGAATCGGCGGGCAGTTCGATCGGAAAGGCAGCCAGGAGATTTGAGCCCAGGACGATATGCTTGGTCCCGTGATGAACATCGGTCGTGATTTGAGACTGGTGTCCAAGGTGCAGCAGGCCGTCATTGATCGTCTCTGCGACCTCCCTGAAGCATTCGGAATGAATATATCCCGGTGGTGAAACAATGAGGACCGAGAATCTCATCCCTGCTTCCCGTCGCTATCGCGTCTTCTCACGCGAGACTACGCCGGGCGCCGGCGATTCGTCTCATCGCCCGTCCGCGGCAGCCTCCAGGCGGGGGATGTCGATCTTGGACATTTGCAGCATGGCCTGCATGGCCCGCTTCGAGCGCGCGGGATCGGGGTCCGCCAGCAATTCCGGGAGGCGTGCCGGTACGATCTGCCAGGACAGACCGAACTTGTCCTTCAGCCAGCCGCATCGGCTTTCCTTGCCGCCATCAGAGGTGAGCGCGGACCACAGCCGGTCGGTCTCGCCCTGATCTTCGGTCGTCACGGAAATCGAGGCGGCTTCCGTGAAGGTAAAATGCGGGCCGCCGTTCAGCGCCTGGTAGGGCGTTCCGGCGAGCGTGAACGCGACGGTGAGTGCCGGTCCCCCCGGATCCCGCCGAAACACGCGGTCAATGTGCGAACCCGGGATCAGGGACACATAATAATGCGCGGCTTCCTCGGCCTTGCCGTCGAACCACAGGCAGGTGCGTACCTTCGGTGTCATCTTGGGCTCCTGATCGTTGTTGTGCAGCTTGCACCAAGGACGTTCGGGCGTCCCGCGATCCGACAATGGCCCGAAAGACAATGGCGCGAAAAATGACCGGAGAGGGCAGTTTGCCAGCCCTCATTCTGCTATTTGTGGCTGGCATTCAGCCGGGCCAGGAAGGATCATGGATCAACAAGCGTCGCGCCTGCCGTTGTCGGGGATCACGGTGGTTTCGATCGAACAGGCGATCGCAGCCCCGCTTGCCAGCCGCCATCTCGCGGATTGGGGCGCGCGGGTGATCAAGATCGAGCGGCCGGGCAAGGGCGATTTCTGCCGCGACTACGATTACGTGATGAACGGCATGTCGAGCCAGTTCGTCTGGACCAATCGGTCGAAGGAGAGCCTGGCCCTCGACATCAAGAGCCCGGACGGCGCGCGCGTCCTCGAAGCGCTGCTGCCGCGCGCCGATGTGTTCTTGCAGAACCTCGCGCCCGGCGCCGCCAAGCGGCTGGGTCTCGACGCCGCCACCCTGGTGGCGCGGTTTCCCCGCCTGGTCGCCTGCGATATTTCCGGCTACGGCAGCGACGGCCCCTACAGCGACAAGAAGGCGTACGACCTGCTGGTGCAATGCGAGGCCGGGTTCCTCGCGGTCAACGGCACCCAGGAGCAGCCGGCGAAATGCGGCATCGCGGTGGTCGATATCGCCACCGGCATGTACGTGCTCAATGGCGTGCTGATGGCGCTGTTCAACCGCGAGCGAACCGGCAAGGGCACCGCCTTCGAAGTCTCATTGTTCGATTCGATCGCCGAATGGATGAGCTATCCCGCCTTCTATACCGAGGGCGCCGGCAAGCCGTTGCAGCGGACCGGCATGCGCCACGCCACCATCGCGCCGTATGGTCCGTTCCGCGCCGGCGACGGACGGGTGGTGTTCTTTGGCATTCAGAACGAGCGCGAATGGAATGCGCTGTGTGCGGACGTGCTCGACGACGCCGCGATCGCGAGCGATCCGCGGTTTTGCACCAATCCGCAGCGCTTGCAGCACCGCGATGAACTGGAGGCGCGGATCGAACAGCATTTCGCTGCGCTGACCAGCGAGCAGGTGCTGCAGCGGCTGGATCAGGCGTCGATTGCCAACGCACATATGAACGATGTCGAGAGCTTTCTTCAGCATCCGCAGCTGCACGCGCGCGACCGCGTGCGCAAGGTCGGGTCGCCGCGCGGGCCGTTGACCAGTTTCCTTCCGGCCGTGACCATTCCGGGCGTTGCACCGGTCATGGGCGCGGTGCCTGCGGTTGGCGAGCATACCGACGCGATCCTTGCCGAACTCGGCCTCGCCGACCGGAAGCCGGCGTGAGCGCGCGCCTGACCCGCACCTATCTCGCGGTGCCGGCGCATCGCGCGCGGATGGTGCAAAGTGCCGCCGCGTCGGCGGCCGACGCCGTATTCATGGACCTGGAGGACGCGGTGCCCGCCGGCGAAAAGGCCGCGGCGCTCGAACAGGCTGCTGCTGCCTTGGGCAAGCAGGACTGGGGTCGCAAGACCGTGGCGGTTCGGCTCAACGCCATCGACAGCGGCATGATCGAACAGGAGATCGCAAGGCTTGCGCCGCTGCCGCGGCTCGATGCGGTCATCGTTCCGAAAGCCGAAAGCGTTGCCGATGTGGCGAGGATTACGCACTGGATCGATGCGGCCGGCGGGCGCGAGCAGCCGCTCGGGATCGAACTTCTGATCGAGACGGCGCGCGGCCTGGTCAATGTCGAGGCGCTTGCCGCCGCGCCACGGGTGAGCGCGCTGCATCTCGGCGTCGGTGACTTTGCCGCTTCGATCGGTGCGCGCAGCAGCGAGATCGGTCAGTCGCCGCCCGGCTACCGGCACCTCGGCAGCGCCGCCGATGGCTATCCCGAGGTGCCGCTCGATCTCTTCGCTTATCCGATGATGCGGATGCTGGTCGCCGCGCGGGCCTTCGGGCTGCGGGCGATCGACGGGCCCTGCGGCGCCTTTCGCGACGCCAAGGCGACCGCGGCCACGGCCGCCAAGGCCGCCGCCATGGGTTTCGACGGCAAGCAGGTGATTCATCCGAGCCAGATCGCGATCACCCGCGATGCCTTCATTCCGTCCGAGCAGGAACTCGCGCATGCGCAGCGCGTGCTGGCGGCGCTGGAGGAGGCGGAGCGCGACGGGCAGGGCGCGGTCACCGTGGATGGCAAGATGATCGACTACGCCAATATCCGCATGATCCGCCGGCTGCTGCAATTCAAGGAACAGGCGTGAGCGATGACGACATTCGTTCTGGTGCACGGGACCTGGGGCGGCGGCTGGCAATGGCGCGAAGTCGCCGATCGCCTGCGAGCCAAGGGGCATGCGGTGTTCACGCCGACCTTGACCGGCCTCGGCGAGCGCTCGCATCTGATCTCGCCGCAGACGGATCTTGAGACCCACATCCGGGATGTTGCCGCGGTCATCGATAGCGAGCAATTGGGCGATGTGGTTCTGGTCGGCACCAGCTATGGCGGCCTGGTGATGTCCGGTGTCGCCGATCGGATCCCGGGGGCGGTGGCGGCGCTGATCTATCTGAACGCGGCGCTGCCGAGCGACGGCAAGTGCATGCTCGATACGGTGTCGGCGGAGCGGCGTGCGCTGGTGCAGACGCTCGCGGATACCGAAGGCGACGGCTATCGCATTCCGACCTCGCTGATCCTCGATACCGGGATCGAGGATGCAGCGGCGCGGCAAGCCTATCTCAGCCGCATGAGTCCGCATCCGCTGCCGTCGCTGTTGCAGCCGATCCGCCTGACCGGGCGATATTTGGAGGTCGCGCGCAAAGCCTATGTGCTCGCGACCAAGAAAGTCTCGCATCATTTCCGGGACTATCATGACTGGGCAAAGCAGCAGCCCGGCTGGACCGCGCACGAGATCGCCTCGCATCATTATCCGATGGCGACGATGCCGGAGGAAGCCGCCGCGCTGATCATGCGGATTGGGGTGTGAGCGTCGCGTCCCTCCGCGATGCCGGATCGACCTAAGCCGGCAGATCGATCAAAACCTTGCCGACACTCTGCCCGGACTCCACCGCCTCGTGGGCCAGCGCGATGTCGCTGAGCAGGAAGCGCTGGGCGATGCGATGCTGCAACAAGTCCGCCTCGAGCATGGCGTTGATGCCGGCGGCCATGGCTTGCAGCACCTCGGAGGGCAATCGATAGAGCGTGAGGAACCGCATGGTGACGCAGCGCTGGCGCAGATCGCGCACCGGGATGGTGGCGGTGAGGTCGCTCGAACCGTAGCTCGCGATGGCGCCGCCCAGCGCCATGACGTCGGCGGCGAGACGGGCGTTGGCGGTGGTGTCGACATCGACCAGGAGATCGACGCCGCGCTCCTGCGTCAGGGCCAGGATCTGGCGACCGGCATCGGCATCGCGATAATTGACGACGTGATGGGCGCCGCCTTGGCGCGCCTCTTCCGCCTTGGCGGCGGAACTGGTGGTCGCGATGACGCGGGCGCCGTGCCGCTGCGCGATCTGGATCGCGTAACGCCCGACCGCGCCGGCGCCGCCGGTGATCAGCACGGTGCGGCCGGCGACGGGTCCGGCGCCGAGCACGGCGGTCCAGGCGGTCATCGCGGGAATGCCGAGACAGGCGCCGACCTCGAACGACACATTGTCGGGCAACAGCGCGACGAATTGCCGGCCGATGGTGATGAACGTACTGGCGGTTCCGAACGGGCGCTGATGCTGGCCGCAATACACCCACACGCGCCGGCCGATCCAGGTCGGTGCGACGCCGTCGCCGACGGCCTCGACAATGCCGGCGCCGTCGTGATGAGGAATGACGCGATCGAACTCCTTGCGGCGGCCGGGAACGCCGCCCCGGCTTTTTACGTCGGCCGGATTGACGCCGGAACAGTGCAGGCGCACCAGCACCTCGCCGGGTCCGGGCGGGCGCACCGGCATCTCGCCGATGATCATCACCTCGCGCGCCGGCCCGCTGCGGTCGTAATAGGCACAGGTTGCGGTCAGCGTCATGGTTTGAACGCGGTGCGCGGCGTCAGTCTTGCAGCGGAACGCCGCGGGTTTCCGGGCCGAACCAGATCACGATCAGGCCGACCACATAGAAAATCCCGGTCGAGGCGGCCGCTGCCGGCAGCGAGCCGAAGGTCCCGACCAGCACGCCGCCGATCAGAGGGCCGATGGCGGTCGCGCAACGCGCCGCGTTCCAGCAGAAGCCCTGGCCGGTCGCGCGCACGCGCGTCGGGAACAGCTCCGGCAAATAGGCGGCGAAGGTGCCGAAGCCGCCGATGACGAAATAGCCGTAGATCGGCATGAACCACAGCAGGTCGTCGAGGCTCTTGATCATCACGAACAGGTAGAGCGATGACACCAGGCTGCCCAAGCAGAACAGGAAGTAGGACCAGCGCCGGCCCATGCCGTCGGTCAGGAACACCAGCGAGCCGTAGCCGAGGACGGCGCCGACCATCATCAGCATGAAGGCGTAGCTGATGGTCTTGACGCCGACCAGGGGCGTGCCGTTGGCCGCATGGACCAGCTGTTGAATCCAGCTCGGCAGCAGCGTCAGTCCGCCCCAGCTGCCGATCATCATCGACGCGGATACCAGGACGCCGACAATGGTGTTGCGGCGTAGCGCCGGCGAGAAGATGCTGGCGAAGGTCCGCATCGAGGTCATGCGGGCGACCGTGGTGTCGTTTTTCACGCGCAGCCAGCGCTCCGGTTCCGGCACGAAGCGGCGCAGCACGAGGCCGATGATCGCGGGCAGGGCGCCGGCGGCGAGCACCCAGCGCCAACTGATGGGTCCGAGCAGCAGGTTGTCGAGGGCGGCGAGGAAAAATCCGAACGCGAAGGCCATCTGCATGATCTGCATGGCGCGGGCGCGTGACTTTTCCGGCCAGGTCTCGGCAATCAGCGCAGCGCCCGCGGCCCATTCGCCGCCAATGCCGAAGCCGGCGATCGCCTGCAGCGCCGCCAATTGTTGCCAGGATTGTGCGAGGCCGCTCAAGCCGGTGAAGGTCGCGTAGATGATGATGGTGAGCACCATGGTGCGGGTGCGGCCGAAGCGGTCGGCGACGACGCCGAACACGACACCGCCCAGGCCCCAGCAGAACAACTTGATCGCCATGATGTAGGCGCCGAATTGCGCCACCTCGGCCGGTTTGTTCGAGTGGATCAGTTCCGCAACGCTCGGAAACAGCACGAGCGAAAACAGGTTGAGATCCATCGAATCGAACAGCCAGCCGAGAAACGCCGACCACAGCGCGAGCCATTGCGGGGACATAAGGCCGGCGCGCACGGGTGCGCTGACACTGCTGTTCACGGTGGTCATCGTCTTCCTCCCCGTTGTCGCGTTTCCGTTGGTCTTGGTGCCGGCGCGATGCGGACCAGCTAGTCTTTTTGTGACGCGGTGATTTTTTCTCGCGTCAGGCTTGACAGTCGCATGGGGATGATTTCCAATCAACAAAAATAAATTCCGTTTAACGGAATTTGGAGGAACGTCCCGGATGAAGGTCGAAAATTCATTTCGCGTCGATTTGCCCCTGGCCAACGCTTGGGCGACGCTGCTCGACATTCCGTCCGTGGTGCTGTGCATGCCGGGCGCCGAATTGTTGGCGGTCGAAGATGCGCGCACCTATCGCGGCCAGGTGAAGGTGAAACTGGGTCCGATCGCGGTCGCGTTTCAGGGCCGCGCCAAGCTCACCGAAGTCGATGAGGTCCACCATACGGTGCGGGTCAATGCGTCGGGGACGGAAGGCAAGGGCCGCGGCTCGGCGCGAGCGGACGTCGCATTCCGTCTCTCGCCCGACGGCGCCGGCACGCGGGTCGACATCATCAGCGATTTGTCGCTCGCCGGGGCCGTCGCACAATACGGCCGCGCCCAGGGCGTGATCGCGGACGTCTCGCAAATGATGGTGGATTCGTTCGCGGACAATCTTCGGCGGCGGATCGCCGCCGACAGCAGCGATGCGGCTGCGCCGACATCAGCCATCGGCCGGCCGGCGCCGACACTACAGCCCGCAGCTGCGCCAGCACTGTCGTTGTTCACTCTGCTGGCGGCGTTGGTTCGCCGCTGGTTGAGCCGTCCGAAGGAGACCTGAACGCCATGACATCCGCTCCGTTGGCCGTCAATTCCGAGGCCGCCCGTGTCGATCCGCGCTTCGTTGCGCCGGACCTGGTCAGTGTCGATGCCGACGGCGTCGCGCGGTTGACCGGCGGCCGCTGCCGCGCCTGCGAGGCGCGCAGCTTCCCGCGCACGCCGGTCTGCACCAGCTGCCTGTCCGAGGACATCGCCGCGTGCGATCTCGGCGATCGCGGCACGCTCTATTCCTATTCGATCGTGCACCAGGCGCCGAAGGGCTGGAACGTTCCCTACGCGCTCGGCTACATCGATCTGCCCGACGATGTACGCGTGCTGGCGCATCTCGACGTTCCGGCGTCGGCGATCACAATCGACATGCCGATGAAGCTCTCGGTCGGTGTCGTCGGCAGCGATGCCGCCGGCGCGCCGCTCATGAGCTACACGTTCGCACCGGCTTGAGGTCATAAACATGCGCGACGTCTGCGTCATCGGAACCGGTCTCATTCCGTTCGGTAAATATCCGGACAAGGCCTTGGCCGACATCGGCTGGCCGGCGGTCAAGGAAGCGATCGTCGAATCCGGGCTGCCGCCGAAATCGATCAATGCGGTGTATTGCGGTTCCGCGCTCGGCGGCATGCTGTCCGGACAGCGGGTGATGAAATCGCTCGGCCTGACCGGGATGTCGATCATCAATATCGAGAACGCCTGTTCGTCGAGTTCGTCCGCCCTGGCGGAAGCCTGGACCGCAGTCGCGAGCGGCCGGCACGACGTCGTCCTCGTGATCGGTGTCGAAAAGCTGACCAAGTTCGGCGGCGGCACCTTGCCGCTCGAGCGAGAGGACTGGGAGGTCAACCAGGGCATGGTGATGCCGGCGCTCTACGCCATGCGGGCGCAGCGCTATATGCACGATTATGGGCTCACGGCGCGGCAGCTCGCCCAAGTCTCGGTCAAGGCGCACGATCATGGCACGCTCAATCCGAATGCGCAGATCCGCAAGCGCGTGAGCCTGGAAGAGGTGATGGCGGCGCGCCCGGTCGCCGATCCGTTCACGCTCTGGCATTGCTGCCCGACCGGCGACGGCGCCGCGGCGCTGGTGATCGCCAGCGGCGATCTCGCGCGCAAGCATCGGTCTAACCCTGTGCGGGTGACGGCGTCCGAAGTCACCTCGGGGATCTACACCAACGGCTACCGGGACATGACGTGGGCGGAGCTGACCGCGCGTGGCGCTCACGAAGCCTACGAGATGGCAGGCATTGGTCCTGAGGATGTCGACGTCGCGGAAATCCACGACGCCTTTACCATCGCGGAGTTGATGTATTACGAGGCGTTCGGCTTCTGCGAGCGCGGCGGGGCCTATCAGCTGCTGGCGAGCGGCGCGACGTCGCTCGGCGGCAATATTTGCGTCAATCCGTCCGGCGGCCTGCTGTCGCGCGGTCATCCGGTCGGCGCCACCGGTGCGGCGCAGGCGGTCGAGATCGTGCGGCAACTTGAGGGGCGCGCCGGCGCGCATCAGGTCAAGGACGCCAAGGTCGGCATCGCGCACGCCACCGGCGGCGGCATTGCCGGTCTCGATCATGGCGCCTGTTCGATCCACGTGTTCGCGCGATGAAGCCGGCGCCGTTCGATTACCACGCGCCGCGCACGATCGCGGAAGCTGCCGGACTGCTCGCCAGTCTCGACAATGTGAAGGTGTTGGCCGGCGGCCAGTCGCTGGTGCCGATGATGAATTTTCGTTACGTGATCGTGGACCACCTGATTGACCTGGCCAGGATCGGCGATCTCGCCGGCATCAGTATCGCCAATGGCCGGATGCGGATCGGCGCCATGACGCGTCAGCGCGACATCGAATTTTCCGCCGAGGTCGCGCGGCATTGCCCGCTGATGATCGAAGCGCTCAAGCATGTCGGCCATCGCCAGACCCGCAACCGCGGCACCATCGGCGGCAGCCTGGTTCATGCCGATCCGGCGGCCGAGTTGCCGGCGGTGTGCGCCACCCATGCGGCGGTGATCGAGATTGCGAGCGGCAGGGGTCGGCGCACAGTCCCGTTCGCCGACTTCAGTGTCGCGTTCATGACGACGGCGGTCGAGCCGGACGAGATCGTGACGGCGATCGAGATCCCGTTATGGCCGCCGGGCCACGGCTACGGTTTCCACGAGTTTGCCCGCCGCCATGGCGATTTCGCGGTGGCGGGCGCGGCTGTCCTGATCGAACTCGACGACGACCGGACGGTGCGGCGGGCGTCGATCACGCTCTGCGGCGTCGGCAATACGCCGATGCCGATTCCGGAGGCCGTGGCCGCGCTGCTCGGCAAGCAACCGACGGTCGAGGTCATTCGCGCGGCGAGCCGCACCGCCAAGGCGCTGACGCCGATTTCCGATATTCATGCCAGCCCCGACTATCGCCGGCATCTCGCCGAGGTGCTGATGGGTCGCGCGCTGCGCGACGCCGTCAGGCGCTGCAAGGTCGGTTGAGGGATCATCGCCATGGACAAGCGCAAGGTTTCGCTGCAGATCAACGGCCGTCGTTACGAGCGCGAGGTCGAGCCGCGGCTGACGCTGGTGGATTTCCTGCGGCACGAACTCGATCTCACCGGCACCCATGTCGGCTGCGAGCACGGCGTGTGCGGCGCCTGCACGGTGCTGATCGATGGCCGCTCGGCGCGTTCGTGCCTGACTTTCGCGGTGCAGGTCGAGGGCTGTGAGATCACCACGGTCGAAAGCCTGAGCGCACCGGACGGTGAACTGAACGCGCTCCAGCAGGCGATGCGCGAGCGGCATGGGCTGCAATGCGGTTTCTGTACCTCCGGGGTGTTGATGAGCCTGACCGAATTGCTGCGCGACAATCCCGATCCGTCCGAAGACCAGGTGCGCGACGTGCTGAGCGGCAATCTCTGCCGCTGTACCGGCTATGCCGGCATGGTGGCCGCGGCGCTTGATGCCGCGCGCGTGCTGCGCGTCAAACAGGAGGCTTGAGCATGGGCGCCAAGCAGTTTGGAGCGCGCGTCGCTCGGCTGGAAGATGCCGGGCTGCTCGCCGGCCGCGGCCGCTTTGTCGACGACGTCAAGCTGCCCGGCATGCTGCATGCCTGCTTCGTGCGTTCGCAGCATGGCCACGCGCGCATTCGCGGCATCGATACGGCGATGGCACGTGACCTTGCGGGCGTTCACGCGGTGCTGACGGCGGCCGACCTGCCGGCGTCGATGAACTCCGTCCGGATGCCGATGCTGGTTCCGAACCCGTCGATTGCGTCCTCGCTCACCCAGCATTGCCTGGCCCGCGACGAGGTCTGCTACGTCGGCCAGACCGTCGCGGTGGTGATCGCCGACAGCCGCTATATCGCCGAGGATGCGGCGGCGCTGGTCAGTGTGGACTACGACGTGCTGCCGGCGGTGAGCGATTGTCGCGACGCGGTCAAGCCCGGAGCGCCGCGCGCGCATGAAACGCTGAAGGACAACGTCGCCTCGGCCTTTCGCATGGGCTATGGCGATGCCGATGCGGCGTTCGCCGCGGCCAAGCATGTCTTCAGCGAGGAGATCTGGCAGCACCGCGGCGGCGGGATGGCGATGGAAACCCGCGCCGTGATCGCGAGCGTCGATCCGGTCAACGATTTTCTCACGGTGTGGTCGGCGACGCAGACGCCGCATATCGGGCGGCGCATGATTGCGGACCTGCTCGACCGCGAACTCGAATCGATCCGCGTGATCGCGCCGGATGTCGGCGGCGGGTTCGGACCGAAGGCGATTTTTTACGCCGAGGAAGCGGTCATTCCGGCGGCGGCGATCAAGCTGAAGCGGCCGGTGAAGTGGATCGAGGATCGGCGCGAACACTTCCTGTGCGCGACCCAGGAACGCGACCAGTACTGGAACGTGTCGATCGCGGTCGATGGCGAGGGGAAGATTGCCGGCGTGCGCGGCACGCTGCTACACGACACCGGCGCGTTCGTGCCGTGGGGCATCATCATGCCGTATATCGCGGCGGCGACGATGCCGGGTCCCTACGTGGTTCCGGCCTACGCGCTGGACGTGACCGTCGCGCTCACCAACAAGGTGGCGACCACGCCGGTGCGCGGCGCCGGGCGGCCGCAGGCGGTGTTTGCGATGGAACGGTTGATGGATCGGGTGGCGCGCGAATTGAATCTCGATCCGGCGGACGTGCGTTTCCGCAACTTCATCCAGCCTTCGCAGATGCCGTATGCAGTCGGGCTGACGTTCCGTGACGGCAAGCCGCTGATCTATGACAGCGGGGATTATCCCCGCGCACAGACCGAAGCGCTGCGGCTCGGCGGCTATGCCGGCTTTGCCGCGCGCAAGGCGGCGGCGCGGGCCGAGGGGCGCTTTCTCGGCATCGGGATTGCCAATTACGTCGAGGGCACCGGGCTCGGACCTTATGAAGGAGTGACCGTGCGGGTGCTGCCGAACGGCAAGGTGGCGGTGGCGACCGGGGCGACCAACCAGGGGCAGGGCACCCGCACCACGCTGTCGCAGATCGTCGCCGATCGCGTCGGCTGCCGCATCGAGGACATCGTGATGACGGTCGGCGATACCGCCGCGATCTCGCAGGGCGTCGGCGCGTTCGCGAGCCGGCAGGCGGTCAATGCCGGATCGTCGGCGCTGATGGCGGGCGATGCGGTGAAGATGCAGGTGATCAAGCTCGCGGCGCACACGCTGGGTGTGCAGCCTGAGGAGATCGATGTGGAAGACGGCGTGGCGGTGGTGCGCAGCGGCAATCGTCCGTCGATCACATTCCGCGAACTGGCGCGGCTGTCGCAAGGCATGCCGGGCTTCTCGCTCGCGCCGGGACAGACTCCGGGCCTCGAACACACTGCCTATTTCACGCCGCCGCAGGCGTCCTATTGTTCGGGCACCCATGTAGTCGAAGCCGAGGTCGATCCGATGACGGGCGCGGTCAAGATTACGAATTATGCGGTGGCGCACGACAGCGGCAACATCATCAATCCGCTGATCGTCGATGGCCAGGTCCAGGGCGGTGTTGCCCATGGCATCGGCAACGCGCTGCTGGAATGGATGAAATACGACGAGAACGCGCAGCCGCTGACCACAACCTTCGCCGATTATCTGCTGCCGATGGCGACCGACGTGCCGACCTGCAAGATCGCCCATATCGAAAGTCCGTCGCCGCTCAATCCGTTGGGCGTCAAGGGCGCGGGCGAGGGCGGCACCATTCCGGCCGCGGCCGCGATCATCGCGGCGATCGAACACGCGCTGTCGGAATTCGACGTGCATTTCGTGGAGACGCCGCTGGTGCCGGAGCGCATCGTGGCCGCGCTCGAACGCGCCGGCGCTTATCAAAAGCTCGGAGAGCTCGCATGACCAAGCGGCCGTCGGGCGAAAGTCTCGGCACCGTGCAGCGGGTGGTCGAGGTGATCCGGTTCTTTGCCGAGAACGGCGAGGCGACGCTCAAGCAATTGTCGATGGCGCTGTCGCTGGCCCCGAGCACCTGTCATCGCCTGTTGGAACTGCTCGGCCGCGACGGGTTGATCGAGCAGGATACTGCGCGCCGGCGATATAGGGTCGGCAGCGAGTTCTTTCGCCTGTCGGCCCTGGTGCAGTCGCGCCACGACATCCGCTCGATCGCGCTGCCATTTTTGCGCCAGATCGTCGATGCCTGCGACGAGACCTGCGTGTTGAGCCTGTACCTGCCGTCGGAGGGGAAAATCTTTTTCGCGGAGAAGATCGATTCCAGCAAGCTGCTGCGCTACCAGCTCAAGATGAATACGCCGGTCTCGGTGTTGTGGGGCGCCAGCGGCCGCGCCATCCTGGCGTTTCTCGATCCCGAGCAGGTCGACCGGATCTATCAGGCGGAAGACCGCGCGCCCGGTTCCGGCGAGCCGCTGCCGGCGCGGCGGACGCTCGACAAGGATCTCGCCGCGATCCGCGAGCGCGGCTACGACGTGACCTATGGCCAGAAGGTGACCGGCGCGGTCGGCATCGGCGCGCCGGTGTTCAGCAGCGACGGCAAGGTGGTCGGCAGCCTGTGCGTCACCGTTCCGGAAACCCGCATCTCCGCCAAGGATAAGCCGGGGCTCGGGCAACTGGTCCGCGCCACCGCGGAGCAGTTGTCGTCCGCGCTCGGATCGTCGCGCGACATGCCCGCCAAAGCCAGTATGTGATCGGACATATGACAGCAGAAAACCAAACACCGCGCGGGCCGTTGTCGCATTTGCGGGTGCTCGACCTCACGCAGTTCCTGTCCGGTCCCTACGCGACCCAGATTCTCGGCGATCTCGGCGCCGAGGTGGTCAAGATCGAGGCGCCGGACGGCGACATGACCCGGCGGCTGCCGCCGCATTTCGTCGGCACCCAGAGCGCCTATTACCTCTCCATCAACCGCAACAAGCGCAGTCTCGTCGTCGACATGAAAAGCGACGCCGGCCGGGCGCTGGTGCGCGAACTCGCGCTCGCGAGCGACATCGTGGTGGAGAATTTCCGTCCCGGCATTCTCAAGCGGCTGGGGCTGTCCTACGAGGATCTCGCCGCGCAAAAGCCCGGCATCATCTGGTGTTCGATCTCAGGTTTCGGGCAGGACGGGCCGTACCGCGATCGTCCCGCCTACGACATGATCGTGCAGGCAATGTCGGGCGGCATGTCGCTCACCGGCGAGAAAGACGGGCATCCGGTTCGCTCGGGGATTCCGATCGGCGACATCGCCGCCGGGATGTACGGCGTGATCGGTGTGCTCGCCGCCATCGCGGCGAAGGAACATAGCGGCAAGGGCAAGCTGATCGATGTCAGCATGCTCGACTGCCAGGTCGCGATGCTGTCCTACCAGGCGGCCTATTACCTTGCGTCCGGCGAGATTCCGAACCGGCAAGGCCGCGGTCATGATTCGATCCCGACCTACCGCTCGTTTACCGGCAGCGACGGCTTCGACTTTGCGATCACCGCCAATACCGAGCGGATGTGGACCAACCTCTGCGGTGTGCTTGGACGGCCGGAGCTTGCGAGCGATGAGCGGTTCCGCACCAACGAGCAGCGCTATGCCAACCGCAACGTGCTCTGGGACATTCTCGAAAATGCGTTCCGCGCCAGGCCGGCGGCGGATTGGGTGGCGGCGCTGCTGGTCGCCGAGGTGCCGGCCGCGGTCGTCAACACGCTCGATCGCAGCCTGAACGATCCGCAGGTGCTTCACCGCAACATGGTTCTGGTGATGGACGGACCGCAAGGCGAGCGGCTGCGGGTTGCCGGCAATCCGGTGAAGTTTGTCGGCGAAACCGAGACCGCAAGCAGTTACCCGCCACTGCTCGGGGCCGACACCAAGACGGTGCTGTCCGCCTGGCTCGCCCTGTCGGACGAGCGCATCGGCGCGCTGGAGCGCGACGGCGCCTTCGGTGCGGCGCGGAGGCAGCAGACATGAGCGCTCGACGACATCAAACCAAACCGCAGTCCCAAGATTCCAATTCACCTCAGTCCCACACAGAAACGGCCCACCATGCTCGATAAATCCACTGAACAGAATGCCGCTCCGACCGCCGCGCGCCCGCGGCTCGATTTCCAGGCCCATCTCGCCGATCTCGAGGCGCAAGGCCTGGTGCAGCGCATCGATCGGCCGATCAACAAGGATACCGAGCTGCACCCGCTGGTGCGCTGGCAGTTCCTGGGCGGCATCCCGGAGGACGAGCGGCAGGCGTTCCTGTTCACCAACGTGGTGGATTCCAAGGGCAAAAAATACGACATGCCGGTGGTGGTCGGCGCGCTTTCGGCCTCGCCGCGGATCTATGCGCTGGGCATGGGCCGGAAAGTCTCCGAGATCGGCGACGCCTGGCTCAATGCCTTCGCGCATCCGATCGCGCCGACGCGCGTGAGCAACGCGCCGTGCCAGGAAGTGGTGATCAAGGGCGATGAGCTGCGCAAGCCGGGCGGTGGCCTCGCTCTGTTGCCGGTGCCGGTGTCGACGCCCGGTTTCGACGCCGCGCCTTATCTCACCGCGACCCTGTGCACGACCCGCGACCCCGAGACCGGCATTCAGAACATGGGGACCTACCGCGCGGCGCTGAAAGCCACCGATCGGATGGTGGTGCGCATGGTCGCCCATGTCGGCGGCGCCGGCGGTTATCTGCATTGGCTGAAATACCGCGAGCGCAAGGAAAAGATGCCGATTGCGATCGTCATCGGCGCCGGGCCGGTGGTGGTGTTCACCGGTCCGCAGAAGCTCGGCATCGACGTCGATGAACTGGGCGCTGCCGGTGCGCTCGCCGGCGAGCCGATCCGGGTGGTGAAATGCGTCACCGTGGATCTCGACGTGCCCGCGGATTCGGAAATCGTGATCGAGGGCCTGATCGACCCCTCGGTGCTCGAACCGGAAGCGCCGTTCGGCGAAAGCAACGGCTACGTCGCGCTCGAAGCGTTCAACATGCCGATGCAGGTGACCGCGATCACCCGCAAAAAATCCCCCGTTTTCGTCGACATCATCAGCCAGGTCACTCCGAGCGAATCCAGCGTCATCAAGAAAGTGGCGTATGAGCCGCTGTTTCTCGCGCATCTGCGCGACCATCTCTCGATCAAGGGGGTGCGGCGGGTGGCGATGCACGAGCCGCTGACCAATCTGCGCCCGGTGATTTTCGTGCAATACGCCAACGGCACGCCGCGTACCGAGGTGTGGCGCGGCCTGCACGGGACGGCGAATTATCAGGCCGGCTGCGGCAAGATCGTGGTCGGTGTCAGCGAGGATATCGATCCGTCCAATACCGACGCGGTGCTGTGGTCGCTGGCCTATCGGGCCAATCCGCTGGAAGACGTGCACCTCGCGCCGTATCGCAGCGGCGTTCAGGGCGCGCAATACGGCAAGCGCGACGCGGATTCGACCATGCTGATTGACGCGACGCTCAAGCGTCCAATGCCGCCGCTGGCGCTGCCCACCAAGGAGCATATGGAAAAGGCGCGCGCGATCTGGGAGGAGCTCGGCCTGCGGCCGCTCACGGTGCGTCCGCCCTGGCACGGCTACACGCTCGGCGACTGGACCGAGACCTGGACCCGCTTTGCCGAACGGGCGGCGGCCGGCGATTGGGAAAAGAACGGTGAGGAAACGCTCGCGCGCCAGCGCGGCGGCGTCACTCCGGAAACTTCGGTGCGCAGAATCGAGGGGGCCGGCGACGGCGCCAAGTAAAGACGAGGCATAGGCCGCGTCCGAAACGGATGCGGTTGGTCAAACAAAACACGCTTCA